>Ga0209208_10011278_pt1 | contig 11451 bp, 8 predicted proteins | sample S1TSphfallax_3_FD_187694 | JGI IMG/M metagenome (GOLD analysis project Ga0209208, IMG submission 187694) | Host-associated microbial communities from peat moss isolated from Minnesota, USA - S1T2_Fd - Sphagnum fallax MG (SPAdes) (version 2) | ecosystem: Host-associated > Plants > Peat moss >...
ACAGATTAGATGATGGCAAAAGTATGGAAGCTTGTGCTGTCGGGGTGATTTCCAGGAAATAAAAGACAAGAAGTTGAGTTTGTGAAGTCTCTTGGTGTTAGTCCATGGTGTCTGACTATGCCGGTGCACTGTAGAAGTTTCAATCTGAGATCACGGGCCTAATTGTTTGTTGTGTTGTGAGGCATGAGGTTCGTACTCTCCATCTGTATGATCGCAAGTTGCATTGTGTGGTCCTGCACAGTAGCCCTCGAGCTGTAGCAAGTCAGGGAAATAGCAGACAGACTGTGCCTCTGAGAGGACATAACTGGGTCCTAGGGGGGGTCAGACAGGGCGCCTGGAAGCATTCTGGGTGTTCCTCCTTTTTTGGTTACACCACAATGTTTCGAACAAGATGTTAACATTCTTCTTCTCGAACACATCGTTTAGGAATGCTAATGGTTGTCTTTGTCATTTATAATGATGAATTGGCATAAATTATAAATGTAGTACCAACTTTTGCTATTCACAAAAAAACCTTCAATGGCACAAATAAAGGTTTTTTTCAACTTTTGGTTTTTGACAAATAAATGTATTTTTTTTAATCAAAAAGACATTTCATCATGGTTTTAATGTCGTGGACTAAAAATGATGAATTAAAAAAAAAATCTTAAATTTTACAATTTACATGTGGATTGTATTTTTCTAATCAAAAGATTCCTAAGATAACATGAGTAAATGGTGTTTAAATGATGTTTAAAATTATTGTACTCAAACAATTCATGTCACTACAACAACAAATATTATTTCATGTGTGACATCTCTTGATGCTAATGGTTGAACATCAATAACATCTACATGCATTAGATGAGACTTTTAAAATAGAAGAAATTTGTGATGTACAAAATTCTCATCGAGAAATCAAGAAAATGCGCCAAAATCTATCAAAACAAGAAAATGAACTTTTAAATTATTGACACTTAGAATGATAGGTATTGTGAAACAATAAACAAGGTGGGAATATAACATAAGACTTATATGGACTGGAGGGACAACATTACCTAACCACATGGTCCTACTATGGTTGGGAAATTTCATTTTTTGGCAAATTATTTGACTATGGCATCACACTTTGAGTTTTGAATGAACATCATTGTTTGGTTAAACAATTATTAGCTTGATGGTCTTGGATTCACCATAGTACAAACGCAAACCTTTTTGACAACATTGATTTTGGAGGGTTGAAATCAATTGCATCAATTTGCATGTCTTTTGGACCAAAAGACCCATTGTTGAAGGTAAGTTTTGAAAACCCTCCAAAACCAATAGGTAATTATTATGGTGGTATGTGACACTTTTGCCATCACTCAAACAAACTATTGTCACATTTCACAATTGCTTCCATTAGATTCCTAGGATCTAGCATTGTTAGCATCAAGTCCTTTGATGTCATCTTTCAAACTCTAGTGGATTTTGACTTATGAAAGCAACTTCATCCCACTTAATGTCATAAACCAATTGTTCGAACCCATAAGTCTACAAAAATGTTAGACATGATCCTTGGTGCAAAAAACATATATTTGTGGTTGTTGAATCTACCTTGTCATGCTCACCAAAAATTATGTTGAATTCTACAATAAAGGTTTCAAGTCATCAAGGAAAGGGAAACATTTTCCAAAAAAAGGCCAAACCAACCAAAGTTGTCCTTAAAAGTAGAGTGCTCACAAGTGGGTTACATTTGTTGGGTATCATTGTGGTTGTAATTGGATGATTAATTGTATTTGATTAACAAAGCCTCAAAATTTTGAATGTTGCCATCAAACTTTTCAAGAAAATTAACTCAAAGTTCCTTGGCTTCATTTTCAAAGGCAACACAAAGAGAACGAGTTTGATTATCTTGTATTTTGAACGACATCTAATGAAGCACTTGATATAATTCCTTGTAACATATTCAAAGCTACCACCACCTCGTCAATGGTATTGAAAGGGTTTTAAAAAATTGATCCCATTTAAATTTTATTTTTAAAAAAACGAAACTTCATAATTTTAAAGAAAGATGTATAAAACTAACACAAAATTGTTAATGATAGGGTGGATAAAAGGTAGTGGGATGTTTATAATCATTTGATTATAAAAATTGTTATAATGTTGAACAAATATGTTTTTAGCCCCAAGTTTAGTTTCTATTCCAATATCAATGCCATAATCATAGAATACTTGAAGAGGTTGATTTGAATCCATTTGCCTTTGATTTATCTATTGGTAATATCGTTTGAAATATGTTTTTTAAGAAAATAAAAAATGTAATGAATGCTAAGATGCAATGGTCTTAATGATTGTGAATGGAAATTATAGTTACAAATAGAAAAACATATCTTAGAAGTCTTTAGTATGCAAGAACAAAATGAAAAAAAACCCAAGCAAAAGAGTTTTTGAAATCTTAAACTTTCTATTAGATTGGTTTTTCAATTTCAAATCACCATATCTTATTCACTATACATTAAAATCTAGAGTTTCAAGTCTAATTTTAAGAAGAATTTACATATAAAATTTGAATTAGTTTGGAGTAGTTAGTAGGTTTGAACCTTTAAAAAACGAAGACCAAGTGCTTCAACTTCGTAAATTTGACCCCCTCAACTTCAAAAGTTCATCATTTGCTCAAAACACATTAAATATTAAATTAGTAAAGTGTTAGTTGTCAAATATCAACATATATATGTCAAATAAATAAGTTATGAAAAAATTAATGCTAAAAATGCAATCTTTGAAGTTCAAAAACATTCTTGTCAAAGTTTCAAGGACCTAATTAGAACAAACACTAACAAGGAATTTGAGATTAAAGAAGCTTGCAAGGTAATAAATGATAATGGCATCCTTGATTGGAGTTGACAAGAGTGGAAACAAAAGGCTTCGAAGCCTCTTAATATACTATTTCATAGGAAAGTGCATTCACACCTTCCTACAAACCCACAATAATGCAAGAGTTAATCATCAAGCCTACATGTGCCTTATGTTCCTTGGACCATGTCAAAAAGTCACAAACATTCATAGATGTCCTTTAAAGCATCCATAAGTGACCCCTCGTACTTGTAAGCTTTTTACAAGTAATCAGATACTAATATTTATGTAGCTTTGAAATTGTAAAAGACTTCCAAAACGTTTTCTCCAAATACTACATGCATGAGGTTATTTTTTCCAAGTATTCCATACATTAAGCTATGTTTTTAATATGATTTTTATATATCATTTACACTAAAATAGTTTATCCCCTTTATTGGGTGATAACTAATATGAAGGCCATTCACTAGAAGAAAACTATCATTTTGCAACTGTCATATGCAACTAATTTTTAGTTGCATGTGACACATGCAACTTCTAGACCCATAGTTGCATAAAACAAGTTGCACACGACTAGCAATTGCATACAACAATATGTATGCGGATAGTATATATAATATGAATTTATATTTTATACATTTACATTATTCTACAAGGGTTGCCCATGGTGACACATGTTCATTTGTGAAGTTCAATTATATGGTGACATGTGGCATTTAAACATTATTTTAGTATTCATCATTATTAATAAATTAATAATATTTTGGCCATCCAATAAAATGTGAATCAAATTTTGACATGTGTCCATTTGTGAAGGCCAACTATATGGTGACATGTGGCAATTTAAAAAGCCCATTGATTATTAATTAATTAATTAGGTAGGTAGGTAGGTAGGTCATAGTAGGTAGGGAAGTAGGCATGTTCTTGTAGGTAGGTAGGCTAAGGTTTTAAATAATCCAATTTTGTTTTTGGGTTTAGCCTTTAGGGTTGAGCCTCTTTCATTGGCCCATCTCAAATGGCATTTGGTACTTGTTTTGTGAACAAGTCAAATGCACTTACTTATATAGTGTGCACATTTGGAATCCATGGCAAAAAATATCGAATAAAAAATTCAATTGCAAGTGCAACCAATGTAGTTTCAACCTACATGCAAATAACCATATTAACCTAGTTTACCTACTAGATAAATTAATTATATTATAAGTATTAAAATTTAATATGTAATAATAATATAATATAGTGGTATTATTATTAATTGGTTAATAAGTATTAATGTTAATATTATAATTACAATAACATTTTAATAGTTATGATTGCTTGCAATAATTAATGATCAATAATGTAATATTATTATTACTTCATATAAATTACTAACCTAGGCGAGGGTACTTATAGGAAAATTAACATAACCTATTAGCCATAAATATATTGCCATAATTAATAATATATTTAAAACTAAAATTATAGTTATTGAATATTATTATTATTATGAAAAAGTAAGGATATTATTATTATTATTATTATAGTCAAGTCATTAGTAATTAATAATAATAATTATTATTATTATAATTAATTTTTTAATCATTATATGCGATTAATTATAATGATAATAATATAATTAAAAATTTTGGGCTAAACTAATTTTGATTAAATTACCATGGCTGAACTAATTATAAGGCTAAATTAATGATGGATAAACTAATTTTTTCTATAATAATTCAGAAGTTAAATTTAAAATAGTAAAATAAATTTTGGGTCAACTAACCATAGTTATATTAACTACAAGGTTAAATTTACTAATTAATTTAGTGATGTTTAATTTATTCATGATAGTTTAGCCATTATTAGGTGAATTTAGCCTCCTAACTAATTTGGTTTTTTATTTATTTTAGTCAAAGTTAATTTAACCAACATTAGTTTAACCAAAGTTAGTTTAGCCAATATGGTTAGTTTAACTAAATTTAATTTAGCCTCATAATTAGTTTTGTTATGGTTAATTTAGCCTCATAGTTATTTTTGCCATAATTAGTTTAGCCAAAGTTAGTTTAACCATGGTCAGTTTAGCCAAAGTTAACTTCATAATTAATTTTGCCATGGTTAATTAAGGCAAATTTAGTTTAGTCTCATAATTAGTTTAACGAAAAGTACTTTACCCAAAATTAGTTTAGCAAAGTTAGTTTAATTTCATAGTTAGTTTAACCTAGGTTTAGCCAATGTTTTGCCTATGGAAGCATTAATCAATATGAGTTTAACCTTAGTACTAAAGCTATAAAACTACAATAACTTGAATAGATATATTTAGTATATTAATGTAGGTATGTATTAGCTTAGGTCATGATTTTTATGACACGTGTCCATTTTGTACACTATTAGTTGCATGTTAGTTGCACACACAACCAATGTAGTTGCAAATGACACCTAGTTGCATGGTGATTGGTTGCAAACAAAATAATTTATATCAATGATTTTTTTAATCAATTTCTATTTTTTTTTAAAAACTTTTGTCGCCCCAATGCAAAATCACCATATGGTGTTTTGGTTGCTCCTTTGTTGGATCCACTTGCGCTTGACTAGCAAGCATATTATTTTGCAATATGAATGAAAAACAACTTTTATGCTACCTTACAGCCACCAATTGATTGTAATCCTACCACTGAATTTTGGACCCACTTGGGTTCAAATGCCATCATAACTCAAAAAATGTCTAAGTATTTGAAACTTGTGGAGATTACAAGTCTGATGGTCTTGGGCAATGTGGAGGACAATTAAACCTTCTCTATTATGTACTTCATGAAATCCAAGATTTGCCATTGTTGAATCACACATCTAGACTTAATGGTCAAAATGCATGCACAATATGCATACTTTTCATACTTTTCCCTTTTGTGAATGGGGGAAGGACAAGATTCATTATGAAAATGCATAGGTGGCTAAAGATATTGCACTTGTACTTTTTCATCAAGTTGTTTTTGTGCCAACATTTGCTTCATTTCAACTTTGTAGAATTTGCATTGACTTGTGTTTGTTTGTTGTAGCACAATTGCAACTACAAATGGCATATGATAACATTCTATTAGTTCAAGTTTGCATTCAAATCACACTTAAAACTTACAAGAGCATCCATGTTGCCATGAAGTTTTACAATTAAGATTACCATTGAATTTGCAACTTACACACACCTCATGTGCCATAACCAAATTATATAAAACTTTGTAGTCTTGTTTGCCACCCAATTGGATGAACATTATATGGATGGTGCCAATGAAACCATACCAAAATTGGAAAATAAAAACATTAATGCAATGGAATATGCAAGATGTGAAATAACCCTTGCGAACATTAGGCCCAAACATTGTGAGTGTCAATGACATGGCATATTACTAGAAAATTGGAAATGATTCACTATTGCACAAATGCCAAATCATTTAACCTAAAAGTTTGGAACATTGCAAACATGCTATAAAATCCTAGAACTTATTAGATTGTAATCCATTCATATTTTTTTGGTGAAATTTCAAATCCCAACAACAACAACAAAAAGTTCAATGCTACATAGTACAAAGGATTTTATTGGGGAAAAGAAAAACAAACTCCCCACATTTTGATAATGCAAAATCACCATATTTGGACTATAGGTTCATGGAGGTTATGAAAATATGCAAGATTCTAAAACACTTTACTATCCTTTTATACCTATATCCAAATTTGTCTTATTCCTCTTGTGGATGATTGCCACTATGGCTACATCACAAAATTGAAATTAAAAATTAAAATAAAAAAAACCCCTTATTAGAATCAATTATAAAAAAAAGCAAAAAGCAAACCCAAATTGTCAATAAGACAAAAAAATAAATTAAATAAAGTTGAAACAACATATAAATTAGAAAATTGGGACAAGACATAAGAGATAATCGACACAAGCAAATAAAATAATGAAGAAAAAAACATAAAGAAAAGATGTAAAACACTAGTAAAATTTATAAAGTGTATCTAGAAGGCATGTTATCAAGTAGAGTTTTTCTTCTACAAAAGAGGTGGATGCCCCACCTTTTTTTTCAATTTGTTTTGTGATACCCCATTAAGTATCACATAATTTTATTTTTTTTGGTGAGTTCCAGTGTTGTAAATTGGCTAACGCCCCATTCTCCAAGTGTTATTTTACTCCAAACATAAAAAAAGAAAATGTAAAGAAACTTGAATGATAAATAACCATGAAACTTAAAACCTCTCCTGACAAGAACCAGTTGTAACCTATGTTGAACATTGAAGACAATTGGAGTGAACATTGAAGTACACTCTAAACCCTAAATCACCACAACCCTTGATAGTTCTACTTCCAAATAATGACATTTGAAAGGACCAACATTACATAAACACTTATGTTAGTGGAATGTCAAAAAACAAAACAAAAATGTCAAACCAAGTTCTAGTTGCAACATCATATAACGAGTTTAAACTTTTGAGCTTTAGTGAATTGAAACTTTTTAAACCATGACAAATTAATTGATTTTAACTAAAATGCACTAGATTTATATTAGAGCTCAAGAAAATGATTTTTTAAAAAAACCAACAATTGAAGGAAATAAGATAGCAAATGTAGGCTTTATCTTTGCCTTCACCTCCATTTGTGGGGCTTTTTTTATTGACCCTCCTCTCATCTACTTACTTAGTGTGATACATCATACCCAACATGCCTCCACAAAAGATTGTGTCACAAATCTACCATGTAAATTTAGGATCTAGGTTTGAGGTTTTCATAGGTTTAGTCTAGGTCTATGTTATATCTAGGCTTTTAGCCACTTTCTCTAATATTTTTGTACATTGGCTATAACTTTGAAAAAACATGTTCTTTGGTTGCAAGCAAGCATATTTGGCGACCTTGGCTTAAAAAACCTAATTTCAATCTCAATGGAATGGGCACAACACATAATTGTTTGATAAAGTTTCTTCAACATTCTAAGATAATTCATATGTCACGATGATCAATCTATGTAGTGTTGACATAGTTATTTTGATACACTACATAAAATCATTATTGTAATGTTGTTCATCATGTATTTGTTAGAGGTGATTACAACATCAATATACTTACCAGATCAAATAATTCCTTTGATTATCAAGAAACTTTAAAACTTATGACCACATTCAAACTTAGACTCCATATTCATACAAGTGTTCAACAAAAAACAATTTCTTATCACATATGAACAAATGTCCCATGTAGTCATGTGATCAAAAGGTTATTACCTAGATTACTAAAACTTAAACTTGTTATATTGCATTCAAACTTTCTAACAATTTGCCCATGATCAATTAAAAACAAGAAACTTTGTTTCCATTTAACACACATGAATTTGTAATATATTACATGTGTATATATTTTTGTAATTAACTTTAAAATCCTTAAAAGGAAAGAGCCACCTCATAATTCTAGTTGTCTTGTTTTTAAGGTAGTTTTTTTTCTTATTGCTTGTATCAATAGTTTTCTAAATATGAAATTGTCTTTTGGACACATAATCAATACAATCAAAAGGGACTCTATCCAAACTTGGGATGGAGTCACCATGAAATTTCCTTTTGGGTGGGAATAAGATGTGGAGAATGGAGGTAGGTTAAATTTGGATAAGCCTTGGAATTAATTATCCCATGTTGAATTTCACTTAAGAACCTCTAAATTGGGGCCATGAGTTTGGAAGTGTTAATTTGAATTTGTTTTAAAATATTGCTTCAAAAGTTAGTTAAATTTTTTTAATCATTTAAAAAAAAAATCAACGATGCTTCTCTTGTGTTACAATTAGGACAAAGCCTATTGTGGCATGATTGTTTGTTACTATTGAGACATCATAAAAGATAAAACATTCCGAATTAATTCTTTGACATTCTCTAACACTCAAAACAAAATAGATTTCACTAACAAGAGTAAGCTTTTTATTAGATTATGATAGCCAAGAGTTATATACCATGATCCATAATTTACTAAACTTGATTTCATTTCTTAAAAACATGGTGTTAGATCTAAAGATAGGTTGGGACCATTTTCAATACATGATGCATCAAGGTCATTTTTCAACTCCTCTAGTTGTGGATTAATAACAAAAATAGCACGTGTTGCATGTGGACCACATTTCTTTGGACATTCACGAACAACATGACCTAGTTCTCCAAAATATAAACATAAATTGTTTATATGTCAACACAGTTTTTCTTATTCCCTGAGGGGCTTAAATCTTGTGAACTCTTACAAAATTGGATGGCTTTGTACATTCATAAAAATCCCTTGTTAGTTTTTTTGTTCCATCCTTTATTCTTTGAACACCAAAGTGCCGAAACAAATTTTAGAATTGCCTTCAAACACATTCATCTTTTTTTTTTTCATTCAAGGTTAAATTATTTTTTCTTAACTTTTCTTTTTTTAAGTTTGGCAAAGCTTCTTTAGTTATTCCTCCATAGTTATACTAGAACCAATTCCCAAAATGTGTTTGGGTGAAAGCACAGTATGATGACCCCCCTTGGGGTGTCACATTGGACTACTTTCCAGGGATGTGCATGTTTGAATGTATCCCATTTCAAACTTTTGAAAGATTTTCACAATAATTTTTCATATTATGTTAGAATATAGCCTAGGCAAAAGATTAGAAAATAAATTATTCCATTTCATTTTACAAAGTGGGATATTGGAGTACATTTGTGAAAACAAATGCAATGTACATGTGTGTTCAAAAACACTAATATATTCCAAAAATAATTTAAATGATTTTTTGTATTTATGAAAGTTGAAGGTATATTGAACCATGTCATTTGACATAATATGAACCATGCTTGCATACCATGTGACTAATTTGAAATTTTTCATTTCAAAAAATGAGTTTTTTCAGCAAGAATGTGATAAATGTGTGGTAAATTGAAAATTTGACAAGTAATTATATCCACATAGAAAATGAGAAGCATAGTCAGATGGGTCATTTTTAAAATTTCATTAAAATTGATTATTTTAATGACTAGAGGAATTCTAAAATTAATGTAGTCAAAATGAGATTGTGGCCCTATTATACCAATGTATATTATAAATATACTCATGGATCTTTCAATATAAATAATGAAATTTATTATTTAGAAAAAATAATATTACATAACATTAGTTTTGTAAACATAATTATTGTAGGTCTCAAAAACCAAGATTGATACCCAAAATTAAATGTACCATGATGTACCATGCTTTTGGGGCAATTATACTATATGTACTATAATATTAAAACCAAAAGTGCCCCAAAGGGAATCACCGTAGTGTGCTTTCACCCTATTGTCTACATTAATCATAAAAAACTTTGAAAATTTTCCATTAATTTTTTCAAAATTCTACCCTAATTTGTTTCCCCCATGGTATTTAGTAAGTATTGTTTCATGGATACCAAACACAAAAAAATATCACATGAAGTTTTTGGAAACTTTTTATTTTGCTAGTGCTTTATGCAAGGTAATGCCCTTGAAATGGGGCATACCTTACACGTTCAAAGAATTTGCTACAATGCAACAATATACCTAATATTTTAAAACACAATGCCAACCTACAAGGACAATAAAAAGATATGAATCCAATTGTTACAAATGAGGTTCACAAATAAAAGATGATTCAAGTATAATTGAATGGTGGCCTTATGGAAAAAATGACACAAAATGTAAAACCACTTGCACATTACATGAACTTGTAACAAATGACAAGAATAAACAACTAAGGAAAACAAATGAATGGGGGAAGACATTTTAAAGTCCAAAACAAATGACAAACAAAAAAAGAAAAAAAAAGATGGTGAATATTCAAAACTAAAGGATGGATGCTCAAAAATAAATAATGGGTGCTTAAAACTATATAGAACTAAAACAAAAGCTCAAAGACAAGGCAAAAGTTGTTGGGCAAAAATTAATTTAACCCAATATGTTGGGTTGGTGGGCATTTTGCTAGGTAGTAAAAAGGGGCCTCGAGTAGGATAAAGGTAAGTAAGAAGGAGGGAGGAGTTTTGGGTAAGACCCATAGTTAAAGGGGATTAATGAAAGAACTTATTCCACCTTAGATTAGAGGTACGGGGTGACCTAGATAATTAAAGAGATTATAGCTTGAATGTGCAAGATAAGGTATGTTTTATCCTATCAATGGACTAATTAATGCGCCAATTAAGGGACAACAAGGTGTGAGGAAGCTCCTAATGTTTTTCCAATAGGTAGGCCTAGACTAAAGATAGGTCATGGCCTCGTCATTAAATTGAATCATGAAAGGTCTCCTTGTTGACCTTTTATGACCCTTTGATAGAAAGGAACTTGGTTTGGGCTTGGTTTGCTCATGAGATGTGGGAGTAGGATTGAGGGTTGATGGTTGAGTTTTGTGAAACTTTAAAAGTTGGCACATCATGAACAAGTGAACAAGGTGGAGATACTCACTCATGGAGAGGCAAAGTTTCAAGGTGAGTTCAAATTCAAAAGGAAATGGACTTCATGTGAAGGTGGAAAGATCATAAAAAGGGGCAAGAGAGGTGACAACTACATGAGAAAGGAAATATTTCCTGAAAAGGTTTATTCAAGGCAAGATGGAAAAACTTTTTTTTTAAAATGGAAGGTTGTTTTGAAGAATAAACAAGAAAGGGA
>Ga0209208_10011279_pt1 | contig 11450 bp, 7 predicted proteins | sample S1TSphfallax_3_FD_187694 | JGI IMG/M metagenome (GOLD analysis project Ga0209208, IMG submission 187694) | Host-associated microbial communities from peat moss isolated from Minnesota, USA - S1T2_Fd - Sphagnum fallax MG (SPAdes) (version 2) | ecosystem: Host-associated > Plants > Peat moss >...
AATTTTTGGCCTTGTAACTTATATCTCAATTTTCCTCATAATCATCATTGATTCAGAGAACAACTTGTTGAATTGCAACTTCAACATAATCTTTTCACCTGTATTAGAAATGTTTCTAACACAAGAAATGTTTACTTCAGCCTTGTGTTAGAAATGTTTCTTTCACTGCTCTTGTTGTGAAAGATTTATAAGATTTTGCAAGCTTGTAGTTTCAGCTTTAAACGTCAAAGTCTCATAAATAAGTTGTGTATGAGCCTACATCAAGAGGTGAACGTAGATATGTAAATCATCTTGGTTATGCACCAAGGGAAAGGAAAAGAGATGGTTACCTTCAAAACACTGTTTTGCACAGTCACACCCTCGTATTGGGCTTCCCACCCTAATTTGTGTTCTTGGTTTTTGGTTTCTTGAGACCTTACATACAACATTCAATTGTGGCTTTTTCTTTTATTCAACTTAAATTTCAAGGCTCCACATGTACCCTCAGGGTCAATATTGTTATGAATTTTGCAATCAAAGATTGAACAACACCATAAGTAAAATTTTAGGTTCAACTTGTTCATAGCTTTGAGAAACACAAGAACAACATAAGAAAAATATGTTTACCAACCATGTAACAAATTGTGAAACTTCATTATGGACTTGATGTCTAGTTTCACCAACATATTAAAACCAACATGACCATTAACAACTCATTCCATTCATCATTATTCAGCTAATAAACTTATAGCATTTGAGTTCAAGCTTTTCATATCAATGTAGTTTTACCACATGTTTCATATTTCTATATAAATATTTATCATGCATCAACGACTCAAGGGAGGGTTGTAAACTACTTTCACAAACTAAAATCAAGTTGAATTCAAATACAAAATTCATCCAAATCTTTCACATCATTATGTATATATACATTGTTGATTAAAAAGGTTATAATGTCAAACAAAGTCCATGAGAACCAATTCAACAACTTTCAATAAGTTTTGGGAAGGTTCACAACCTCTAGTTGCAACATCCACCAAGTTGCAAGTTGTTCCTCGTGAAACTTGTGGTTGGAAGGGAAACTAATGTCACAAATGGTCCTTTCATTCTAACATAGATTGAAGAACATGTATTGAAGGTTTAGAATCATTTAATGTTTTTACAATATATTTTATATCAAAACTTCATGTAAATTTTTGACATTTGTAAATGAAGATCATCCACAAACATACAATTTTCATCGACAAATAAAGTTTATTCATATTTCTTTCCATTGATAATTATGAATATATTTCATCCACTGTGCAATTTTATTCAATGATGTTCATCCATCAATATTCATTTTTCATTGATCATAAGTATATGATACTTAAAATTTTAAAGCATTCAACTCAAAACCTTCCTCATTTAGGTAACAATCCAAACCATTGAGATATATCTTAGTAACATAATTAACAAGTAGGAGACTTAGTTAGTGTAATTATTGATTATTGTTGAAATTCTAAAATAATATTCAAATTGGCATTGTTAGGCCCTTTTTTTCCAAAAACTAAGTATTTCAACAAAGAACTATCAATTATTAATTGTGGGTACAGTATATAACCTCTTTATACAGTTTATGTCATTCATGGTTTCATGTATGTTTAGGATTATCGTTTATTCTAATTCATTTATAATTTGTTGACAATTTTTTTAATTTTGTCTTTGTGATATTTTTTGTTCTTCTGACAATTTCTAAACAATAATTAAGGTGCACATTGAAAATGTTAAAACCATCAAATCTAGACCAACCTCCTAAACATGAAAATAAACATAGATTTGATCGATCAAATCTCTTCAGACTACTCTTTATAGGCTATCACAGTGACAGTGGGCTTTCTTGCTAACCAACCATCAAACCTTCACAAAGAAACTAACACAAGTAATGTCCCAAAATCAAACCATACTATAGCTCGAAAGTAAGAGGTACCTTGCAAACAGGGTCTGGGCTGGGTAGGGTTTTTTTACCCAGGCTTGAAAAATACCCGGAACCGGCAGGCATTTTTTATCCCATATCCAGAACCGGGATGATTACCGGGTCGATTCTCAATAACCGGCCGACTTGACCTAATTCACACGTTACGACAACCACAGGACGCAATGGTAGCGTGAACCCCAAGAACGCTCGCGGACGCGCATAGCATCGCATTCGCGCACAGGTGTCGTGGCAATGGCAGCAGCGTCAGGAGGTTCGGGAGTGAGACAGCAAACCGCAAATCGGACCGGACCGAACTCGGAGAGGAGATGGATCATCAGCATTTTGAGTAACTATGCAGTAGATAGCGAGCTATTTTCATCTTGAACCCTTTTGTCTGCACATTGATGAGGCAACCGCGTGTAGTAGGCAAGCGGCAAAAGAGAACGAGCGCGACAGCCAAATTCGAGCACCAACAAGACCTCAGCAAGGTAATGAATGACTGGCGTCTCTCAAGCAGCAACCATACATAGTTTGATTTATGATTAGGATTATTGTTTTTGTCTTTCTTCCTGTGTGGTTTTTTATTCTGTTTCTTGACCTCAGAAGAACGATTTCTTGTCCATTTGGTAATCGGTGGTGGATCCATTTGGAAAGCTTAAGAGAAGATCGTTTATCTTTTCAATTCGGTAATCGGTGTTGGATGCATCTGGAAAGTTCAAGAGATGATCGATTATCTTGTCCATTTGGTTATCGGTTTTGGATGTATCTGGAAAGCATGCTTTTAAGAATTAGTTGTAATCCAAGCCAAGCCTGTAGAGCACGAAAAGTCCGTCGTCTTGTTAGCGAGTTGTGTAAAAAACTGATGGAGTTTTGTTTTTTTTTGGCTCTATCGGTTTTGGAAGCAGTTCTGAGAGTGTGATTTCATGCGGCAGTGGAGTGGGAATAATCATGACGACAGACAGTTCGGCAATTTCGCTGCAATCATCTGGTCTGCGCCTTTCACGTCGAGCATTTCCTGGAAGCTATATAGAGTTCTCTCCGCTCCTCAATCGTAGCAGGTGAGCACGGCCTGTGTTTTCTTTATAAAAGAATCGGAGGAATTTCTATTCTGTAGATGGTATAGTCATGGTTGCAACTGCTCTTTCATGGTTACAAAGGATTTTTCAAGGATGTTTGTAACTGGATCATGTATTATTAGCCATGGTGTAGGTCAAGATCATTCACAAAAATTATGTCTCTTGTTGATGGAGATACCAGGCTGCCATCCCTGTTCTAGATTACAAAGAGAAGTGAAGAAGAACTCTGGAAATCTTGCAATCAAGTGTGAACTGTCTGCTGCCATTTTGAAGGTAGACACTTTTTGAATGTCCCCAAGGGCAGCATTGTGGTTGCCGGTTTCTTTTCTTAAGGTTTTGGAATTGTTCCAAACTTTAGATGACTTATGTGAAGCTCAAAGAATCCTTGCTTCGTTTCACTCAAGCCAAGGTTTCTTCACTGCTTGGCCTACAGAATGTGCACACCATTCACTCATCCATAAGGTGCAGAGTAGGGCATGCACGTATAAACACACATGGCAAGAGCAAGGAAAAGGGGCGAAGAGAGGGACAGCAGCAGGAGAGAAGAGCTTGAGAAATGAGCAACTATGATGCAGATACCCCATTGGATGGCGTGGCTGCAGCGACAATTTGAGGAACAACAGAGGCAGCTGAGCATAGGGAGCAACAGGCCATGGTCAGCATGGCCAGTGAAGTGGAAGTGGCCATGGCAAGAAGTGAAAGAACGGAAACAAAGTTTGGAGAAGGATTACAACCAGAAGTTGCAAGCAGTGTGCTCAGCTGTGAAGGCAGAGAATATGGGAGACTTGCAGGATCTGCTGGGTGCCATGGTGCTGTCAGAGTGTGTGTACAAGAAACCAGAGTCTGAGGTTCTGCGTGCAGTGAACAAGTTCAAAGCTGATTTTGGTGGGCAGTTGGTCCCTGTGGATTGCATCCAAACATCACTGGAGCATGTGACACACAGGTATGTGCTTGCTGAGGCAGGGAACACATTGTTTGTGTCGTTCATTGGAACCAAGCAATACAAGGATCTCATAGCTGATGCAAACTTCTTGCAAGGACCCCTGTTTGGAGATGAAGATGAGGCACACAAAATTGCAGAGGAAGAGGATCATGTGATTTCTGGGCCAAGAAAGGGGCTGGGATTGAATGCTGACTTGAGGCGAAAAAGGAAGGGAAAGCCTGCAGCTCATCGGGGATTCCTTGCACGAGCAAAGGGCATACCAGCCACCGAGCTGTATCGACTGGCCCAGAAGAAGGACTGCAAATTAGTCCTCTGTGGTCACTCGCTTGGAGGAGCAGTTGCAGTACTTGCAACCATAGCTATTTTAAGAGCTTCTGCAGCATCATCAGTATCTAGACCTGGAAATAGAGTTCGGGTGAAGTGCATCACCTTTTCTCAGCCTCCAGTTGGAAATGCAGCATTGCGAGATTATGTTCACAGGAAAGGATGGCAGCAACATTTCCAGACATATTGCATTCCTGAAGACATTATACCTCGCATATTGTCACCTGCTTACTTTCGCCATTACCGCTCCCAGGCTGTTGACTTCATTGGTCTGCAGACCATGGAGGAACAAGTGGATACAAATGGCAACTTGGCATTGAAGAACAGAAATGGTGACCAGATGGCCTTGGGTATTGGTCCTGTTCCTAGTCCCTTCTGGAGAATTCCAAGACTTGTACCACTTGCAAGTGTGCAGAAGTCAGTACAGTGGTTTAAGAGTAGAGGTGAAGAGGCAGAGACAGGAAGACAGGTTGCTGGGACCAACAGTGAAGGTGATGTGACTCCAGTGCAACCTCTTGAGATAAAAGAGGCTACTGACAGGGTTGCTTTGGCATCAGTTTCCTCTGAAAGCAATCTAGCAGCACAAGATTTGAAGCCTATAACCAGTGGGAAGAGGGAGCAGAGCCCTGTTAGGCCTGCAGACTGGCGTAATAGAGTGCCATCATTGCCTTCCTATGTACCATTTGGCCAGCTTTATCTGTTGGAGAAGACTTCCGTAGAAGCACTTTCTGCATCAGAATATACACAATTGACATCTATGCAATCAGTTCTTTCGGAGTTACGGGATCGCTTCCAGTCACATTCAATGAGATCATATCGCTCTCGGTTTCACAACATTTTCAACACTTGTATGGCTATTGATGCACCTTTAACTGTCAATGGTGCAGAGTATTTTCCACATTTGAGACAGTGGTTTGGTGCTCTTGGAGCACAAGTGGCTGAGGTAGGGAGAATTTCAGACCCCATAAGAATCAGGATGGCAACAGCTATGGCACCCCTAGGCTGGACAGGTTTGCTAGGAGAAAAGAAGGGTTGCCAACCACTGAAGGTGGATATACTGGGCTATGGGCTGCATCTTTGCACATTGGTGCGTGCTCAGGTCAATGGCCAATGGTGTTCAACATCTGTGGAATCTTTTCCTGCCCTGCCGGTTTCAGAGCCACATGTGAAGCCAAGATTACAGAGAATGTGCATCCGTATAGGAGCACCCCTTCAGCAGTCAACATCAGACTCAAAAAATGCAGCTCAGGTAACCATACCAGATGGAGGCAGTGGCAGCTTGGTTAGTATCTGTGAGGATGATGCAGGAGCTGGAACCTGTGCTGTGCAGGGCTTGGGGGAGGTGATTGTTTCATGCAGCACAGATTTTGTGACAGATACAAGGAAAGTTGCAGTTAGAGTGCGGCGAGTCAGATTACTTGGATTTGAAGGAGCAGGCAAGACTTCATTATACTTTGCTCTGTTGGGAACAGGAGGTACCACCATAAGCAACAGCAATGGGGGTGTCCTGCCTGACATGGATTGGCGGGAGGGGGTGGTGGGTGGGGTCAGTTATGTTGATGCTCCAGGGGTCAATCTGCAAGATTTGCCTTGGGAGGCAGAGCAGCTGAAACAGGAGCTGTCAGTGAAAGTTGGCCCTAATTCTAAGAAGCTTGACCTTGTAATTTTGGTCCACAATCTTGCACATAAAATTCCTCTGATGCATTCCTCAACCCGGCCTGCACTTGCTCTCCTTGTGGATCAGGTGATTGCAGCTGGGATTCCCTTCATCCTGGCTATCACCAATAAATTTGCAGTTAGTGCAGATAGGCGTCATGCAGCCACTCTTGCAGTGATGGACACATACAAGGTTCCTCCAGGCTTGACATCAGTTATAAACTCTTGTCCACTTATGATACATGGAATAGCCAATCCATTGGCTAAGGATATACAGGATGAACACAGGGATTGGGGACAACAGGCACACCATATTCTTTCTGGCCCTTTCAACTTAGTGCAGCGTCCTTTCCGAAAAAGGGAAGTGGTTCTAGGCCCTGAAGGTGTTCAAAACTTGCAGGCACTGGTGCACAGTATGTTGTTGCAGCAGGAGGAAGTCGCCACAGAAGAGTTTGCACGGCAAAATTTGGCTCTTGAAACTGCAAAGGAGTTGGCACATGCAACACTGATGTCTAGCAGGCATGGACAAGGTAAGTTTGCAGGTGCAACCACAGCTGCAGCAGTTGGAGCAGGGTTTGGTGTTATTGTTGCAGTTATTGTGGGTGCTGCAACCAGTCTTCGTAAACCATGATCAAGATTTACCTGGAGGCTCATTTTCCCTTATATCCTTGCTAACTTTTTTCTGAATCTGGACTGCAAAGGGATCACACAATCAATTGTCTCCAAGAAAATGAGTAGGTGGGATAAACTATTTGTGCCACAAAGCTCTGATTTTTATTTAGCAATTTTGGTTTGCCAAGGTATTTTGAAGGCAAGGAGCCCAGGAAGATCTTGGCAAATTCCTGTTACAAAAAGATAAATGAGGGGCATGAGTTGAAATTTGTGTGTAAAAAACTTGTACAGTCACATTTCCAGATTCAGGAGATGTGGAATGTGGCCATGGGCAGATGGCCTTAGCTTTGTTTTGATGAGTGTGAATGGAAAGGCATGGAGCCAAACCACATCACTTTTGTGGGAGTTCTGAATACATGTGTCAGCACTGCTGCAATTGAACATGAACAGGTTATTGAAAGCAGTTGTGAGTTGACATTTTGCCAAATGGGGGGAGCTAGTTTAGGGGATGCTTGGGGAGTGTTCAACAGGAATGTCTGTGTTCTGCCTGTTTGATCAGAGTACCATGAGTTTTGAGACATTTGGAATGCATGGGACAAGTGCAGAAAGAATTTGCACTTATCTCAACAGATGCAAAGACCTTCACCTTCATGGGTTTGCCAAATGCATGTGCTTGAAGAAGGCAGTTGTGTTCATCAGCAGGTTATGCACAGATGTTACAATTCTGATGCTCTTGCTAGTATAGCATTGTTGATATGTACGCCAAATGTGGGAGCAAAGGATGCCCAGCAAGTGTTCAACATGGTGCTGACAAATGATGTTATTTCTTGAACTGCTGTGCTTGGAGAAATGCAACAGATGGCTATGGGAAGGAAGGTGCTGCATGTTTGAAAGAATGCACACATAAGTTTTGCATGTTTGCACCTGCAGGATGGTGCTCAAATTCTATGACTGGTGCAAGCCTGGCCTGGAAAATTTGTAACTTTTTTCCACCCTGATCTCCAACAGGTACTCTGCATCTTTTAGACCTTTCCCTTTCTTTCCAGCAAGATCCTCTTCTGCAAGTCATCAGGTATGACCTCAATACTCAAGACCACAGTTCATCAGACCTTTCTACAGGACAGAGCAGATATAAAGTTGCATCAAGAGTGATATAAGGAGCAATATCAGTTGTATCAGTGGTAGCATCTCCATGAAATCATGGCGGATCTCTATTACCTGGAGATGAAAGGGAATCATCTTCAATACACTCAGTAATTTAGAGAATGCACACTTTTCACCATGAATCCATGCTTTTGCTTTGTAAAGGAGGAAATTGAGGATATGATTCAGCACAGTACAGATCTCCATGAATCTGTGCCTTTGCGTTGCAAAGGAGGACATGGAGGATATTATTTTGCTCAGCACAGGTCTTTTAAATTCTGTGTAACATGTTATTATTGGTATATGTTCCTTTTTCCTTTCTTCTCCTCTTTTAAGGAAGATTATTACCATGCCCTTTTAAAGAGTTGTGAGTTGAATGCAGAAGTCAGGATTTGGAGTTTGCTTGACTTCCCTCTTGACAAGTTTAAAGGCCTTCAGCTAAGCCCAAAGTGGGACCAAGAGTCCAAAAAGCTGGTACCTATTTCAGACATTTGATCATTGTTATTAGAACCTTTTCTTGCCTTCAATTCTGGAAACAGGAGATGTGCTATTGATCATTTATACCTACTAGGCAATTACTGGTTTTGCAATTGGTGTTTAGATTATGTTGGGAAATATCTAAAAGGATTGATAATCTTGTGCGTTCTTCAAAATAAAGAGGATAATTTTTGAAAAGTTGATGCCATAAAGACCATTCTCTTCAGTGTGTATACCAATGTTGGGCATGGATTTAATTTCATCAGTAGCATGTTATGGGTGCAGCAGGTATTCAAACTGTTGAGAACCCAACAAGCTCAGATATTAAAAATTACTGAGTTCCAGAAATGCAAGGTCTGTTAGGATTGATAAAGTTGAGAATGGAAGTTCCACACATTTTGTTTCTTAATTCGCTGTAAATGTCATTTGGTTTGTGGCCTTTCAAACTCTTTAGTCAAATCTAGTGAAAAATGATGCTCCCCAACAACAAAATTGTGTCAACAATTGCAGCTTGCAAAGTCATGTATGTTGAGGTTTTTTTTCCCTCAATTCTGTGATTGTAGTGGCGCTGGTGATCATCCACAATAGGGAGAATTAGCCAAATTTGGCTGCAGGTCAGAGAGAAAAGTAGAAAATTTTGAGAATCTTGCTATATTTTGATGACCCTCTGGACCAACATTTTTTTTTGTGGTGAGTTTTCATCACTTGGCAACAAAAGAAAATGCCTGCAATTCATTCCAAGGATTTATTTGTTTTAGCATGTTTCCAAAACATAGCAGGGTTTCAAAACATTTCTACTTTTTTCTCTGACCTATAGCCAAATTTGGCTAAGTTCTCCTGTGGATGATGGCTCGTTCACCTACTGTGGCTGGAACCTATTGTCCAAATATGGTGATTTCAGAAAATAAAATTCCTTGAAATCTGGGGACTTTGGAGCTTTTCTTCACACAAATCCTTTGCATCACACTAGATTGTTGTGTTGCAAAGCCCCACCATGAAAACATTTGCATATTAAAGCTTATGAAGTTCCCAAACCCTAGAATTTAATTACAATAGATCCCTAAATTGCAAACAAATTCAAGACATTGACCAAATAAATAAATCAAATAATGTGCTTATCAATCAAATAAATTGCTTACCAACTAGCAAATAGGTATCATCCATCCTTAATATCTATATTTAGATCCAACTACATTCATCTCCCATGGAGCTTGTAACTAACTTGCCTTCCATGTACTTAAAACCTAAAACTCTCACCAATCAAGTATAGATTTTCTTACCTCATAAGAAAGAAGCTTTATAAAATAATTTGGCTCTAAAATCAACAAAAGGTTATCAAAAGTTTGAAATTCCTTTAAAATTAGAAAAATATTAATGTTCTTGGACCTTGCAATTTGCCCCCAAGTAAATGAGCATTCAGTCTTAGCCCAAATGTTATTGTTATAACACCACAATTTTTGAAGTCATTAATACATTTTGAAAAACAAAGATTGAAATGAGGTGGGAGGAAGAAGGGATGAAGCAAAATGCATTCATCATGGGCAACAAACTAATGGGATCGAATCCCCATGCCTTCCCCCTTATTATGCCTTCCATTCCCATCACACATACCCAGTAAGCAATTTCTATTCCTTATGCAAGATTCATCATAGAGAAATAATATGAGTTTTTTTTTTAATTTTACCTCAAGACAACAATTCGATAGGTTAAGTTCTCCTAAGATCAAATATGTTTCAATTTATTAAATAAAACCTAAAAAAACATGAAAGTTTGTTTACGTGACCAACCTGAGGAATTATTACAACATTGATTCTAAATTCACATCAGAAAACAACTACAAACTTATGTCTTTGAAGTGTTGTTTGATCATGTATATATGTCTTTGATTGAATATATAGTATAAGCAAAGTTTTGGTTTAACATTTTTTATACATACTTTGGAAACTCAAAATTTTTTGAAGATAAATGCTGTGTGTGGTGAGCAATCTTTCTCTTTTGACAAATTTTGTGGGCTTTCCACCAAAAAATTGAAAAAATTTTGGAACTTTTTTTCTTGGTGTAAATTCAACTAAATTTCCTAAACTTTTGTAAAATTTTGCTAAATTTTCAGTATCACAAAACTGAAAAGAAAAGAACCCTGGTGGTGAGGTAGGACTCCTTATGTTACAGGCACTTCAGTCTTGGGAATCAAGTACAAGGATGGGGTCCTGATTGCAGCTGACACAGCAGGTTGGTTTTGTTGACAAAAATTTTAGGGTTTTGGTAACCACATCCAAAATTGGACCCAAAAGACACTCTATTTTTTTTGCAAGGATATCGTTTTCAAATCCTCTTATTGAAATAACTCCAAGTCTATAAGAAATTCTCCATTTTTGTTCACTCTAAAAACAACACCTTCAAGAAATTTACAAATAAAACAAACATATATATATAGTGTTATGAATCATGCAAAAACTTGGGGAATTGGGTGGCAATGTATAAATCAATATAGGATCTTATGGGTCAACCACAAGATACAAGAGTGTGGAACGCTTACGACCTATAGGCCAAAATACATTAGTGGGTGCCACTGGAGAAATGAGTGACTTTCAAACAATTTTGCAAATCCTTGATAGGCTCATGTACATATTCTAAAACATTTCAATCACATAAACCAAAGTATGTGGGGGTTTTTTTTCCCCTTTCTTTTCCATGGAATATTCTTATACTACCAAATTCAAATGAATGGAAACCAAAGAAAGATAGGTAAAGGTTGAAGGCATAACGATTTCAATAAAAACCAATTTGAATTTTCCAAACATATGTAGTCTCAAAACCAATGAACATCCTTTTTGGAATTGTGTGGTAACTTGATCATACGTTTTGCTTGCATAGTTAAAAATTCAAAAAATAAAATTTCTTAACTAAATCATTACCCAATAAATATGTTCCAAATAAGGCAAAACATGTACCCTTTATAAATAATATGTAACAATGATGGATGTTTATATGTATGTTATTTGTCAATCGTTTTACTTATTATTTTTCTTTCCTTTTTTTTATTTTATTTATGGGGAATGAAAGTGATCCACCTCTTCTTTGTGCAGAATAACTAATGCAATGTTCGACGATGGTAACACTTTGGGTCCCCCGGATATTCATAGCTACCTCAATCGTGTCATGTATAACCAGCGCAACAAGCTCGACCCATTTTGGAATACCCTCGTGCTTGGTGGTGTGAAAAATGGTGTAAAGTATCTAGGCAACGTATGTGTTGAAAATAACATCAAACCGACATCAATTT
>Ga0209208_10011280_pt1 | contig 11449 bp, 5 predicted proteins | sample S1TSphfallax_3_FD_187694 | JGI IMG/M metagenome (GOLD analysis project Ga0209208, IMG submission 187694) | Host-associated microbial communities from peat moss isolated from Minnesota, USA - S1T2_Fd - Sphagnum fallax MG (SPAdes) (version 2) | ecosystem: Host-associated > Plants > Peat moss >...
CACCAGGCAGCCGCTCTTGAAAATTTGTTTATGACCTTCTTGTTTCCAATGCAATGCCTCTGCACGTCCGGTTGTTGTCCTCTTCGACAATGCACATGTCCCTAACAAATTTCGCTTCCTTATATGTTAAGCAGAGCACCAACACAATCAAATTCCACCAGGTTATATTCTTCTCTTCTTCTTCTTCTTCTTCTTCTCCTCCTCCTCCTCTTGCTTCTTCCCTCCTTTACTAGCAACAAGCATGTCTCCTCCTCTTCTCCTCAAAAACAAATCCTCTCTCCTCCTCTTCTCCTCGAAAGCAAATCCTCTCTTCTTCTTCTTCTGCTCCTCCTCCTCTTCCTCTTGCTTGACTCGAACACTTGGAAATTCAATCAATCTTCAGCTTTTTCTCTTAATCCTTCTCCTTCTGTGGAGCAACTCCAATGCTTGCCAGAACCTTTTTCACAAAACAAAAAGATTCAATCGCTTGCCACGAATAACCAAAGGTTGTTCAAAATTGATGCATAAAAGAGACACTCTCTCCAATGAAAACACCAACAACAACAACTCTCTCCAAGTGAAAAACACCAATAACAACAACAAAAAACCAAAACACAACGCAAATAATTACCACTCAACACACCCTCACCCCTCTTCTTCTTCTTCTTCTTCTTCAAGTCTTCCTCAAGTCCTTCTTCTTCTTCTTTCTTGCCTACCGACTAAGGTTCCAACTTTCAACCCATGTGCCAAGTCAAGAGTGGAAATAAATGATGATAAATGACCTTGTTTAAGGCATCAAATGTTAAAACTCAGGATTGAAATGATGTTATTTGCCCATTTGATATTGTAGCATTTCATAGGATTGTATTAATGTTGTGACAATGAGTACCATTGTTTTAACATTTTTAATGTGTTGATTTTATGTGATATGCAACAACATTGAAAATTCACCTTCATGAAGGTTGTAACAGTGACAATTCAATAGCTAATCAATTTGTGTTGTCTCAGCATTAATAAGATCTTATTCATTGAATGTGTGTTGAAAAAATGTAAATTATGTCAAAACAATCCCAATGCTAACTCAATACATATTGTTACAATGCCATCAACATATTGTATCAATTACCATATCAGTGTTGAATCTTCAACATATAGTCATCAATTTGATGACTTATTAATGTATGTTGTGCCAATGTTGGTCATATTTTTTTCATTTGACTAATATTGATAAGATGTCAAATATTTTAGTATTATATCAATGCCATTTCAAAACATGTTGTTACAATGTCACCTTAACATCAAATCAATGATTGTATCAACATTGAACGTTGAACATATTGTTAAGGTGTTGTAAAAGCACTCATACAAAGAGGGGGCAAGTTTGTGATGCTATAATGTGCTTTCACCCTATGTACTATGTTTGATGAGTTGGTGGAATTGATGTATCAAGCTCAATACAATGTTGTGCAATTTCAAAAATAATGCCTTTCAAATCCTTATAGGTCTAGGTAAAAACATCCTTGAACTTTTGCAAAACATTTGTAAGCACAAAAATACAATCTTAAAATAATACACCATGATCTTCACATATTGGGGACATTCTTTGGTTTCCAAATTGATTCACTTCAACTAGTCTTCCCCTATGATTGTCTGATTAGTAATCTATAATTGTTATACTCATTTTCAAGCTAGTGTTTTGTCAATGTCCATGTGACCAATGTCAGGTTGATAAAAAGTTTTCATATAATCCGATCTATAGATTTTTGTGGAACTGTAAAATCTTGAAAAATAAGATTGGATCCCAAAGAGGTAATTATAGATTTAGGTTCTACTGACATTATTGTTTTTGATTGCTAGACAATTGGTAAGTTAATAATATTAATTGAAAATAGACCAAGTGTAGTTTCAAATACAAGGTTTTTTTCTTCATATGTGATCCCATTTTAGAAATCATAACATAAAAAACCTTAGGATGCTTTGTTTGACTGTTCAAATGCTTAGTAGTTGCGATGGTTTTTACCATACAATTAGCTTACATAGTAATGATATTAGTTCCCCAATCATGAAATTTTTTAACATTATGTAACCAAGGTCATCCTAAAAGCATATAATTAGTACAATCCAAAACACTATTTTTCATAACCATAAAGGTTACATTAATATATGGAATACCATGAACTAATATTCTTAGGTCAAGTATTAAACCAATAGGTTTTGTGATTGTTTGATATGCAATTTGCAAATTATAGGGGGCTAACCTTGAGGTTTGGGTAATCTTAAAGTGGCCTTTAACTTTTTTTTGATGATATTGGCTCCAAGTCTATCATCTAACAACACATCATGTCAATGAGGTTTTTCCCAATTTGTCCATGTATAACATAGATATGATGGTCTATAGTTATAAATACTACCACAAGGGTAGATGTTTGGTTTTGAAAATGATGGTTTTGTGAACTAAATCTTTTGGGTCAAATAATATCTTAGCTCTGGAACTATCCTAATTAGTTGACCTAAGTTCAAGGTATATTTTGTATCAAAAACTTATTGATTAATATCCTATAAAATTTATTCTATAGATTGGACATTAGATGGAAGGAATACTGAAGGTTGCTTTGATATAGGTACAAATGACAATACGAATGATGTAACTAAGTTTATAGAAGGTAATCCAAGCCAATTAGTGTTGAAATCTATAGGCAAATTCCTTAGTTCAATCATCTATTCATCTTGCATTGCTTAGATAGCATTGGTAAATGTTTGACAATTTTTTTTTTTTTCATCCCAATCAACCAATGTTCATGACTTTAATGGTTCATGGTCCTTAAACATTTGTTTTTCTAGTATAAAATGATTCCAAATTACCACTACAATAATCATGTTGACTAAAATGTTATTAAAATCTTACGACTTTTGAACTATAACTCATGGAACTTTACTCTAAAGTATTACTTGAACTTCAAATCTCTTGGGACAATCAACATATTCATGATCCATTTGATTATAGAACAAACATGGATATTTGATCAATACCCATATTAGTTTGATTAATTGAGCTACAACTTTTATTATAAAAAGAAATTTGGTGTTTTTTTTTGGCACAACAAGATTTTGTATTATGGCCTTTCATATTGCAATTATACCATACAATTAAAATTAGTAGCATTCGATCTTATTGGACATTTTGTTTGTTTGACTTACCAAAGAAAAAAATGTATTAACCTTTTGGTCCATTTTTTTCACAAATCATAGTAGTTTCCTTGTGTTCCATTAACATCTTTCACTTCATTCCAACTGTTGAAAGTCAGATGTATGGATGTAAACTAGCTTTGAAGACAATTGTGAGGTATGTGTCAATGGCTTTGATTTGTAAGCAATTAGCTAACTTTAGGATTTGTTCATAGTAAACTTTGATATGTTCCTTTTCTTCCTATTTGATATTCTTCAACTTCAAGTAAATGTGTTCATCATTCTTATCCATTTGATAATGTTTACAAAAGGTTTGCTTTAATTCTACAAAAGTACAATTGTGATGATCTTGTAGAAAATTTTCTCCCCACTCAAAAACATTATCCCTAAGAGTAAATCTGAACGAATTATTGATATCCTCATTAATTATTTCTCCATTTGCTTTGATAGATTTTTTGAATACTCAAATATGAACATCAAGATTTGTATTTTTGACATAAATTGAATATGGTAAATGATTCCATGTTGGGCATATTAGTGCCACATATTGTGGGTACCATGATGTCTTAAATGTACCCCAACTTAAATTGGGTACAAACCATCCTCCATTGGGTGGTTCTTATGGAAAAGCTCCACCTCCTACATTTGGTCTAGTGGTGAAACTGGTGGGTTATTTTATCCATCACCACTTCCAATTATAACTACCACTAATCTTTGTTGTGGCACAATTGGTATCTGTGGGTTGATTGGAACAAATATAGTCATAAGTACTTGGATGGCTAGTGTCAATGGACATACACCTCCCATCGTGGAATACATCATTGAATTCCATATGGGCATTGGTAAAGTCACCATTGCATTTGTGTTAATTAGCATCATTGGTGTTCCCATTAGAAAAACATATGGGTTGGACCATATCAATACGAAGTTTATTGTCTTTCAATTCCAACTGTTGTCTTCAAGCGCTTCTCAACTCTTGGACTTATTATTAGTCAAATCAATAGAACTCATAATCATTGATGGTTGAGAATTCTATAATTATGATTGATTTAATGGATTTGCTATTAAATAATTCCTTTGAATATTTTGAACATAACTCCATAATTCATTAATCATTTGACTTCTACTTTGGATGAAATGAATGGACAGTTGCAAATAGTATATGCATTCATATGACACAACTTACAAGCAAATCCATGTTTATATCGATACAACTTGTGGATTACTTGGATATCCTTCTTCAAGCCCATATTGCAAATTCTATGCATCATTGTTCTATTGATCTTGATTTGTTTGTTCATTCATCAACACAACCGATCCATTAACATTGTCATGTTGTTGATGAACATAATTTGTACATTAATGCTTTTGTTAAAAGTTTTTGGTCCATGTTCTTGAGAACCATGGTTTTGTTCATTTCAACCAAATTTGATAGAGGATTAATGGGCTACCCTAATTTTCCATTTGCAACTAAATCCTTTGGTCTAGCCTTAATAACATCTTTTGTATTAAGAAGATCCTCCAATGAGTTTGACATATTTCCAACACCTCTAGATGTTTGTTGCAATTTTGCATTTTCTTTTGTTTTGTAACTTCATTTGGATTCATCTTTTCTTTAGTATTAACTTTGTTTACTTATGAATTAGAGCCTACTTTTCTAGTGATCCTATCAATAAGCACCATTTTCAATGTGTCAATACCACTTTTATCCTAATTTTGATTACTTTGATCAATTTGTTTTTGTAAACTCCTTATAACCATTCTAGACATGTTTACATGTTTTCATGTAATTTTTAAATATTTAAAAAATAATAATCCTTTTAATAGTACATATATATATTCCCTTTATAGATTAGTTTACTACCCAACTTAATATTTTTTTTAGATCCTTCTCATGAAGACAAAATTTGTTTAAATTAATATAGAAAAATTTCAAAAACACTTAAACAATTGATCTAAAACCAAAAAATCTAAAGAATTCTTCTAAATTTTTTCTTTGAAATGGTTGCCAAAAATGGAAAAGGAAATTTTTTGTGTTACAATTCCTATCAAGTTTTTCAAATCAAATCAATTCTATAGTTCTTTTCTCTAAACTACATTATACATTTCTTCATTTTAAGAAACATATTTTGTAGTTCTAAATCAAAGGAAAAACTAAAGAAAAACTCCATAAAATATAGTAACAAACATATTTTGGATTATAATCATTTGTTTCAAAAACTTAATAGATAATCTTTTGTACTTTTGTCCTTATACACAAGAACAAGGATCAATATGATAGCTAGTATTTGACCAATAAAAAATAACCAATAAGGTTATTTTAAAAATGTAATAACTATGTATAAGTACAGATTAAATAGTTCTAACTATTAAAATCATGAGTTAGCGGCTACAAGTCATAGATCACCCTTTTACACAATTTTAAAAAAATATTACAAAAAAAAGGTTAAATGATTTTAAACATGACAACTTAAAATTGATCACATGTACCAAATTGCCAATAATAGGTGCAAAAAAAAACTTGTCCATGCATCATTGGGAATGTTGATTAAAGTTTTTCTGCACCTTTTTTCTCCAGTGTTCTTTGAATACACCAATGCTTTCATCATGGTTCATGGATATGTACATCATGTCATGGAGGTCACAAGGGATTGCACCTTGCACTTCAACATTTTTTATTTTCTTGGTTGCACATAACCACCAAGCTTTTAGGACATGGTCCACATGGTCCAAATGGTCCTATACATGCATACACAATGAAGCCAAAATTAGTGCATTGGTTGGGTGTGCAAACATTATAAACATGAGAAAAATTGAAATAACTAATGAAAGATCATTAAAACTAGGCAATGTTTTGATGGGTAATGAAATCATCCCTTGTTGTGGCCTCTTTGGCATTCACATGTTGCCACCAAATCATTTCAATGAACCATAATGAATCATGGAAAACCCTTTCCCATGAAAAAAGAAGGGGGCCATATCCCTAAGGGCCCAATCATGCTATAAAAAGCCACATGTTCCTTTAGACATTGGTTTTTTGTTGTTTTGTGAAGAATTTTTTTTAAAAAAATTGAAATTTTTTTTAAAATTCTTGATACTATTATGTTAAGGTGTAAAAAAATCCCAAAATATGTCATAAGAAAATATTTTCAAATTATGTTTTTAATGTCAAAATTGCTTTTAAGCAATGGTTACACGTTTAAAAAAAAGTAAATTACATATTTTTTACTCATTAGATTGATTCCAAATTTTTATGATATGTACATAATGTATTCACAATAACATTTTATAAAAATTATTTATTTATATTATTATTATTATTATTATTTACAATCCAAAATTAAAAAAATTAAGTAGTGGTTATGATTGCTAATATATGGTACATGTTAGTATGACTATACCCCTAAAGAAAAATGTCAAAGGAGGTGCCCATTGTTGCCTTAGTTTCATTCATCCCCTATATTTGAATGGCAATTACTTTCTATGAGGGAAATATAGTTGAAAAATGTATGCTTGTCATAAATTTGTTTAATTGTGTAGCCCAAATTCAACTAAGATTAGATGTGATACTTGAAGGCTTGTGACAATAATCATAGGGCATAAAAATACATATGAAAAATAGATTGGAGGTCATGTTGGCCATGTGTAGATGACACATTTGTTCACGTATGAAATTTATGGTAGAAAGATATTTCCATCACACCAAGTTATGTGTAAAGTCAATGATCGTGAATGAGGCTAAACAACTTCATTTGATAGACCAAATGTGGATATGGTCATTTGGTCCATACTTGAATTGGTACCTAGGCAAACAAAAATTCCAAGAAGAATGTATGTTATTTTATTTATGAACTAAAGAAAATAAAAACAAAGGCATTGAAGCCTCCCATGTATGCTTAAAGTGATTTTTGATAATTGAGATTTTGGACCTCAATTGATTGGGATTTTGGAGCCATAATTCCCATATTTGAAGAACAATATATATGATAGTATTCTAGCCCAATATGATATGTGCTTGCACCTAAAGATTAAACCACAATTTTCAACTAAACCATAAACTACAAATTTGAAAACGCAATACATGTAAGTCAATTTAAAATCCACACTATTTGTGGGTGGAAAAAATACAATACTCACATTATAACCTTTAATACCACATTATTTGCAAGTGGGTAAAATGGAAAATCCATATATCAACACGTGGAACATTCCTAGTGCAAATTGATGACCTTGCTAAATCCATGCAAGGAAAATGCAATTGCCTAAACTAGGAGCAAAATAATAATAATAATAAATATTTACTAAAAAAAACCATTGATGTTAATGGATGATGCCACCACATTCAAAGGAGTCCTAGCTTGACTTGAAACACAACCTTAAGTAAATCAATACACATCTTATTAAACCTTTAAACTCAAAACTTTAAATAATCTTAATGGTAGATGCCTTTAACCTTAGTAATTATTATATTAATATAATAAATAAAAATGGAAAATAAAAGAGTTTTATAACAACTAACTATGCTTTGAATTCTAAAGCTAATCAAATGAAAAATAATAATGAATGGAAGAATTATCCCTAAAGTTTAAAGTCAATTAACCCAAATAAATAAATAAACCTAATGTTTTCTAAAGGTAAATGCCATTAAAATAATCATTATAAGTGAACTATGAATTAAAATTCAAAATTAATGAAATTCAAAATTAAATGAATCAAACATGAAGTTATTCTCTTACTTTTAATGTAGTCTTTCAATTTGAAACCCTTTTCCACTCATTTTCAAAAGAGATCAAACGAATCTTGCTCTAGATATGTGATATGAAAATTTCCCCCCAAAATCCAACTTAAGATTGATTTTAATTAGTATGAAAAAATGTGCAAAAACTTATAAATATTTGTTGTCTCTTTAATTTTAAATTTATGAAGCCTATTTTAAAAATAAACTAGGCACATAATAAAATTAAGTACCTATTGGTTTATTAAATTAAGTACATCATGCATTAAAATGATTCAAAGTGGAGGCAAAGGTTTATAATTGACATAAAAAAAATTCCAAATGATTACTATCTAAAATCAAGGGAAGAAAACATTTGACAACAAACACACTACAATTTCATGCATTGTTAGGCAAGTTGAATCCCAATCTCAAAAGACCTTGCCCATTTGCAATAACAATAGGCCTGCACCCCTCCACAACCCCACCCCAAGTTCCAACTTGCAACCCTAACCATATCTTATATATTAATTGCGTTGTCTATCTGTCACGTGACAATTATGTTGCCGGTTTTGCATTTTCTGTATATTACTGCACCTGGATGATTAACTGCCAGAATGTGCAGTTCAGAATGCATCCATGAAGGTATCTTAATGCGCGGAAAGAATGGACGGAATTCTCGAGGCGAGTTTTCGTCGACCACTGGACACAGAGAAAAGTGACGGTCCGAGCACCGATCGACGACCGTAGGATGGAGAGCTTTCGGCGAAGAGAAAAATGTACGCAGCAGTAAAAAGCGCATGGGGTTTAAAAGTGAAAAAAAAACAAAAAAAAACACATGAAAATAAATAAATAAAAAAATTAAAAGTTTCTAAAAAAAACTAAAACATGAACCAAAGTGGCCGAAGGTCACGGGCACCCACTAGTTAAATAAAAGACAAAAATTGCAAACAATAAAAGCACAAGTGCAACTCCAAACTCCAAATTTTCCAGCATTCACATAACACAAGATAATTCTAGAAACATCAAGTAAAAGTCTCCAAGCCCACTCCACATACCTGCATAACCTTTCAAAACCAACCTGTGCAATCATTTGACATGTGTGTTTCAAGAAAATCAAAGAACAAATGTATACCTGCAATTTTTTTATGGGCAAAACTTGGTACAGAAAGGAAAATGCCCCAACAGAAAGGGGACCCACAAAAGAAATTTAAGTTGCCTCAATAAACAAACCATCTAGCACTAAGCATCAAGACAATATTAGGCCTTTGGGTCCTTCCACTTGGTGATGGCATCTTGAAAAGGGCAATTGCCAATCGCGTACATACTCTAGAGTCATAAATATTTGTGGCTACATAAATATAACTATGTATAAATGCTGGCTACCTGCGAAAATGGAGGTGTAGGTTTGACTATTGCTCATGAGAGAGGGGAGTGAGGGTGGCAATCACTCATGAGAGAAGGGAATGGGGATGGCGACAAGTCAATCAGCGATGGGGAGCAGGAGCAGCTACAGTGAGAGTGACAAGGGAGGCGCTACTTTGCAAAAAGAAGCCCTAGCTTTTGGCTATATATATATAATTATTATTATTTTAAAAAATTCATGCCTACTGGTAGCCTGTCGAAAAACCAGGTAGCCATTGGGCGATTTTTAGCCACAAAAAAAAACACTGGTTGGTAGGTAACGCCAAATGTAAGTCAGCAGGGCACCTAGGATATCTAGGTGGGAGGTTATTACGGAGGTTAAGGTTGAGAAGAAAATGGCCACCAAAAAAATAAATCAAAGGTGAGCAGCCAAAAAAGAACCCATCCAATGAAAAAACATTGACCCTGCCACCCCACTGATGGACAGAACGGCCAAATGGTGCATTGGTGAGTGCTGGCTCACTCTGGCCCTTTCTGTGCTGTAAATTTCAATTCTGATGCAAATTTATGCCGGAGAATGGGTGAAGTTTGAATTGCCTGGGAGAAACTGCTTACCCTTAGGAACAGGCCCTGGAAACACCTGCTACATGTAATGGAACCGCAGCTGGCCCATTCATCCAGGCTCATGATGCTCCTAAGTGGAATGGGTCCTACCATAATACATAACAATCCTTCCTCAGAAATACGGCCCTAGAAAACCCCCATTACCACATAATAAAACAACAAATTGATGTACCAAGCTCGACACGTTCTTGGGTGAAATGGGCGCTACTATACTATTATGTAACATCCTTCCTTAGAAGTGTAAGGTTTACGCACACACAACACACATGTCCCGTACCACTGCCTCCTTTTCCCCACTGCCCTTGCACTTTCCAACCAATCTCTGATTAAGAGCAGAGGTAATGTTGTGCTAGAACTGTGTCTCTTATACGAGGAGCACCTTGAATAAATTCAGGAGATGATGGGTGTGTAACACCTGCATATTTCATTTAGAAGTTGCTTGCAATTTGCATGTTGTTTGCATGCGTCATGGCAGGACAAAGTTCAATAAAGCAACTTTTAAAAATAATTCAAGGCACCCATTTGAAGAACAATCTTCACATTTTTTTTTCTTTGCACCTAAAGATAAGCTTATGATATTAGTATAAACATATCCGCCATTGAACACAAGCTTAAAATTGAACACTTTTTTCATATCTTTTTTCTTTTTAAAATATTTTTTCCCATGGCTATGGGTGTGCCATGTGAAGGTCTAAAATACCTTTTTGAATTTGAAAGGCAATTAAGCAATGAAGAAAAAGTATGAAGAGAAAGAGCTTGTTTAAAGAAAACAATTCTTGAAACAAAATGCATTAGATTGTCAACTTTCAAACACCATATTTTCCTCTTTTTTCTTTTTAAATTGTTTTTTGAGCAATTCAAAAAGATATGGGATCAACTTAAACTTTAAAATCCCTATTTGAACTCCAAAGACAAAGGAGCTATGTCTAATGATTTTAAGTTCCAAATGCTTACCTTGTTAAACTGAACATTTATTGCTTCAAACTGAACACTATTTTCAAAGCTTATATCTTCCTCTTTTTTTTTGTTTGTTTTGAACATTCTGTGCACCAAGTGAAAGTCCACAATATCTCTTCGAACCCCAAAAGCACTCAAGCTATGTCCAAAGATTTTGTGCTCTTTGAAAGCTTAAGCATTTGGACACCAGCCTGTGTACCTTATTACAACATTGAAGTGCCAGTTTTCCAAAGTTAACTGCTCATTACAATTCAAAGCTACCATTCTAACAATTTGATTGCCATATAGGCTTTTTTTCCTTTCATCCCTAAGCAAAAGACAGTTCCACAGACCTCCTATATTTGTGTATTTGTTTTTATGATAATCCTACAACCGTTCTTCTTCATATACAGAGAGAATTTACAAGGAGTGTGTCACACTGTGGCCTTGCCACATACATTAAAACAAATCTTAAGGCGAAAGAATAATGGAAACTAGCGTGTACCGGTTGCGTTCGCTGCCGGGATAGGCATTGATGTGAAGGATAATGTAATCATTTTATTACACCAAATATATATCCATTACATATACATGCACACACTACAATCTACCAAATACTTCCTTGGTTCATGTTTTTGGTTTTTA
>Ga0209208_10011281_pt1 | contig 11448 bp, 7 predicted proteins | sample S1TSphfallax_3_FD_187694 | JGI IMG/M metagenome (GOLD analysis project Ga0209208, IMG submission 187694) | Host-associated microbial communities from peat moss isolated from Minnesota, USA - S1T2_Fd - Sphagnum fallax MG (SPAdes) (version 2) | ecosystem: Host-associated > Plants > Peat moss >...
AAAAAATTATTAAAAAAAAAAACCCAAATACCTAACCTACCATATAATAACTAAACATCCTAAAATGGAGTGGGTGGCATTTAAAATACCCCACATAGATGCAAGGTAGGGTGTTTGGTTGTTTTTCCTTTCCTTTTATTAGGCGAAAAAAACCAAAAGCAATTAATTTTTAAATGTTCAATAAGCCCCACCCCCTCCACCCCCTCTTTTTTTTCCCCCAAGAATATTGATTTTTCTCTAAGAAAACCTACCAATAAAACACTAGTCATCGAAAGCACACAAATATATATATATATATATATACCATTGTTGTGCACTTTTCATTTGTAGATTTTGCAAGCTTTTTTGTAGAGTGTACGTATGTGTGCTTCATGGGTGTGGTCCAGTCTCTTTGTGGTTGTTTTTCCACACAAACTTGATTTTTGCCCCCATTTCGCGTGATGGTTACCCTATACTCTATTGACGTGTTTTTTGTTCATTCATTCAATTCAATACTATACTGTTTGTAGACATAGATTTATAGAAGTTTGTTATTATGGGCCAAAAAACATAGATTTATAGAGTTTGTTATTATGGACAAAAAAGCATAGATTTATAGAGTTTGTTATCATGGGCAAAAAAACCATAGATTTATAGAGTTTTTTATTATTATTATGGGTGAAAAGCACCGTCACTACCATGTATACTCCAAGAAAGAATAGGGAAGAATAATATTGCCTAGCCAGCCAAATAAGTTATATATATATATATATATGTATAGACAACTATACACCCACAAACAACGGTCCGAGTTTTGTGGGGCAAGTGTTGGGTTGGTGAGCAACCATGCACTATACGTCTATTTATTGCAACAATTTATTCATTCCAGAAATCCCTTTTCATTGGTACATGATTCATTATGTAGCGGTGGTGGATCCAAGGAATGATGTTGTTGTTGCTCGCTCTAAAGCAATTTGTGGAACAATTTATTAAGAAATTTTGTAGTGTGTTCATGTTTCAAAAAAGACCATCTATCAAGTGTGCGGCTCAAAGTTTCAGCATTTTTTCCTCTGGAAAAATTCTATCCGATTCCAATTTTTGTATGGGTTTTGAATGAATGCTTGGCGTGTATGCGTGACCATACTCAAAGGGGCTATGATACTTAGCAATAAATTTTCAATTATATCATTATGTGATTATTCTAATTGATGTCCAAAGATTAGGAAATTCAATGTCTTTTTCAACCAATGAATTGGGAAATTTCTGGAAGTTATTTTGTTTTGGACTAATTTTGCTATTTTTGGAGAAAAAAATCATCAAATGTCCAATAACACTAAACTAAAATAAAATAAATTAAATTATTTTTAAAAAAAAAGCCAAGCCCATTACCATATTTCATACATTGGATGCAATTTTATTAGATAATATTGTATGATTATTTGAAAACATATGCTTAAATTACAGAAGTACACTTTCAAAGTTTTTGCCCCCTTAATTATACATTTGCATTGAAACCCTACACCCTAAACCCAATGGGAAACATCCTTCCCTTCCACATGGCAAAAGTCATTTGGTTTCCATATGCATGAATCAACCCAAGGCACCCCAAACCCCATCAAAAGAAGTGAAGCCCCCCTTTGAGAATGAAACATCAAGTGAAATGAAGTCAACAAATCTATGCTAAAATGAGATAAGTGTGGTAGGTAAAAGAAGCTTGTACAAGGATTTCAATCTAGTTAGTAAGCTGAGATTTAATACTAGTATTAAAACATTTACAAATTTGTTGATAGTGTTTTTTTTACTATTATTTTAATAATATAACAACGTGTCTTTTAAAATAGTATCATTATTTTTATTATTATTTTTATTAAAATAATAATTACTATAATGTGTGTGTGTGTGTGTGTGTGTGTGTGTGTTTTTTTGCACAATTGCCATGTTGCCATTGAACAATGAAAGCCACTTTCAATATTGGTCTCCAATATCCATGGGTTTAGAGTTTAGGTAACTAATTTTTATTATTTTTCCAACTATTTATGGACCTTTTTTTTGCAGCACAAAATGAATAGGTAACAAAAACTTGAAAGAATAATAAAATAAAATAAAATAGTCCAAACTATACTGCACAAACCATCATATAATGGCAGAGAGAGACATAAAGTTATGCTTTAAACTCACCCTGTCTTTGGGCCCTAGTTTGACCCTGCACTTCTTGATTGGTCCCCAATTTGAAGGTAGCCATAAAGTGAGAAAAAAAACTAGTACCCTTTAATTAAGGAGAAGGGATGCAATGGTGGGATGAAGGCCACGAGGTTTGGATTTGCAAGTATGACTTATAAGTGCAAGTACTATGAATTTGCAATTACTCGGTGTTACGGTTCATGAACATGAACTCCACGTACATGGACTCAAGCATAATCATTTTTTTTCATCACTTTTCACATTTTCAGTTAAAATTAAAATCAAATTAAACATGATATTAAAAGTCAATGAAAATATAAAATTCAAATTAATTTTAAACTAGTTTAAATATGTTGATTATTAAAATTTTCAATAATAATAGAGCAATGTTGGTCACATCATTGAAAATCATTGCTCTTTTTTTCCATGGATGAAAAAATTGCAATTCCTTGCTAAATATATGCAAATATCAATGTTTTTTTTTACACATGTAGTGAAAAATACATATACATAATGATCATCGATTTGTTATCTCCCTCAATTCAACTTCACATAACATTACTCATTTTGGAACATTGGAAAAGGGTAAGGAAAGATTAAAAAGTTGATGTTCATATTTTGAAAGATGAAAGGTTGCTTTTCAAAATATGAAGAGTTGCCTTTGAAAAAGGATGTTCAATCTCAAATAGGATAACATCCCCAAGATAAAGAAAGGCTTTATATTTATTTATACCTACTTGCAATTGGTCCCAATAATTTCATATGTTTTAAAGTTTATCATTTGGGATCCATGTTCCTTGTCATTTGGACAAGTCTTTAGTTCCAAGATTAGTAGCTTACATTGGGCTTGGCAAGGAATGGATACAAAATTGTAGAACATGTCATAAAATCATTGTTTTGTGTTCATGGGTTAAAGTTGCATACAATTTATGTATGGACAACACATCCATAGGAATAATGTTTGTAGGAGCTGTAATTGGCCCTTGAATCTAATTGACGTTGCATTGCATTGAATTTCTAGAGTTTCCCAAAGTTGATGTGGGTATGTTTTTGGCTATTGCATGCAAGCCGAATTCAACATTGTGTAAAAGTTGCATATATGATTTCATGGATTGATTACAACATGGACAATGTTTGGGGAACAAGCAAAAACCCTTCTTGCTTCAATTGTGAACAAAACAAACAAGGTCTTGAGTCTTGACTTGTTAAACATGATTGTTTAATCCCTATTTTATATCCATGTTTTGATAGATTAAGGATTTCAATAGTTCACTTTTGTTTATATGGTGCTTGAAGGTACATGTTGATGTTCATACAAGCCAAATGTTATTTTGTAAATTAAAAAAAAAGATGCATGGGTTTTCATCCCAATTAAATTCAAATTTCCCTTCACCATATCAAGGAACTTGGTGTTTCCTTTTTGGATAATATTGTTGGTCCTTTTTTTAATTCTTCTTTTGTCACTTTGTCAAGGTGTTTAAATTTGACATCATGAAGCTTATATTGTGATTAGTAATTATGAATGATTCATTTCTAATGGGTTGGAGACATTAGGTTTATGGTTTTGCTTGTTTTTTGCATGTGTATGGACCTTTGTGTGCTTGAGTAAAGTCATTTGTTGATGATGATTTCAATAAGGTTGATATTTAATGATGTGTTGCTATTCATTTAAAAAGAACAATGTTGTTGGACTAGTTGATATGTTGAGCTTGAAAATATTAGAAATGAACAATGAAAGCTTGGTTGTAGAAAATTTCTTATTGGAAAGCTTCAAGAACTAAAGATTTTGAGGTGTAGGATTCCTAGTTTTTGTCTATTTTTTTTGTTTTGCAATCATTTTAAGTTGACATTTGAAAACAGATGGTGGGAAAACTATTGATGAAGGGAACTTAAGCATTGTGAAGCAAGTGCAAGGGAACAATTTATTGGGAGTTTGTGAATTAAAACAATATGAACCTTGTATTGGTGGTATGTGCAAATTGTAGTTTGTGTTATAGAAGCGCAAGGAAAATTGTGATAATTGTCAGTTTGAGGTTTCCCTTGTGCTCCCATGCTTCGTTAGGTTGTGTACTTGTATTGATGTACAAAAATAAAATAAGAACTATTTATTCTAGACTTGATGATTAGTTGAAAGAGAAAAGTGTTCATGATCATATGTCCCTATTCAAATTTTTGAAACGAAAATCATAGTGTGGGGATTGTTGCATTTTATTAAGCTAGGAAACAAAGAAGTTGAAGATAGTTGATGGGAATGGGCATGTAATAAAATTGTCAATATTTGTATTATGGGAAGTGGGGTTATAACAAGTTGCTTTTGCTTTAATAATGATGATAAAATATTATGAGCATCAAGAGTTTACATTGATGAGCATGAAAAAATAATTTGGTGTAGGTGGACCCGAATTCAATGTGTAGAAAAATGTGAAAACTTGTAAATCATTCTCTTAGGGAAGCATAAGAAAATAAGCGAAGGAAAGGTCTATTCAAAATTTTCATTTATATTAGCAAAGGATCTTGGAATGTGAAAAACTATGTGATCTTTTGAACAAAAGGGGTTGATATGTATATGTGGCTTCTATGAAAAAAAACAATGCTACTACATCTGCATAATGGAGTGAGGTGATAAAATTTTCAAAAAGATGACATGAATTGTTGATATGAACATAAGTGGAAATACTATTTAATTTAAAAACAATTGCCAAAATATTTTTATTTAATAGGATCTAGTGAATAAAGTTTGTGTCATTTAGTATTGGATGTTGTAAAATACAACTAAGACTCAAATTATGTCAAAATGATAAAAAGTTTATCTAATTGGATATATGTGACTCTATGGGTTCATTCAAATAAATTAAGCAAGATAGATACGTGGTGTGATTCAATATAGGACTTGAATAAACTATTTGTTTGCATTCTCGTGTTTTTTTGGCCATAATACTTTCTAGACTAGTGTTATGATTGAACTTGTTGAGATTAATAGCCAAAATCACAGGTAGGATGAATTTGATATAAAAAGGCATTAGATTTGAAAATCATGGGAAATATGCTTGTGAGCAAGTGGGTGTAGTCCATTTTCAACTTTGCATAATTAGCTCCCATGATAGAAAACCCATGGACTTTCTTGTAGCAAGTTGTGATGTGTATCTAATTCCCTAATTTTTTACAACCTTGGAATATGTTTTGTTTCTACATATGCTGATATATTCCATAATGAAAATATTGTTGTAGTTGTGTAATTAACTATTCCAATATGAAGGACGAACAAACTTTAGACTTGAAAGAGTAATTTGCAATTTTAATTGTTTGTTGTTTGCATATTCATGATTGCAACAAAGGATGGTAAGTATAAACTTAGCATTAATAATTAGATAATTACTAAAAGGCCTTTTAAGTTAGCTAGACCAAGTTGAAGATTTACACATTAGCAAATAATCTTTTAATGAGATTTTATTTTAAAATTAACTTTTGATTATTTTTACCTAAAGGTAATTCATTGATGATGTAACATTTCCATTCCAAAATTATTTGTTGATTATTTTCCCTTGTGATGATAATTAAGATTAGTTAACAATAACATGCTTCATACATCTAATGTTTTGAAATATATTAAGCATTTCCTTAATTTTTAGAAAAACATATGTGACAAATGATTCAAAATTTTAAACCATAAATATTAAATTTTTGAGACTAGAAAATGATTAATACCACATCTTCAAAATTCAAATGATATGTTCATCAATTAGATTTAGATTGTGAAAACCTAATTTGGATGACTCCATAACACATATCATGATTTTGATTCCTATACATTTAAAAATAAATGTTATACTTGAGTAGTTGTATTTGAACATTGTTGACTGACAATAGTTTTATCAATGAATTACTTTTAGGGTAGAATAATTGGAAGTTAATTTTGAAACATAATTTTAATTAAAAATAAATTTAATGGGTAGATATCCTAATTAAGCTAACCTAAAAGGTCTATTAGTAATTATCAAACTATTATGATAGTTTCATACTTATTGTCTTTTTATTTATTATGGGATGAAAACATTAAAATAATATATTTTTAGAAAATGAAGTGGTATTTGTCACTAACTAAGATATATGAAGGAGATTGTGATAAAAATGAAAAACTTTAGAAATGTGCGGTGGGGAACCATTTTGGTTCCTTATTAACTTTCAAACTTATTCCCTCATTTTTAATTGTTTATTCTTCATTCCTTTTCAATCTATTGTTCTATGTGTGTGATTTTCAAAAAATTGGTGTGTGTGTAGTGATAAAAAATGTTGTAATTGTGTGAAAAAAAATATAATGGATTTTGGTTGAAGGTTAAAGGACATATTTTCTCTTGTGTTTTTGCCTTGATTTCTTGATGCAAAAACAAATATTTAGTATTATTTTAATGTAAAATCAGGTAGCTCTTAGTTTAGTTACTTTTTTTCTTCATCTTTCACTTCTTAAAAGGCTTGTTAAAAATTAATCATTAGACGATAGTTCCAAAAAAATATAGTTGTAATGAAAAGGTAACTAGAACATGAAGGTAATTACAATAAGAAAGTAGTTATAACAAAAAGGTAGCCAATAGGAGGTCTACAAAAGATGATGGTAAAAAACTAATGATGTATTTTTTGTGACAAAAGTATTGTCCAAGGATTGGAAGGTAGTTACTTTCCATCCTTCCATTTTTAGTTTTAGTTTTGTCAAGGAAATGCATTTTCAAATATGTTTTTTCCTATTATCTTTTTTTCCTAATAGTAGTAAGGATGTTGGTTATGTGATCTTATAAGCATCAACAAATTAATCATCAAATAATTTAGTAAAAAAATTTAAGAATAAAATGAACATTCCAAAAAAAATGCAACAAGTTTGATTCACTAGGCACCTTTGAAGTATATGTAATGTGACCTTCAACACATTAAGGTGAATGTGAAAATTCTCTTTTGGCTCTTTTCCATTTGTAACCTAGAACTGTGAATAAACCACATTCAAGATGGTCATTACTTCATGCATTAAGAAGTGGTGTTGCAAATCTTCAATAAGGTTTGAAATTGCACCTTCATATTTTTCTTTCACTTTTGTTGATGGTTTGATTAAAGGCATGTTTGGTGATAGATCTTTTTTTCCCAACACCGTCAACATGAGTTTAATAGATAGAGTATTTATAGTTAGCATATGAAAATGCAAATAAACAACATCCTCTCTTCCATGATCCACCTAGATTAAAAAAACCAATTGAAGGGAGGCTATTGTAAGATTGTAGAATTGGTAACCAATTGTTATCATGAAAAAAAGATTGTTGGGTAGAAATTGAATAAAAATGATAAAAACACATCTAGGAAAATACTACCTTTTAGAAGGCAATTTTCCCTTTAACCTAAAAACTGAAAGGGATTTTAATCATGTTTTTTTATGAAAACCAAAATATACAATGAAAGGGCTAAAAGGTAGCTACCTCCTAATCCCTAGATAGTACTTCAATGAAGCATAACATCATCTTGGACTTATTATTGCTTTCACATATGTAGTTATTGCTTTCATGTTTATGGTTATTGCTTTTCAATAATTTTTTTCATACAACAACTACCGTTTTGCTACAACTACCTTCATGCTATAATACCTTTTAGGTGTAGCTACTTCCCTATTGTAACGACCTTTTCGTTGTAATTACCTTTTTGTTATAATTACTTTCTTGTTGCAACTACCATCTAATGATTAATTTCCAACAAATATGTTGTAAAAGTGAAATGAAAAAAAAACTCAATTAAATCAAGAGTAGTTGCCTTTAAGTTGATTATCTTTTTGTTATAACTAACATTAAAAGAAATCTTGTCCATTCCAACCATGTGTTTGTGATTAAGGTGCAACTACTACCCAAATCAACTCATTTTGTGACTACATACATAGTGGTCCTATGTGTCACTAAATCAGAAATATTAATAGTCACTTATGTGACTATAAACATTTTTAGTGGAATGTGTTTATTATGACTAAAATGTGGTTGAAAAATTAATGATTTTTTGCCAAATCTCTTCTAGTGACATTAAATTAACACCAAACATTCTCTTTTGCATTGAATAAATGAAGGAAAACACTATTTTGTTTTTTAAACACAACCCTCAACCAAAATCCATTGTCTTATTTTTTGATTATTTTGCTATGTGATGATAACTATTGTTAGTTAATAGCTATTATTGGTTAAAGCCTCGATTGAATTGAAATAATCAAAAGTTTCATCCTCATACTTGGCAAAATGATCATAATAAAGTCAATATAACTTTTGTTGGGCCAACTTGATAAACTTAAAAAAATTGCACATAAACAAACCCTTGTTTTGTGTAAGATTGATCAATGCATGCACACATTGAAACATAAAACAAATGCAAGGGACCCTAAAATAAAATTGATGTCATGGAAAGCATTCACATTCTTTGAAACAACCTTGCTCTCATACCTTTTTTCATGCATCTTCACAATTAAATGCAAATTTATAACATATATGTGTTTTTTTGGAAAAAAACATAAAGATCTAATGGGTTTTGACATTTTGGAACCATTTGTTGCCCTTGGTGTTGATGAGGTTAACAAGCTTTTGGAATTCCATAAACTTCTTTGAACTATGTTTAGAAAAAACATATAATGCTTTCAGTATAACTTTTAAACTTTTCACTATATCCAATTTTGATAAAGTGACCACCATTAAGTTTGTCTTATGAGCAAAACAATGAACTTTAGTGATAAAAATAATTACTTTTTTTTAAAACTAAAGTGTCATGTTGGTTTGACAACCTTGAAACAAGTTGTCATCACACCCCATACTGATTAATTTGGCTCACAATTCTTTCAACCTTAATCCACCAAAATCCAACAAATCTTTAATCATTAGTGAAAATATGTTATCAAATGTAAGAAAGACACCAACTATTTTAACACACAAGAGGATGGGAATCCAACTTGCACTAGGGTAGACCAAAAAATGACAAGAAATAAACATCCATTAAAGTTCACTTTGCAAACCTTTTTACACTATGTATTACAATTTTTTGCCATGACACATTATAGACATATCGAAGTTAGAAATCTTAAGTTTTTTTTTTATTGAAAATTTATTTCATCTAAAGGTCATTAAGTAAGATGTGTGTGCAAATCTCAACATGAATCACCTTATTTTCAACATGCTATAGAATTTGTAAAAACCAATTGTTTTTACTAATAACAAAAAGTTCATAACCCAATATTTCATTTGATATGAGGCAAGGCTTTTCAATATTGTATTCACCATTATAGTGTCTAAATGAAACCAAGACCCTAACAAGTTTAAGATCTAATCATTGACCCTAATCAATGTGCAATAACTTTTTTTTTCTAGCATTACACCTCATGATTTCAACTTCAAAAGCTCATAACTTTTGTGATTTTATTCATTAAGCATCATAATCAATTGCCATATGTTCATATTGAAGTTTATATCCTCAAACAAAATCCCTCTTAGCAATTTAAATATGAATAGGACATTCAACCTATATGGCCCAAAATGGATTGCATTAAACCAAAATTGATCCACCCTACCATGCTTCTACCCACCACATACAAGTGAATTGACAACCATTGAATATAATCAATTGTCATGACTTTATTTGCAAAAATGCCAATGAAAGTAGTCGATGCAAAGTGACTTCTATAACATCCAAAAACACATTGTGCATGATCTCTATGATGCTCTAACCTGAAAATCCAGTCTGATGTTTCTTTCCAACATTCTTCACTTTGGACATCTGAAATCGGCTTTAAAGCTTTCAAAGTCAGTCATGGGAAGACCGGGCACATGTATGCAAAAGAGCTCGTAAGAAATTATGCCACTTGTCACCAGGAAGATTAAGCGATCTGGCCCAAATTTGGGGCCTACTTTTACAATGGGGTTTGTTGCAAGTCCCCCAACAAGTGTTTACCTTTCAGCGATTTTTTGCCCAAGAGTCTCAAGTTTGCTCAGGAATTCTTGGAAATCGAGGCTCCATCAGGACTGCAATTAGTAACTCTAATAATGTATTGGGCAAGAAGAGTGTCACCTTGCTTCATTGGATTGTTGTTGTTGAAGTCCAATGTTCTTGCCAGAATCTCTCTCTGGCTCTGACTTCCAACAAGTTGGTAAAGCAATTTTGATCCAACCAAGCTGGAAAGAGTTTATAAGTATGTACCAGCTGTGCTAGATTCCATTTCAAATAAGAACTTCAAGATTCCATCCTAATTAAGGACAACACCCAAAAAACAGCAAACTGAAATAGATAGAATCAGACTTCAGACTAAACCAACAGCCACCAGCACACCTCGAGGGACTGAAAACACTTTTGCATTGGGTTCTGATTCCGTAGCTAACCAGGGTGTTTTAGCTCATTCTTTGATTTCACTCCCTCACTGCTAACACCAAGTGGATTTCTTTCTGGTGAATTATCACCAGATTTTGAAGAGGGTAGCTACCATCACAAAGGGGAAAAGAGAGGATTGGTGGAGGTTTTGGTACTTAGTGGTTCCCTTACCTCTGTGTGGTCCTTGCCCTTTTGTTTCTATTTCTCTCCCTTTCTTGGATGCTTTCGTATTATGAAGTTTGGTAGGGTTTCATTTCAAAAAGAGAGGATTAGTCATTTAAAATTGCCTGAAAACTGTGTTTTTGTGAGGTGGGTGTCATCACATTTATGTCTACTAAACACAGTTTTAAGAGTTCCTTGGAATAATGTAATCAGCAATGTTTTTTTTTCTTGGCTATGTTTTGCAATTTTTTGACAAAGAAATTGAGAAAATTTTGAACTTATTTGTTTTTTGAGTGCAGATTCTACCAATTTAGCTATTCATTTTTGTTAAATTTCACCAAAATTTTGATATGAAAAAATCACTGATAGTCAGTTAAGTTGAAATTTGCCTAGGGATGCTCACGACCCTGGAGCCAACAACCCACTAGTTCAAACAATCAACAATTCTACATGCATCTATTTACTTAGTAGTCACCTATTATCCTCCTTTATGTACCTAGATTTAACAGGATAGGTTACCAAGGTGAAACCTGATGACAATTCCATTAGGGTTCATCCACAACTGAGTAACAAGCTTGCAATGGATGGTGTGCTGGTGCCTTGTTGGTTCACTCTGCCGTACTCTCTTTGTAAAGCCTTGCCAATATTTTTAGAGTGTTGTGGCCCCAATACTCAATGAAGGATAAACCCTCCAGAAAAGTTCCTTCCCTCAGGGGTGTACCGGTATCATGAAAAAAGTGTTTGGAAAAAAAGAGCTTAAGC
>Ga0209208_10011282_pt1 | contig 11448 bp, 8 predicted proteins | sample S1TSphfallax_3_FD_187694 | JGI IMG/M metagenome (GOLD analysis project Ga0209208, IMG submission 187694) | Host-associated microbial communities from peat moss isolated from Minnesota, USA - S1T2_Fd - Sphagnum fallax MG (SPAdes) (version 2) | ecosystem: Host-associated > Plants > Peat moss >...
TCGGCGGCGCTCGACCTGGCGTATGTGGCTTGCGGGCGGTTGGACGGCTACTGGGAGTTCAAGCTGAACCCCTGGGACACCTCGGCCGGCTTTCTGCTGGTGGAAGAGGCCGGCGGCCAGGTGACCCACTTCGACGGCTCGCCCTTTACGCTCGACAGCCGGGAGTGCCTGGCGACCAACGGGCTGATTGCGCCAGAGATGCAGCAGCTCTTCGCGGACATGTTCGCCGGCCGCAACCTGCAGCGCATCCCGACGCCGGCCGAGTTCGCCGCCCGCCGCACCTCCGGCCTCTAGGCCGGCCTCCCGGCGCCCCGCCTTTCTTGCTAGAATCATGCTCTAAGCAAAAACTGGAACGACAACATTCAAGGAGCAATTTCAAGATGGCGTATGTGATCGCGGAACCCTGCATCGGTACCAAGGACCGTGCCTGTGTCGATGCCTGCCCGGTGGACTGCATCCACCCCAAGGCCGACGAGCCCGGCGGCGACACCGCCGAGCAGCTCTTCATCGACCCGGTCGAGTGCATCGACTGCGGTGCCTGCGTCCCCGTCTGCCCGGTCTCGGCCATCTATGCCGGCGACGACCTGCCCGAGAAGTGGGCCTCCTTCCAGGAGAAGAACGCCAGCCACTTCGGGCGATAGAACGACCGCAGAAAGTCTTTCCAAACTCACGTTGCAATCGCGCGCGGCCTTCGGGTCGCGCGTTTTGCGTTGAACGGCAAACGCAAAGGTCGCGGAGGACGCAACGGACGCCAAGGTCCGCAAAGAAATCCTCCGCGAACCTTCGCGTCCGTTGCGTCCTCCGCGTTTGCAGTTCGTTCGATGAGACGATAGAGCCATGGCGGAAGGCCGCATCATCCCGCACCACGGCGAGGCCATCGTGCTGCGCACCTGGCCGTTCCATGAGGCCGACCTGCTGGTCTCGCTGTTCACGCGCGACCAGGGCAAGGTGAAGGGCGTCGCGCGCCATGCGATGCGGTCGCGCAAGCGCTTCGGCGGCGCGCTGGAGCCGGCCACGCACGTCCGCGCGCACTACACGGAGCGCCCCCGGCAAGACCTCGTCCGCCTGGACAGCTTCGAGGTGCTGTGGTCGCCGCTCTCCGCGCCCATTGACCCGCTCCGCCTCGCTGCCTTGCAGCTTGTGGTCGAGGTGCTGGAGGAGGCCATGCCCGAGCTGGCCACGGACGACAATATCTTCCGATTGGCGACGACAGTTCTCTTTGCGATGGAGCCTTCTGGACCCTGGACCCTGGATCCTAGACCCTGTTCTGTCTACCTCCCCATCACCTATTTTTGCTTGTGGATGAACCGCCTGATGGGCTGGATGCCGGAGCTGGGCCACTGCGCTGCGTGCGGCCTCGACCTGCGCGGCGAAGCCGTCTGGTGGTCGCCCACCGCCGACGGCGTCACCTGCGCCGACGACCGCCGTCCCGGCAGCCGAGCGCTCAGCGCCGCCTCCGTCGCCGAAAGCCACCGCATCGCCCGCACGCCGCTGGCCGAGCTGGCCGCCGAAGACTGGCCCGCCGCGCGCTCCGCCGACCTGCGGGCGTTTGCCATCGGCACACTGGAGCGGCATCTGGAGAGACGGCTGAGGAGTGCGGCAGGGCTCACCATTTAGAATCGTGAGATGTCTTCGGCAGTTGCAAAGAAGAAGGCTTTGACCTTCCAGGAACTCCTCTTCACCCTGCAGCGCTTCTGGGCGGAGCATGGCTGCGTGCTGCAGCAGCCCTATGACCTTGAGGTCGGTGCGGGTACCATGTCGCCGGACACGTTTCTGCGCGTGCTGGGGCCGAAGCCCATCAACATTGCGTATGCGCAGCCCTCGCGGCGGCCGGCTGACGGTCGCTACGGCGAGAACCCCAACCGGCTCTTTCGCCACACGCAGCTGCAGGTGATCCTGAAGCCGCCGCCGGAGCGCGTGCAGGAGCTGTATTTGGAATCGCTCGTCGCCATCGGCATCGACCTCACGCAGCACGACATCAAGTTCGAAGAGGACAACTGGGAGTGGCCCGTGGGAGGCGCGTGGGGCGTGGGCTGGCAAGTGATGCTCGACGGGCAAGAGATCACCCAGTTCACCTACTTCCAGCAGTGCGGCGGCATGGACCTCGACCCCATCTCGGGCGAGATCACCTACGGACTCGAGCGCATCGCGCAGTTTCTGCAGGACCTCGACAGCATCTACGACATCGTCTGGTCGCGCGACCCAGTAACCGGAGCGGAGATGACCTACGGCGACGTTCGGCTGCATGAAGAGCAGCAGTTCAGCGCCTACAGCTTCGACTACGCCGACGTGCCCAAGCTGTGGGAGCACCTGAAGCTCTATGAGGCCGAGTGCCTGGAGCTGCTCGCGAAGTGGCCAGATATTGCTGAGGGCAGTGTCAAGTATAGGCAAACAGTGGAGGGAGCAGGTGGGACTTATTCTAATTCCCAGATACTGCGCTTCCCGACCATGGGAGCGTACGAACTCGCGCTGAAGTGCTCGCACACGTTCAATCTGCTGGACGCGCGCGGGGCTATCTCTGTGACAGAGCGCGTCGGCGTGATGGCGCGCATCCGCAACCTCATCGTCGGCGTGGCGAAGATCTACGCCGAGCAGGGAAGACTGACCGCGGCGTCCTAAACCAAAGGACAAAAGAAAGACAAGAATCACCATGCCAGACCTCCTCCTCGAAATCGGCTTAGAAGAAGTGCCCGCCCGCATGATCGCCGGCGCACAGGCCGAGCTGCTCAAGCGCACCCTCGTCCTGCTCACTCGTGAGCAGCTCATCGACGCGGAACCCACGGCCAAGTCCTACTCCACACCGCGCCGCCTCGCCGTCCTCATCCACGACGTCAAGGCCCAGCAGTCCGACATTACCGAAGAGGTGACCGGCCCGGCGGTGAAGATCGCCTTCAGGGACGGCAAGCCTACGCCCGCGGCGGAGGCCTTCGCGCGCAAGAGCGGCGTGGCCGTTGCCGACCTCAAGACCATCGCCACGCCGAAGGGCGAGTACCTTGCTGCGAGCATCCTCAAGAAGGGGCGCAGCGCCGCGGAGGTCATTGCGAGCGAGCTGCCCAAGGAGATCGCGGCCATTCATTGGGCGAAGAACATGTACTGGCGTCCGGGCAAGCCGGAGCGGTTCGTCCGGCCAGTGCTATGGTTGGTCTGCCTGCTCGGCGAGACAGTGGTGCCGCTGGAGTTCGCGGGCAAGACAGCAGGCCGTGCCAGCTACGGCCATCGCGTGCTGTCGAGCGGCGATCCTTTCGAGATCGTCTCGCCCGAGAGCTACCTTGCACAGCTCGAAGGTGAGTTTGTGTTGGCGGATGTCGAAGTCCGTCGCCAGAAGATTCGCAAGTCGCTGGATCATGTTTGCCGCACAGTCCCCGGCGCGCGCTGGCGCGAGGACGAGGCGCTTGTCGATGCGGTCACCCACCTGACCGAATGGCCAGACGTGCTGCTGGGCAGCTTCGAGCCGGCGTATCTGGAGCTGCCGGAAGAGGTACTGGTGACGGTGATGCGCGACCACCAGAAGTACTTCGCGGTTGAGGACGCATCGGGCAAGCTCGCCGCGCACTTCCTCACGGTCACCAACATCGCACTCGACGCAAAGAACACACCGATCATTCGCCAGGGCAACGAGCGCGTCCTACGCGCACGCTTCAACGACGCCCGCTTCTTCTGGGAGTTCGACCAGCGCACGCCGCTCGTTGAGCGTATCAAGCTGCTGGAGAACGTAACGTTTCAGAAAGACCTCGGCAGCTACGCGGCGAAGAGTGAGCGCGTGCGCGAGATTTGCCATATTTTGGGGACTCGCGTTGTAGGGCCGGACTTCCAATTCGACTTCAATGCGCTACTTGATGCGGCGTCATTCGCCAAGGCCGACCTCACCACGGAGCTGGTCAAGGAGTTCACAGAGCTACAGGGCATCATTGGCGGTCTTTACGCCAAATCGCAGGGCATCCGCGAAGCCACTGCTGACGCCATCTACGATCAGTACCTTCCCGCTTCGGCGAGCGACACGATCCCGCATTCGCACGAAGGATGTCTCCTCGGTCTCGCCGACCGCATCGACACCATCTCCGGTATGTTCGGTCTAGGTTTGGAGCCGACAGGCTCCAAAGACCCCTTCGCACTTCGCCGCGCCGCGAACGCCATCGTTCGTATCCTCGCGGAGTCCGATCTTCCCCTCAAGCTCAGCGAAGTGATTAAGGCATCTTCGCCATCTCCAGAGGTGGAAGCGAAAGTAGTCGCTTTCTTCGCCGAGCGCATCGACTTCTACCTCCGCGAAGGTCATGGTCAGGCTTACGATGTCGTCAAAGCCGTCATGGCCGCAGGCGCCGATAACCTCCGCGATCTCGTGGCCCGTGCCGAGGCGGTTACCGCCGTCCGTGGCAGCGAAGACTTTCTCGCAGTCAGCGCCGCCTTCAAACGCATAAAGAACATTCTCGCTCAAGCAGAATTTGTGCTCGACTCCGGCGTTGCTTTGGTTCCCACGAACGATACACCCGAACGCAACCTGCTACGCAAGTTTGCGGAGCTACATGCGAAGGTCGACGAGCTCAGCCAGCGCCACGCATACCGTCAAGCCCTCGAAACAATTGCTAAGATTCGCCCCGAGGTGGATGCCTTCTTCGATCAAGTAATGGTGAATGATCCCGACCCGACGATTCGCAAGCAGCGCCTCACCCTCCTTGCCACCGTCCTCAGCGGATTCTCGGGCATCGCCGACTTCTCCGAGATCGTCACTGCCGGCTAGGCAGCAGGTACTACGCGCATCCTCGCACGCGGCTTCGCATCTCATCCTCTGTAGCTTCATCGGAGGAACACTCTTGGCAACACTGCTGGACCCGATCCAGGTAGGCGCGCTCACGCTGCCTAACCGCGTCATCATGGCGCCGCTCACACGGCTGCGCGGCACCGTCGACAACCTACCTGTGCCGCTCATGGCCGAGTACTACGCGCAGCGCGCCTCGGCCGGGCTGATTATCAGCGAGGGCACACCGATCTCGCCGATGGGCGTGGGCTATGCGCAGGTGCCGGGCATCTGGTCTGCCGTGCAGACGGAGTTGTGGAAGCCCATCACGGAGGCCGTGCACGCCGCCGGCGGACGCATCTTCTGCCAGATATGGCACGTCGGCCGCGTCTCGCACTCGATGTTCCTGCACGGCAAGCTGCCGGTGGCGCCCAGCGCGATCGCGCCCGCCGGCCATGTGAACAATGTGCGCCCCGAGGTGCCGTTCGAGACGCCGCACGCGTTGACCTACGACGAGATTCAGCACGTCATCGAGGAGTTTCGCCAGGGCGCCGCGAACGCCAAGGCCGCGGGCTTCGATGGCGTCGAGATCCACGGTGCGAACGGCTATCTGCTCGACCAGTTTCTCCGCCCGGGCTCGAACCACCGAACCGACCAGTACGGTGGCTCTCTGGAAAACCGCGCGCGCTTCATGCTTGAGGTCGCCGATGCGGCGATCTCGGTCTACGGTGCGGACCGCGTCGGCATGCATCTGGCGCCGCGTGGCGATGTGATGAGCATGGCGGACGGCAACCCGGCCGAGACCTTCCTGCACGTCGCCACGGAGCTCGGCAAGCGCAAGCTCGCTTTTCTCTGCGCGCGTGAGTATGAGTCGCCCGGATGGCTGGGTCCACGGCTCAAGCAGGCCTTTGGCGGCGTCTACATCGCCAACGAAAAGTTCACCTTTGCGAGCGCGAATGCCGCCATCGAGCGCGGCGACTGCGATGCGGTCGCCTTCGGCAAGTTCTTCATCGCCAACCCCGACCTGCCGGCGCGGTTTGCGAGCAACGCCGACTTGAACCTGCCGCAGTCCACCACGTTTTATTCGCATGGCCCGGAGGGCTATGTGGACTATCCGGCGCTATAGTCAGTTGAGCCGCTGCAGGCGCGCGATCAGCTTTTCCGCCAGCGGCTCACCGCTCTCGGTCCACAGCAGCCGGCTGCCGATGCCGCAATGCTTCTCCACGCTCAGAGTGAAGGCCAGCAGCTTCTCCACGTTCTGCTGGATGTGCTGGGCGGCGGCCTTTTGCTCGAACTCGGTGGTCTCTCCGACCAGCCCATCGTCGAGCACCCAGGGCGTGTCCAGCCCGAAGTCCACGCGGATGTGGCCATTCTGCTCGAAGCTGCCCTGGTCAAAGCGCGGGCCGAAGCCGACGATGCGGGCCTTGACCGGCGTGAGCTGCCACAGCGGCGCCTCTGCGCCGGCGGCGTCGAGGCCAGGCAGCCAGAGCCTCCAGCGCATCTCGAACTCATAGGCGCAGTCGTCGTGCAGCTGCTCGGTCGCCTCGGCGACGGCCCGCTCGATGGTGGAGTCCTCTATATCGCCCGACGGCTCGGCGCGTTCGTCGTGCACGAAGATGCGCTGATAGACCGGCGTTTCGGTCCAGTCGATTGGGTAGGCGCTGGCGGCGGCGACGCGGCCAAACTCGCTGTTGCGTTCACCTTCCTGGTGGCCGTCGAGCGCAATCCTGGCGAACTGCCGAAGCACCGCAATCAGCGCCGGCGGCAGCGAGTCGAGGCGGAAGTTCGGGAACCAAAGGCTAAGGTAAAGCTGGTCGGCCATGATCCGATTCTAGGCCCGATTCCGTCGGCCACGGGCCGTTTCTCACACCTTGCTGCCTAGGACCGCGATGCAGCGTCAGGTGAGAAGATAGAGACACGATGCAACTGTCGATCAGGCAGCTCCGTGTAGTGCTCATCGCCTGTGCGCTGCTGCTGGTCGTCGTGCTGACGGCCTACATCGGCTATGGGCGCTACCGTGCGCTGATGGCGTACCGGAGTGTGCTGCGCCACGCCGGAGCCAGTTTTACCCATGACACCAACGGCTTCACGTACTCGCAGTCCGAGCAGGGCAAGACCGTATTCACGCTGCATGCGGCGCGGGCCACGCAGCTGGGCCAGGGCAAGTGGGCGCTGCACGACGCCGACCTGACGCTCTATGGCCGCGTGACCCAGCGGGTCGACCGCGTCTACAGCTCGGAGATCGAGTACGACGAGCAGGAGGGCGTGGCGCGTGCGCTGGGCGAGGTGCATATGGACCTGCAGGCGCCGACGGCGATTGCAGGCGCGAAGGCAAGCCCGGCAGGCGCGGCGTCTTCTGAGGCCGCGGCGTCTGCCCATGCAGAGGCGCTGCAGCCGGATGCGTCCCAGATCATCCATGTGCGCACGCGCGGGCTGGTGTATCTGCGCAAGCTCGGCGTGGCGGCGACCGACCAGCCGGTGGAGTTCCGCTATGCCGACCTCGAATGCACGGCGGTAGGCGCAGAGTTCAACTCCAGCCAGAGCACGCTGCGTCTTCTCAACGACGTTGTGCTGCAGGGGCAGATGAAGAAGATTCCGGTTCACCTGGTCGCCGAGCGCGCCGATCTGGACCGCGATGCGAACATCGCCGACCTGACGCGGCCGGTGCTGGACTCGCAGGGACGGCGGGGCCAGGCGGATGCGGCGCGGCTGACGCTGCGCAAGGACGGTTCCATCCAGCGGCTTGAGGCCACCGGCCATGTGCTGCTGAGCGGCGGCACGCAGCAGGTCTCGGCCGACCGGCTGGAGGGGACGCTGAGTCCGCAGGCCGTGCCGGAGGTGGCGCACCTGCTGGGCAGAGTCACGCTGACCGACACCAACCCGCTGCGGCCGACGCACGGCTCCGCCGCGCAGGTCGATGCGCGCTTCAACGCGCAGGGCGGACCGGCAGAGGTGGTCGCCTCGGGCGGCGCGGCGGTCTCGCTGGTGGACCACGCGGCCGATGCGCGGACGCAGGGCGCCGGACTGGGCCGAGACATGCAGGGCGAACGTATGGAAGCGAGCTTTGCGCCAGGCCCACGCAAGTCTTCGGCGCGGCTCACGCAGCTGCATGCCAGCGGCGCGGCGCGGGCGCGCGGGCAATCCGCGATGACGCCGGCGAAGGGCAAGCCGCTGTTGCCCGGCGCGCCGCCGCTGCGGCTGACCGAGGTCGCCGCGGATGATCTGCGGGTCGCCTTCGTGACCGGCCCGAACAACCGCGCCGAGCCCCGGCACCTCAGCGGCAGCGGCCACACGCTGCTGCGGCAGAGCGCGCCGCTCGGCGAGCTGCAGAGCAGCACCGGCGATACGCTGGAGATGGCCTTCGCGGAGCAGCCGGCCGTGGCAAGCAGCGCCCATGCAGGCGGCGAGTTGACGCTCGAGACCGCGCTGCAGACCGGCCACGTGAGCCTGCGGTCGCAGCCGGCAGCGGAGCCTTCGACCAATGGGGCGGAGCCCTCAGCGAACAGGGGTTCGCCCGCTCCGCAGATCACCACGGCGACCGCGGAGCGCGCGCTGTATCGCAACGCAGAGCAACAGCTGACGCTGACCGGCGAGGCGCACCTGGTGACGGCCAGCGGCTCCGTGAATGCGCCGACCGTGGTGCTGCACCAGCAGACCCAGGATGCCGACGCCAGCGGCGGCGTACTGGCGACATTGCTGGGTGGCGGGGAGACAGCACCGGCGGTCCCAGCGAACCCGGCACCCTCGGCCAACTCAACGAATCCCCCGCGCGCCGCGCCGGTGACGCATGTGCTCGCGGCCACCGCGCACTTCGTGCATGCGACCCAGCTCAGCGAGTTCCGCGACAGCGACGCGCATCCTGCGCAGGTGTGGCAGGAGGGCTCGCGGGTGCAGGCGGCGCTGCTGCTGTTTGACGGCGCGCACCACACATTTTCCGCACGGCCAGCGGGACCCGGAGGTCTGGTGCATGCTGTGTTCATCAGCGCGCCGGGTACGACGCCGGGCGCCGGCGCGCCAACTCCGGGCAGCGCCGTACGGATAGCGAGTCCACGCATGGACTACAGCGACCTGCGCCGCGAGGCGGTCTTTGCCGGCGGGGTCGCCATCGAGGGCTCGCTGGGCCAGGTGCGCGGGCAGCGCGCGGTCGCCTTCCTGACGCCGGCGAGCGGCCCCGCAGCGTCCAGTCCCGCGTCCAGCGCCGCACCCCGCATGGCCGGCAGCCCGGCAAGCAGCCCAATCGGCAGCCCGGTCAGCGGTTCGATCGAGCGCGTCGTGGTCTCCGGCGAGGTAGACCTCCAGCAGCCGGGGCGTGAGGCGACCGGCGAGCAGCTACTCTATACCGCGGCCAGCGGCGACTATGTGCTGACGGGAACGCCCGCCCGTCCGCCGCATGTGGTCGACGCGCAGCAGGGCAATGTGACCGGGGCGACGCTGCTGTTCGGCGCTGTCGGTAGTACCATCGTGGTTGCGGGCGAACCGGGGACCCGGTCCAAGGCCACCCGAGTCCGCACCGAGACACGCGTTCGTACCGATGCCCGTTAGAGACTTCACCACTGACGCAGACACACCCGCGACCGGCACCGGGCCGAGCCTCGGCCGCACCGACGAGACCCCGACGCCGATGAAGACGCTGTCCACCGAAGAGATCGCCAAGAGCTACGGTGGACGCCAGGTGGTACGCGGGGTGAGCCTGCACATCCGCCAGGGCGAGGTGGTCGGGCTGCTGGGACCGAACGGTGCAGGCAAGACCACCACCTTCTACATGATCGTCGGGCTCATCCGCCCGGATGCGGGCAGCATCCACACCGAAGGCGCGGACATTACCCGCACGCCGATGTACCTGCGCGCGCGGGAGTACGGCATCAGCTATCTGCCGCAGGAGCCCTCGGTGTTTCGCAACCTTTCGGTCGAGGAGAACATCCTGGCGGTGCTCGAGACGCAGCACATACCCTGGGAGACGCGGCGTAAGCGCACCGAGAGCCTGATGTCGCAGCTGAACCTGGGCCATGTGCGCAAGACCCGCGGCTATGCGCTTTCGGGCGGCGAGCGGCGGCGCGTGGAGATCGCCCGCTGCCTGGCGATCGACCCGGCATTCATCCTGCTGGATGAACCGTTCTCCGGCATCGACCCAATCGCGGTGCTCGAGATCCAGCAGATCATCTTCGACCTGAAGGCCTCGGGCATCGGGGTGCTGATCACCGACCACAACGTGCGCGAGACGCTTTCGGTGACTGACCGGGCATACATCATCAACGAGGGCCGCATCTTCCGCACCGGCACGCCGGGGGAGCTGGGCCGCGACGCCGAGGTAAAGCGTGTGTACCTGGGCGAGGGCTTCTCGCTGGTATAGCCTGCAGGCGATCCTATTCCAGTTTAGGATGCAGTTCGATTTCGGGTGTTTTCCTCAGATTCCAGAGTAGACTGGCCCAAGACGTGCTAGGCGGACGTTCCGTCGGCACGGACAGAGGTCGGATCGGTTGCTGCAACCACGCCTGAACGTCAAGCTCACGCAGCGCCAGGTGCTCACCCCGGGCCTGGTGCAGATGGTCAGCGTGCTGGCGCTGAACAAGCTCGAGCTGAAGGAGATGATCGACGGGGAGCTGGTGGAAAACCCCGTGCTGGAGGAGATCGAGGAGGCCGCGGAGACCATCGAGGAGCTGGCCGGGCGTGAGGGCGAGCGCGAGCGGACAGCCGAGTCGCTGGCCGTGGAAGGGGAGCGGCAGGACGGCGACCCGTTCGAGCAGATCGACTTCGGAAGCTACTTCCAGGACTATCTGGACCCCGGCTACAAGACGGCGGGGACCTTCGAAGACATGGAGCGGCCAGGCTTCGAGCAGTTTCTTTCGACGCCGAGCACCCTGGCCGACCACCTGCTGTGGCAGCTTGGGTCGCTTTCGCTGGGTCCGGAGCTGCGCGCGGCGTGCGAGTGGGTGGTGGGCAACCTGGATGAGGCAGGGTACCTGGCGGCGAGCGACGAGGAGCTGGCGGCGGGCGGGGGTGAGCCGGCAGCGGCGCTGATCGCGGCGGCGCGGGCGACGGTGGCGCAGCTGGACCCGCCGGGGGTGGGCGCGCGCGATCTGCGCGAGTGCCTGCTGCGGCAGATCGAGGCACGGCGGCTGGAGGCGGAGCCGGACGAGGCGGAGACGCTGGCGACCGCGGCCTGCATCGTCGACCGGCACCTGGGGCTGCTGCAGAAGAAGGACCTGCGCGAGCTGGTGCGTCTGCTGCGGCTGCCGGAGGAAGATGTGGCGCGGGCGGTGGAGCTGATCCGGCGGCTGGACCCGCGGCCGGGGCAGCGCTACAACCACACGGCGACGCGGCTGATCGAGCCGGATGTGGCCTTTGTGAAGCGCGGCGAAGAGTACGTGGTGGTGATGAACGAGGAGGACCTGCCGGTGCTGCGGCTGAGCCCCGGCTACCGGCGGATGCTGCGCGAGAAGGGGCTGGACCGCGAGGTGCGGGAGTATGTGAAGGAGCGCTACCGGTCGGCGATCCAGCTACTGCGCAACATCGAGCAGCGCAAGAACACGATCGTGCGGACGTGCGAGGCCATCGTCCGCCGGCAGGGGGAGTTCCTGGAACGCGGGATCGACGGGCTGCGGCCGATGATGATCAAGGAGGTGGCCGAGGAGATCGGCGTGCACGCCTCCACGGTGAGCCGCGCGGTGGCCAATAAATATGTACACACCGCACAAGGCGTGTATGAGTTACGATTC
>Ga0209208_10011283_pt1 | contig 11447 bp, 8 predicted proteins | sample S1TSphfallax_3_FD_187694 | JGI IMG/M metagenome (GOLD analysis project Ga0209208, IMG submission 187694) | Host-associated microbial communities from peat moss isolated from Minnesota, USA - S1T2_Fd - Sphagnum fallax MG (SPAdes) (version 2) | ecosystem: Host-associated > Plants > Peat moss >...
GGGGGGGGGGGGGGGGGATCATTTTATTGTGAACTTACTGATGTATGTGTGCTTTCATTATACAAAAATTTCAAACATTTAGGGTTACATTGATGAGAATGCTTTTCATGACATACTAAGCAACCATGACTATCATGGTTGTGTCATGTGTCATGTAAAAGTTTTCTCATGTTTAGTTGTAGAAACATGTTATAATCAAATGGTATGTTATACAAACCGTATTCAAAATTAAATAAAATTTGGCAATCAATAGTCGTGTGTTCAAAACTTTCAACTACCTATGTAGTTCAATTTGATGGGAAATGTTGTGTTTTGAAGTTTTGGGTTTTCTTCACCATGAGATTTAAAATTTTGATTTTGGTTAAACTTTTGGGTTTATGCAAGACTAATATGTATGTAATTGAATTCTCTTGACAAGATGTGTAAAATTTGATGTGCATAATTTAGAAAATGCATCTTTAAAAAAAGAAATCAATATGATTATGGACTTGTGATCTAAAGGATTATTTTTTCTTGTAGGGTGAAAACTTGGTATGCTGGACCATTTTTGGCAGATGAAATGTCGTACTTGAGTACACAACTTTTCCAATTTTTTTGTTGGTTTTCTCACGAATGTAAGCCCTTATAGCCTAATATTCATTCTAAAAACTATATATTATTTCTAAATGATGCAATCAAATTAATTTAGTGATAATTAATTTTTGACTTTCTTGATGTTATTTAGTTGGTCACATGATCTATCAAAGTAGGTAGTTTCATGTTGCAATCTTTCCACATGGCATATAAATAGGATGGCTACATGTTAACGAGTAGAAATCTCTAAACCAATTAGTTCCATAGGCCTCTTAGTAATTAGTAGTTTCTAGTGGTAGACTTACTATCCCTTACCCAAGGGGTGAAATTAATGAGATTAAGTAGTCCATGTTAATGAGTGGTTGGGGGATAATCCACCCAAATCATCTATAAGATTTCTAAAAAGGGCCTTATTTTCTAGGGGTCAATGTGGGCCTTGTGTGGTTTGGGTGGAAAAAGGATTAGAGGAAACGTTGGGGGACTTGGATGGCATTTAATACTTTTGTAGAATGTGTGAAGGATGGAGAAATGTGTATGTACTTTGTGTGTGATTTTAATGGAAGATGGTTGAAGGACTTGAGTTTCTTGTGTTGTGTTTTTATTCGATTAGCAAGTGTGGAAGGTAGGTTAATTGAAGATTGTATAAGTAAGTTTACTCCCTTGAAATGGTAATCTACATTGCATCTAGAACAAAGAGTAAAAGGCATATCATTTAATAACTTCTAGAAGGGTAAGTAACTCATTGCCACAAAAAGGTAGAAGTTTGTATTGGGGTAAAAATTAGAGTGAAAAAATTAGCATGTAGGTGCCTACAGGTTAAAGGGTTTTATTGCAAGCAGTAGGCATTAGCTATGAAGGAATACAATAGCTACAAACAATAGATAGCAATGGAGGAGGTCTCTTGAACAATTGTAGGTGATAAGTAAAACCACTAAAAGGCCTACAGGCGTGGTGGAGAAGGACAATGGTTATAGAAGGTTTGTAAACCCCAATAGAACAACATTAAGTGGAGTTGAAGGTATTGTAGAACCTTGGAGAGTAGCTATTTTGAGGTTCTACTTTTTTTCATGCCATCTTTTTTTACTTTCTTCCTTCACTTCATTAGATTAGACTACTTATAAGAGTGTAGGTCTATCATTGGACAACACACCCTTATCTTCGTCCTTTGCTCTTTGTTTGACTTCCTACTTATTAATTGAGTAGTTGTAGTTAAGTAAGTTAATGAGGGTAGTTTCTTTCTATTGAGTATTGAGTAATAAGGCATTGACCTTGCCCCCTTGGTCTTACCTTTTGGGAAATGGTAATGATCGAAGGGTTGCAATTTCACCCCTTAACACTACACATCTTATTGAGGTTATGAATATGACAAATTTTCAAAGTATGTGTGGATGTTGGATTAGTTAAGGGCATAATTAACAAATTACAACGGCGTGAATGAAACTTAAGTTTGATAAAAAGTTTTCAAATGAAAATTATGCAATGCGCTTCATAGTGCAAATAAGTTGTAAACCAAATAGAAATTTGTTAAACTCTACAATTTACATGTAAATTTTGGATTAACAAGTGTAGCAACTAGGAAAACAAGATGGAAAAAGTAAGTAGGCAAATATAGAAGGTACAAATTATAAACCACAAAGAGGTAAACCTTGAAACGAAAGCAATGTTGATTGGCTAAATGTTCTAGTCTTGTATAGTTTTTTATTCAATTTGTTCTAAATCTAGTTTTTTCAAAAGAAATGACAAAATTGATTTGTAGGTGGGTCCAAACGAGGTATAAAGAGGCACCCTGGGATGTAAGCATTGTTTAATTTTCATTATATATTAAATGGTTAGTCAAGTTGATGTTGAAATTTTTGGATGAACTTTTACAACGATATTCATAATGTATTATAAAAACATTTGGCAAAGTTTGAATGATTTTAATGAGTAGAGATACTAAAACACACTTTAAAAACAATGTAACTGATGTTTTTCGCTACTTAAAGATCTTTTTAAAATATTACTTGAGTTATTTAAAAATGAAGATTTTATTCAAAAGGTTTTTATGTATACCTAATTGTACATAATTGTACAATGCAACATTTTCCTAGGATTTGTAAATCATCATTTTAAGTATGTTAAATGTAAAATATTCTTTAGGGTGTAGGCATGGTCAAGTAAACCAAAAAAAAGTAGTCCACCCAAAATGTAGTTTAAAAATGATAGAATTTTTGATATAAACACATGAAAGTAGATTAAAAATTTGTGTAAGTAGAAATATGAAAAAACATGGCCCTCCATTTGGTTTATGGTAAGTTGAATACAAAATTTTAAAAATGTTGGTATCATAAATAAAGTGAGAAATATATTTGAACCTGACTGGGTCAATTTGGTGTTCAAACCTACTTTTACACTATAAATTTTATGTATTATGATTATAACATGCATAATTTTATAGTACACAAGTAGTTTTTAAGGCTTTCATAACTTGAAAGTAGAAAACGTTCAATATTTCATCTACTTGCAACCCATTTTGTAAGATTGGACACTTCTTGGAAATACATCCAATTTTGTAAAATCTATTTAAATCTAAATGAAAATATTCATATTTCAAATGTATAATATTAAAGTGAAAGTTTATCTTCATATTAATCATTGAATAGAATAATATTCCTACTTTCAATGCATCAAGAAATGTTTTTGTCTACTTGTAATTTTTTGTGACAAGGAACATTTTTGTTTGCTTGACCATGCCGACACCTTACATTTAAGGACTCATTAAGGATTTAATCCTTGTTCAAATGGTTCTTTATGTACTATGTTTGCACCTAGTTGCCAAATGCAGATGTCATGTATTGAAACTATCACTACTTTGCAATCTAAATTTTGCACCCACATTTGTAGCTACCAAATGTGGATTGCATGTATCATTATTCTTAAAAATCTAAACTCTACAACCTCCTTCCCCCAAATATCAAATGCAATGTTGTCAATTTCAATAATGGAAAACAAAACAAAAAAATAGAACATGTATGATGTGAGAACTACAATCAGAATGGCACAAGCACCCATTTGATTCTAAAAACTATGTAAGACACATTTCCAACATTCATTATGAAATTGAAAAACACATAAATACAAGAACAATGAAAAGTATAAAAGTTCAAAATACAACATTACGTTAGGATAGTGGTATAATCAAACATCACATTGTGTTGGTGAAAGTGCAAAACTTGATTTGTCATGATCATGAAATGGCCATTGTGCAAGCTCTTTGTATTGTATTCGTATTTGCCATACTAAAGCCTAATAAAAATGTGTTTGATGTTGCTAAGTTTTACATTCCATGATTTGCTTGTGGATTGCTTCTTACATGTTCAACAACTTTCCCCTTTATTATCTCTACCCATGTTTTTTCACTATGACAAATTGTGTTCACGACAATTACACTACCTCCACAACTAGAATTCCAAAATAATTAATTTATACAACTACATTGCAATCGTCCCATGGAAGTATGACAAGTTAGAAAATAAAATGTCATGTTAGAAAATCAAGGAGTTGTAGTTGCAAATTAGTTGCAAAATGGACACCTATATAATAGAATGTACACATTAAAAATACAATTGTAGTAAAATATATTTGACTTTGTTGACAAGTTGCATTTTAGTCCCATGTATTACAATTAAGATAAATGTAACATCCAATCAATGACTACTCTTCAACAAATGTATAGCTAAATGACACATACAATCATACCATGTGTATACATTTCCATTGCCCAATAAATATGACACTTTCAACTTGTTCACAATTAATATGAAACTAGATTTCATTTAGAATTTGAAATTGGAAGATCTAGAATTTGGGTGGGAAATCCCTAAGAAAGTGACACATGGTAGTAAATCAATAGATTTCTAGTTTGCATCAACGACCTTCATGCACCTATGCATGAACATTGTCAAGAGATTCAAGATAAACTTAAAAGGAAAAGGTTTTTTTCACCAAACATTTGGTGCATTTCTTAGTCTTTTGGTGGTGCAATTATCCTATTATGTATGATATGCTACATAATTAGAATGATTTTTTTGTATTTTTAATTTAAAACCAAAGTTGAAAAGTTGTTATAAATTTTATTGTCTATTTAAATAATTTAAAGATTGAGAGTTTTTGTTATTTTTTTTCAAGGTAATTTTTATTTTTTATTTTTAAATGTTGAAGGGTGAAAGTCTTTTGAGGTGTACCACATGGGACAAAAAGGGCCTAGTCCTTATTGTAATCCTTTTTTACCCTATATTTTGATCCCCATAAAATAAAAAAAATCAAAAGTCGTCAAAATTTTCAAAAGGATTATATTTTAAACCATTCATATTATAGGTTCCGTCCTAATCATCCACAAATGTGTCTTTACATGGTAAAAAAAGACTAGGTAAAAAAGACAAAAAGGGGTGATGTTGTGACAAGATTTTGGTACACCTTAAAGAATTTGGACCTTAAAGATTTTTCCTCTTAGTGGTTGAACATTTTTGCTCTTATTCTTGGAGGTTAAAGGTTCTTGTTTTTGAAGGTTGAAGGTTTGTAATTATTGGTATTTTGTTTATATACATATATTAAAAGAAAAGATATGAAACAATGTCCCATTTTATTAGAAGTTGCTTTTTATTTACTGTAACTTATAGTGATGAAGGATTTGTGAGGGGTGATTTTTTTAATGATAATCATGTTGTATCTTTTGTTTGTGTTTGAACATTTGTGATGACTTTCATCGTTCTTGTGTTATAGGGCTAAATTTTGATAATGTTTAAATCCATCAAATCAAAGTTGTGTATACAAAGTAAGGTTTTTCCAAAAATAACTGATTACTTAATTGTAAATGTATTTGATTTTAGTTGCAAGTGTACAAATTGTAGTCTAATTTGTATTAATGTTATGTCCATAGCATTTTAATGACAAATAAGTTGCACGTTAATGGCATTACAATTGTAAACTAGTTTTTTTAAATTGAAGGGATGGACATCTAAATACCTTTGGCATAACAATGTTATGTATATGTTATTGATCTTGTTTCACATTAAACAAGGTGGATTGAAGAAATTATGGCTCAAGCTCCATTTCAACAAAAATAGAAGAATACATTAATTTATGGAAACATAATGTTTCAATCTTTTAAATGACAATATATTTGATTATTGTGATTAATCATCTTTATGATCTATCCTTTTTTCAAGCAAAGAATTTTTTTTGTTATAAATATCTTGGGCATTCTATTTAGATTTATAATCAAATTGTCATTTTATAGGAAGGAACATTATTAAAAATGCTTTTGTAATGCATTTTCCAACATTGCATGTCAATGCATACAATTTCAGATCCATTTCATGTTTATGAATAATGATGGAATGCAATTCTACACTATCTATTATAATTTGGACAACATGATAATGTGTACACATAAGGTTTGCAAAATTGCACTATAAGTTGCAATTTAATTGTTTTGTACTATTAAAATCAACTACCATACAATTGCATTGGAACTCAAAACTAAACACCTAGTTGCATGGCCATTGACCATTAAGCACATATCATTGATATACTACCCACCAATAAACCTAATTGCAAAAGACATCAACATTTGCATGTTAATTATGTCTTGTAACTTGCAACATTAGTTGTAAAGGTTAGTGTGAACATACACATATACAAGTTGTAAAATACTTGCAAGTAAGTTGCAAAAGATAGAATAGAATCCATTCATCAAATGGATGAATGAAATAATTAAAGATTATATTCATTAGATTAGTTGTAAAAAAGTTACAAAGGATATTAGCATACATCATTTGTCAACAAACAAATGAAAAGCCATGTTAGCATTTCATTTGCCATGTTGGAATTTGAGTGGGAACTTGACATGGAGACCAACTACAAAGAAATAGTTGCATATGAGTTGCACCATATATATGGTATTGTATATGACAAAAGAGTGTTTGGTGTAGCTTTTGCAACTCTTGCAACTTGTTTGGGATGAAAGCACAATTAGGCGCATGGTTTAGACTATCATAATTACAGATTTTTTTTATTGTTCATAACATAAAATGTAAAGTCATATTCAATGCTAACATTGTAATTAAAAAAAAATCCATGAACTACAATAGACTTTATTGAAAGTTGAAAATACAAATGAAAAATCTAAAGCAATGCGGTATGCATTAAAAGAGTATTTCCCAAATCTAGCATTAGAGATTTCATTTTCCCCATCCAATACAGTGAAACTGACACTGCAAATGCTGGGTGACCAATAGAGTTTTGCTGAGCCAAAACGGTATAGTTAACCGATTTTCAATTAATATTGACTGTTTAGTGCCATATACCCAGCACCGGTGGAGATGCTCTTACACACGAACCTAAAACCATTTGGAAGGTGGGTAGCAGCAGTGCTACTCTAGAGTTTTCAAACAAAACCAGCTCGATCCTGGTACCACGCGGTTTTCCTTTTCCTGTTTCATACCTCGTGCTGGTACTGGCTACTTCTCAGAACCTTTGATACCAGTTTAGTTCTGGTATTGGGTCCAGAAGTGATTTCTGTCGGTTTTTCTATTACTTCCTCTCATGGGGGTATGATTGACGAAGGCGTGAAAGTCACATCTCGTGGTACAAATTGACAACACAGTTTACTGTCACCAACATCCACACGTCAAAATCATAAATGGTTGTGAGTCATTAGCAGCACGTGGCACTCAACTGGGGGTTGTGCAATTAAGATCTGTATGCAGGTTACGAAGAAAACACCTTTAATCCACCTTTGATTTTATTGACTCTAGCACCATGTGAGTGATTAGCAACGCGTGGGACTCAATCTTGGAGTTGTGCAATTAAGATATGTATGCAAGGAGAATTTCTATTCTATAAAGCACAAGTTGTTCCTGCTCTTGTGAATTCGTCGGAGCAGGTGCACTAATTTCCTCTTGGTTCAGATCAATTGCACTGAGAAAGAAAGAAATTGCCTTGTTGCGAATTTTTTTTTCTGCATGTAGTTTGGTTGGGTGATCATCACAGTCAGTCGTCGCTATTTGTTTGTTGCAATCTGCTCGCATACACTTCCAGGTCCGCGACTAGCTAGCTGGTCCAACGTGACAACGAGGCGGCTAGATCTATCATCCGTTTACCATCTTCTCTTTTTTCGACTTCCCAGAAGTTTGCAGGTATGTTATGTGTTGGGGCCCTGTGTGTTGCACTCATTTCATTTTCTTGCAACGTAGAAACTCAGTTTGTGCTCCCTATATATTGACATACACCAGGATGATCACAGCTCTAGAGTAGATTTTTTCATGAAATACAAGCGCGCAAATTTTAGACTTTGCGCATACATAAGGTTCTCTTTATTCATTAGGCTGATGTGATCAGTACACATCCATGTGACTCAGGTACATCGCCACACAGGCTCTGCAACTACTGCACTTGAAAGAAACGAAAGAATACGACGTCCTGCAACTTTTGTTGCTGCTGCAGCTAGAAACTTACAGATATTCAGACGACAACTATTTGCTTAGGCTTAACTGTAAGGTTTTTCAAGCTGCAATGGCCGACGAAATTGCGCTCAACAATGCGATCTACACGCTGTCCAGGAATGGTATGCCAAACAGCCAAGATTTCGTCCATTGGTGTGTCAACCAGCGCGTCAAAGGTCACTTAAACTACACACAGCTAAGAGACATAACGAAGAAAGCACGCGACTTAGCTGATGCCAGCAACAATAGCGTGAAGGCGGATTTATGGAGCAAAAAGAAGGATGGCAAAGGCTTCTCGGAACCTTTCTACCTGTTTCCGAGGACCGTCAGCAGGGTGATGTGCGTGATAAGGACAGCGGACGCATCGAAGTTCGCAGCAAACAAAAATTTCACCAAAGTCCTAGCTGCCGCCAACCGACCCTCCAACTACAAATTTACGGTTGGGTCCACCAACATAAATGTGTCACTGGATGGTGATAGTGAGTTGATCATAAGATGCAGCTACCTGGATGAAGCCAAGGTCTCTTGGAGGAAAGTCGTGGACAGAAAAGTTCGCAAAAAAATATACGACGCGTTGGTCTTTCTTTCCGTGTATGGTGGTACTTATGCCAACCCACCCAGCGATCTCAAGCCCCAATTGTTACATTCCAAAGGTATCTATCAAATGTTCACCGAAATTGCAAACGGGGGGACTTTGTTTTATGTAGAGATGCCCCAAAATTGCATTGTAGTGTAACTAGTTATAAGTTATATGAATGACTTGTTGGTGGACCAGAGGAAGAGGAGGAGCCAATTGTTCTAGCATCCTTAAATTGTGTATTCTTGTTTATCTCTAGAGTCTTGCAGGCAGCAACATGATGGCCTCTTACTATACAATATCAGTTCCTGGATGAAGTTTCGGCTTTTTACTGGGTGTCATGGGTATCTATCTATCTAGAGTCTTGTGTTTTAAAGCAGTAGCAATATGATTGATGGAGGACGCGAGCTATCCTCTAGTCCCATCAAACTTAGCTTTGTGCCTTGCATGGTTTTTTTGCCTAAATTTTCATGATTCCTTTCATGATTCCTATTGTTTTGATTCTCTGTGCCCAAGAAAATAAAACAAAATTCACATGTTCTGCAGCTCCGCATTTATTGTTGTAGTTGAGAGAGTACCCTGGTAGGCCAAGTTTTTTGTTATTTTGTGAAACTTGCCAAGTTCATTACAGTGATCCGTAAAGTCACCCTCTGTTTCACCCCCTACCTCCTCTGCTTTCACCCCCTATCCCCTCTTTCAGTGGTATCCACAAAGTAAGAAAATTATATTAATGAAATTTGGAAACTCTGCATTTAAGGCACAAGGTTCCAGAGTAATTATAGTAGTTGTAGCAGGGTTCTTTCAGACCAAGTTCTTTCAGACAAGGAGCTCTTGTGTGAACACTTTTCCATGTTGTGTGATGAACTCTTGAATTCTGAACTATGAACTCCCCTGAATGTGGATTGCAGCTTTTATTAGAGTGACAATTTATGTGAATGTCCTCACATTCAAGTGAAATGCTTGCAAATTTCTTTTGTTTGAATTCATGTTTTTACCCATCTCCATTTCAGTGTTTTGATTCCTCAACGAATTTTGTCAGCAATCGTCATAGTTTCAAAATATTGTTGACATTGTTTTGTTTTTGTTGGTACATTGCTTTTGTTTGGTTTTCTTTTGCACACTAAGGTATTGGGGGGGGGGAGGGGGGGGGAGTAGTGTATATGGATAAGTGATCATATTTGAACAACCAAACTTATGTGTCTTTGGATTGAAACTTCATGCTTTGAAATAGAACCTTGTATTTATGGAGCCTTCACAGATTTGGGTTTTTCTTTTTGATGATGGGCCAATCAAACTGGCTCATTGCAAAAGGAAAAGATTGAACTGGGTACCGAGTTTTGGGTGACAGCAATGTTTAGTTTTATTTTTTAGGGTTACATAAATATCAAATTCATTGGCATTCAAATTTTGTAAAGCAAAAGGGAAAATATGTGTAGTGTATTTGGAGGGCATGGTATATCCATCAATTTACCTCCTAGCAAATGGGAGACATATTATGCCTATTCCTCAATGGTGGAACTTGGTTCTTAATATCTTACTATGGAATAGAAAAAGGCCATGCTTGTAACAAGCCTTGACCCATGGTTTTTGTCCAATCAGAGTGGAATGAATATCTCATCTAAATGTTGGAATCCCAAAAACCCTTCAAGCATACATAACGATATGTTATGTCATCTCAAATGTGTTATTACACAAGAGTTTTTTAGTCACCTCAACATACCCATGGTCTAACCATCCATGCAATACTTACCCTTGGTCTAAAAGTCTATGCATATTTGGCCTTGGGTTGTTTGCAATTTTGTATATCATACTTATGTATTTCTTTAAATATATTTCATATGTCTTCATTCATATTGGGGGTTTTCATCTAACTATAAAGCTTTGGCCTAATTCAATAATGTGCTAAAAATGGCATGTGTTCAAAGAGCCTACTAGACAAACTTCACATCTCACAATTTAGAAATGGAAATCATTAACATTAGTTCATTCATAATTTGTACATTTCATCACTAGAAGAAAAACATGTATTTTCGACTAGTCTTTGCGACTAAATTTTAGTCGCAAGAGACATTTTGTAACTGAAATCCCTTTAGTCGCCTAAGACAAGTCACATGTGATAAATTAGTCGCAAATGACAAAGGGTTTGTATGAAAAAAAAAGCCAACAAATACATTTCATCCTTTGACTTCATTGTATACGTATTGTCACATGCGACTAAGATGCAAGTATTTTGGTCACAATTGAGGGCAAATGATGTGATGCCATGTGTCTTAATATTTGATTATTTATATTATTATTATTATTATTATTATTTTGAAATAATCTAAGACGTTCAATTCAAATACTTTGATGATATTATATCATGACACGTGGCCCCATGTGAGTATGCCACGTGGCATTAAATTTTTATAAAAATAAATATATTAAATTGGTAGGTACCTAGGTAGGTACATAAATAGGTGCCTACAAACCTAGGCTACATACCAACCTACCTACTTAGGTAAAAAAATAGGTAGGTAGGTTCTACTTTCCTAGGTTAAATACTTATTCATATAGGTAGGTATTTAGGTAGGTAGGTACATAGGTCAACTTAGGTGGGTAGGTCAAACTAGGTACCTACCTAGCTAGGTAAATAAATAGGTTGGGAAGGTAAGTACTTTTTAAATGTGCATAATTTGTTTTTTTATTTTGGGTCGAGCCTTTTGATTGGCTCATCCCATGTGCACAATTTTTTTAATGTGGAATTGGATGACCACACCCTTTTGTTTATATAGTGTTCAAATTGGGAATGAAAAACAAACAATATGGGATAA
>Ga0209208_10011284_pt1 | contig 11447 bp, 6 predicted proteins | sample S1TSphfallax_3_FD_187694 | JGI IMG/M metagenome (GOLD analysis project Ga0209208, IMG submission 187694) | Host-associated microbial communities from peat moss isolated from Minnesota, USA - S1T2_Fd - Sphagnum fallax MG (SPAdes) (version 2) | ecosystem: Host-associated > Plants > Peat moss >...
GGGAACTCTGGTTACACATGCTCTAATGAAAAAAAAAAGATGTCAGTATATGGTGAGTGACACTTTTATTCATAGCTCCTGCAATGCGTGCCCGGTAGAGCTCTGAGATCACCGTGAGCACTGCCAGTTGAAAAACCATAATGCAAAGCTACTCTGATAGCGGAATCAGAGCAAACTAATGGATAAGTGTCCTTAGTGGTGATAAGTTCTTCCCAAACATTCTTCCATAATTACAAGAGGAGATAAATTATAATTGCAATGTCCATTATTAAAATGTGCAATACTACTTAGAAAATATTCTTGGACCCCAAATTCGGGAAGTGGCATCAATATAGTACAACTAGATATATAGTTCGAGGATCTTGAACTAAGTTTGAAGTGTAAGCAAAACACTTGTCCATCAAACTTGAGAATCCACACATTAGATAAACTTCAAAACTCAAAAACCAGTACATAAGCATCACTATTAAAATTTACGCAATATTTAGTTGACGCAAGATTCAATTTCAGCTGGTGCGCAGAACTAGCCAAATAATTTCTGCTCAAATGATAGAACAATTGTTAGCACAGTACAGGATAATTTGATCAGCATAAAATCTGGATTAGTTTCAGTGTGCAGGCCGGGTTTTGCAGCGCAAAAAGTCATTGTTCAAGATAGAAGTCTGTCAATATTTGGTTGGTGAAGTTACTGCAGCTGCAATAGAATAAAATCAAGTAGACGCGTGTAAAGACATGAGAGCTTTTAAAAGAAACGATAGTATCACTTCCGTTACGTCGTCGTGATTAAGTCGATCTTTTACTGCCATCGTAGAGAATGCATGCATGGCTTTTATAAGAAGGTTCAGTGGTAATTCTGGCAAGTTTTGGTAGATACTAAAGGGAGAGCACAACACAATGACCTGCCTCAAAACACCTAGATAAAAATAGGAGCTCGAAGGGGACAAATCACGAGAGAGTTGTGCACGCCTACGCCAATTGTCATTTTGATCTAATGTGTGCCATCACCTAATGTCAATTTGTCATTTTAATGTTATATATGCCACAATAGACACCACATATCTAGTATATTGTAATGGATGAAACCACAAAGTTTTACCTCACGCATGTGTCTTGAGCCCCGGCATTTTTTATGAGAAAAACCGCATTCTTTTCTAGTTGGAGTTATCTTATAGTACATGGACTATATTGCACTTGCACAACTATTTAGCGTAATTCCAATTTTGTCATGGTGGTTGGGATGCCCAACTACCTGACAGTAGTGGCCTTGGACTCATTCTTATTTTGAATCAACCTGGGAAGAAGCTCCTCGATTGACCTGTAGGGAACTTGTTCGACACTATTTTAAGGTTGAAACTCAAGAATCATTGGCACTTTACATATATTTCTATAACCGTACGTAAGCTCAAGCTGCTGTTTCGGCGGATTCGACCGTGTCAGATTTCAGGCTCTCGCGGATCGCCTCCAACATTTCATGGAAGCAAATTAATTATAAGCATAATCTAAGCAAGATCAATCTTTGATTAGAAGGTGATAGTCTTGAAACATTGATAGGTAAGAGCGTAATCTAGTCCTGGTGGTCGGTTGTGATGCTGAGTATCTATGGATCTTTCAAGAGGGAATCATCTCAACTCCGTGGTTCATAACCGATCATTGAGCCATGGCTCATTCGGGAAATTCCTGGGCCTATTTAAGCACGGCAGCTGGATGCGTACAAAGAACGATTTGCTAGCCATAATTGGGCTAAGCAAAGATCTACAATCTCTTTTAGGTTGGAAATTAGACCTAACAAATTACCCGTGCAGGGATATTCACTTGAAGGAAACCACCGTCAGACTGCCTAGGGTTTCTATCTTCATGGTACTAGCTGCGGGTTGCCAATATCGGTGGCGCGCCGGCCAAAACATGCTGTAGGTGGACATCAGTAGTACTGCGCATGTCGTCCAAAACCAAAATACAGCAGACCCCCGGCGTCAACAGTACGTCCCGGTGCTGTACACGACGCAGGAGCAACTGATTTCTTCCTTTCTGTTAAATGCTCTGGCCCTTGTCTGAGCCAGGTTCTTTCACTCTGGATATTCAGCTTTCATGAGTCGAGCCGCTTTAATGCTGTACACGCTTCAGAAACTTTTCGGCGCCGTTGTGGGCCCTTGTTCAGGCATTGAGATTCGATCGTAGACCCTTTGCTTCAGAGCGAAAGATTTGATTCCCGTTGTTTTCTCAACTCCAGAAACCATTTCTGGTAACTAACAGCTTCCGCTGCGATTTCTCTCAAGTGTTGAATCCAGATTCCAGAACCGACTAGTCTCGTTGGTTTCCTGTTCACTAGTTTGTCAAGTTCCTGGAGTCGAGGCTTAGCATGCTTTCTTTTCCGTGGGATTTATTGCAAACGGAGTTTCTGGCCCTCGCGCCCAGCTTTGAGCCAGGTCTCTCGGAAGTCTCCTTGGTCGGAACTTCGGAATCTTCCTAGTACCTTGATCTTCGAGCGTGCAGATTTAGCGCGCCGCGTCAGGGTTTTTGTTCTCCAAGTGCTAGTTGTTCCTTACTCTAAACCGGATTTCGCGAATTTATTCCGACAGGTTTGTCGTGCTTTGACGGTTTTGCTTTCGGTTTTTGAGGAGGGTTAGTAGGGACAACCGTTTTTGGAAGCATGGTCGCACGGTTTTCTCAGTTTAGTCTCATACGCCCAGCAGGTTGCATATGAGGGAGTTTTCGAACCCTCGTCGAGGTCTTTGTATACTCATCAAATGCCTGAAGGTCTCTCGTTGCAGAGTATCATGGATTTAGCTTCTCTGTTCCGCAGTCCTTTGCTGGTGTGTTCGGAAAACGTTCAAGATTATCACTTCGAACAAGAGATCATTTTCGATTAGGTGGCTGGTCTCAGGTTTAAAGGGTATGGCAGGACCAGGCGGGACAAACACTGCTTGTGCTGCGTGCAAGTACCAGCGACGCAAGTGTGCGCCTGACTGTCCGTTGTCGCCGTACTTTCCAGCCGACCAGCCGAAGCGCTTTGCAAACGTGCACAAGCTGTTCGGAGTGAGCAACACGTTGCGCATCCTCAAGCATGTTGACCCTAGCCAGCGGGAGGACACAGTGAAATCAATTGCGTACGAGGCCGACACGCGGGAGAAAGACCCGGTGCACGGGTGCTTGGGTGTCATCATTATGCTCCAAAATCAAGTCTCAAAGCTAAAGGACGAGCTCGCTATGGCCCGCGAACAGCTCTACATGTTGCAGCAGCTGCAATGCTTCGAGAGCCAACAAGCAGCTCAGTCCCAGCACCCGATGGTGGCGTCGTTCACAGGCGTTTCTAGTAGCAGTGCGTACGCGCCCGGCCCTGTTTACGGAAGCAATGCAGTTCTCATGCATCAATCACAGAATAATTATTGCGGTTTGGACAACAACCATCTCTCTGGCTCCATGATCAGTTTGGATGATCATTACAGCTTGCGGCATGAAAGCTTTGATCCACTCAAATTGCAGAGTGCTACGTATGATCACAGGTGATTCTCGTTCCATGCACTAGGATATCCTTAGAAACTAATGGAATTGTTCTCATGAATTTGCCATCAGCTTGTCAACTGGTGCTAGGGTATTCCGAGAGAGCTTTGCTGCACTATAGTACACGGTACTAGCTTGCAGAATGCACCTCTTACCATGCTTCCACACTCAGCTAGCTGCTGTTCATGAGTCTTAGAAGAACATAGGATTCTCATCTCGACCAAGCTCTACTCGTCAGCTATAAGGATGAAATACTTCCAGAGACCTTTAGTGGACAAAAGAATTGGCTTGTACATATTACAGACCTAGCCGCAACAGATCAAGAGAGGTCACTGATCAGTCGATCTGCATTTGCCATTTGACGTCTTAGAACACTTGAACGACAGCTTGCACAGCTCTCCTCAGACTCTGGAGTGTGCACTTGAATTAGTATTATCTGTTGCTTGACGTGAAAGATTGGGGATTCACTACGGCGTCTCGAGCAGAGTCTGATCGAGTATTTGAGCATATGTCCAACGATTGGAAGTTATAAAAGAGAAAGGATATACAGGACTAGCTGCTGGGAGGTTCAACCTTGAACATCTAACGGAGTTCAAAGCTGATGCAATTTGGAATGTGAGCAGGTACGGTATAACCGAAGCTGATTCGAGCGCACTACACCAGGTCTTAGCGATGGGACACATGAAAGCAGCTCATGATCGGGCTGAGGCGGAGTTACCAAGAATCGGAAGTTACTTCGGAACAACTGCTCATATGAGTTCAGATCAGTTCGACGTCGACATCCCCGTTAGTCACCCTCCTCAAATGAACAATGAAGCTGCGACATTAGAGCAAGCTGATCAGCAGAGCAATATGCACACGAGGGCACTTTCCAATGGTCTCGTAAACCTAGCTGTAACATCATCCGACAATAGCGACATCAGGAGAGCGAATTATAACTTGGGCATCGATCACGTCGGTAGAGACCACGAATTGAGAAGAGCTGGCGTTTATCTTACCTTAACCAACCAGCACTAATTATGCAGCTAGTGCTTCTCTCTGCTTTTCTTCCGAATTCATCAGCTTTCATGAGACTTCATGGTCTCCCAGGGAAACTTGAGCGTATTCGTGATCACCACTCCGGGGTCAGCTGCTTGACATTCGGTGTTGAGCTCCAGAGTCTTTTGAGGCACGCTAGTTGGAGCTGGAAGTTCGTGCATTATTACTGGAGACTACAAAATAGTACGAGCGGAATGGTTATAAACTGCATTGAAAGTTGAACGTTTTGGATCAGCCCAATTCCATTGACCGTTGAGGGTAAGCCAGTTAGGAGTTATGGAGCTGGTGAGGAGACTGCAGAGGACTTCTCTTCGCATTGCCCATTGTACCACTGGTAAGCACATAAGTAGCTAGGAGATCAGTACAAAAAGATTTTGGAACTCACGCGAAGTTGAAAACACTCCAACACTTCGCCTGCACTTGTATAACAAATTACAATGTCTAGGTGGGTAGTTAGACCCTTGGATCAGTGATCAGGTGTTAGGGGACAGGCGCTGTTTTCAGGACAAATTTTCTCCTTCACAGCTAGGATGTCAACTAGTTCTAGGTTTCATTCGTAAAGGGAATAGCTAGGGCGCAGTACTTGCAATGTGTGGATTGAGCTCCAGCTGACTGCGTATTCGTCTCAACCTTGAACCAATGGGTTTGACAAGACTAGCTAGCTAAATGTGGATTACGTCCATTACGTCTGAGTTATTGTCAAGTATAACTTTGAAAGGAAATTGATGAGGGTTTATTGAGTCGAAGTTGTATTAAATCGGGCTGCTCTTGCATGGAAAACTACTCGACTCGAGAGTCAAGTTCAGCTGATTGTAAAGGAGATTTTCGCACGCCCATTTTGCAGATCACCTCGTGTGGAACTTGAAACTGGAATTTCCCTGGATTAACCGGATGTGCTGTAACGTGTCTCATGCGTTTGTGTGATCCGTTTGAACTTCGTTTCTCTGACTATAACATAAGCTTTACCTGTTTAAAGTGAAACTCAGGCAATTCTAGTGTAATTGGATTAAGCATTTAACTTTTGAGGCAGACTTTAGGTGTCTTGAGTCTTCAAACATTCTTCTTGAGTTCTCTAAGTTTCCTGTTGTTTGGAATAATTAATGCATGCCAGACTGTGCTTAGATGATTTATTTTGGTTTCTTTCTGGCTCCCAGCTGAAACATTGGGTTCTTGCTCTTGATCAAGATGGACTAATGAATCTATCTCTGCTGAACCCAATAGATGATAATACAAACATCACACTGAATCTCTAGTACCTCTTTCTTTGCAGGGTTGACACCAATGTTGGCTCATTATATTCTGGGTTGCCAGTTAACCAGATCTGTGGGGTTCGGCCTCCCACTGGAACCGGACCTGTGCTACATGGCTGGACTCATAAAACTGGACCTGGAAGTGGCCAGATGAACTACTGCATCTCCGATCTGGAAACATCCAGATGCATGAATTATCAGAACCCATGAAGCCTCTGGATTATTCTTGGTCGGTTGAATTCCATCAAACCCATCATGTGACAATATTTGTTCTAGTAGTTACTAGCTCCTCCCTGCTTCAGTACATTACTAGATATATGTCAGCTTGACCTGCAATGTCACCTGTCACCTTACTACTTATCATGTCAAACTGTTCAACAGAACATGCATAATTGCATAGTGATCAATCATGGATCAAAACTCAAACCTGCATTTACAGATATAATAGTGTGCCAAAAAAAGGTTCACAAGAAGACTGATGTACACACCATGCATCCTGCACAAGTTATAACTAGATTGACTTAAAATTCTAACTTGGGAACATTTTTGAGTTATGTCATTTCAAGTAATTTTACAAATTGGCTTCAAAATTTGTATCTGCTAAAGCTCCAGCAGCTGGGTTCATGTGCAGAGTTTTACATTTTTTTTTAAAAATTTTAACATGAAGAATTTTTGTATATCTATCTATGAAGCAAGGTTGTTTGTTTGTTTTGTTTTGTTTTGTTTTGTACCAATGAGATCTACCAAACCGGGATGCTTCAGATCGTGTTCTTGGTCTCTTTGGAAAGCTCTAGAGGATGAGGAGTGCATCGGCTTGGTTTCATGGGGTTTAGACTTGCGGTGTAGAGGTTATTGAATATTGAATGATTTCTTCACTGAAAATTAAACTAAATCTAGCTCGAAATTTCAGAGGAATTGGAATCTAGCTTTGGTGTTGTTGGAAAGATCTTGATGAGCAGGATTTAATGGAATTTATTTGGTAAGATTTGGATTGAGAACGTGGGAAATATTGATTTTTAATTGATTTCTGCCGCTGAAAATTCAAATAAATTCCAAAAAATCAGGTTGTGGAAGGAAAAATCAGTTGAGGATGTCGTAACACGTGGGCCAACGGCACAGGCCACACACCCTCTTTGATATTATGATATCTATCTATGAAGGAAGGTAGTTTGTTTGTTTTGTTTATTTATGAGATCCACCGTATCGAAATGCTTCAGATAGCGTTCTCTGTCTTTGAAAAGCTCTTGAGGAGGAGAGGTTAATCGGCTTTGTTTCATGGCATTTGCACTTGCGGTGTAGAAGTTCTTGTATATTGAATAACTTCTTCACTGAAAATTAAGTTAAATAGTAGCTGGAAATTCTGGAAAAATTGGAATGTGGCTTTGGTATTGTTGGAAAGATCTTGATAAGCACAATTTAATGGAATTTATTTGGTAACATTTGGATTCAGAATGTAGGAAATATTGATGCTTAAGGAAATTCTATTGCTGAAAATTCAAATAAATTCCAAAATACCAGGTTTTGGAAGGAAAAATCAGCTGAGAACATATTAACATAGGCCACATTAATCTATCTATGAAGGAAGGTTTTGTTTTGTAATTAGGAGAACCACCGAACCACATTAGTCTATCTATGAAGGAAGGTTTTATTTTGTCATTAGGAGATCCACCGAACCAGGATGCTTCACATCGTGTTCTTGGTGTGTTCTTGGTGTCTTTGGAAAGTTCTTGATGAAGAGAGGTGCATGGGCTTGGTTCGATGGCTTTTGGACTTGCAGTGCAAAAGTTTTTGGATATTAAATGATTTTTTTATTGAAAATTAAATTAAATTGTATCTGAAAATTTTAGAGGAATTGGAATCAACCTTTGGAAAGATCTTGATGAGCAACATTTAAAGAAATTTATTTGGTAAGATTTGGCTTCAAAAATGTGGGGAATAATGATTTTAAAATGATTTTTGTCCTTGAAAAATCAAACAAATTCTAAAAAACCAGGTTTTAGAAGGAAAATTTAGTCAAGAACATGATAACACTTGAAAGCTTACCATTCAATTTAAACATAATTTCCTTTCATATTTGACCATTCAAAAATTTGATACATACATTACATAAGAATGTTCACATGTGGAGTTCCCTATTTTGTAAGGGGTTCACACTTGTGCTATTGGCACAAGCCACCCTATTTTGTAAGGGGTTCACACTTGTGCTGTTGGCACAAGCCACACTAGACATCTATGAAAGAAGGTAATTTGTTTTATTTCATTTTGTAGGTATGAAATCCACCGAACTAGGATGCTTCAGATCATGTTCTTCATGTCATTGGAAAGCTTTCGATGAGTGGGGTGCATGGGCTTGGTTCCATGACATTTGGACTTTCGATGCAAAAGTTTTTGAATATTGAATGATTTTTCAATAAAAATTAAATTAAATTGTAGCTGAAAATTTTAGAAGAATTGGAATGTGCTTTTGGTGTTGTTGGAAAGATCTTGATGAGTATAATTTAATGAAATTTGTTTGGTAAGATTTGGATTCAAAATGTGGGAAATATTGTTTTATAAATGATTTTTATAATTGAAAATTCAAATAAATTCCAAAAAATCAGTTGAAGACGTGGTAACACTTGGGCCAATGGCACATGCCACACTAATATTATATTAATTATAGTTTGGTTTTCAAATTAAACATAATTTTATATTATAAAATTTATTAAAACATATGTTTACCCTTGATAATTTATATATGTGTGACTTTATATCTTTATTCATGTATTTTGTAAATTCAAAGAAAAGTTACATTGATAATCTTGTCTTGATGATTTTTCTAATGGGCAAGTTTTGTAAAAATTAGACTTGGTATAATGTTAGTTATAAGACATTAACCTTTTTTAATTAATTTTTGAAATTTGGGTGAAAACACATTATGGGTGAGTCACTTTTGTTAAAAGAAGGTGATGTACATATAACAAATATCATAATATAAAATAAGTTCAAATTTTGATGTTATTTAGGATTTGAAAATCTTAAACATAAGAAAAAAAAATAGAATGTGCATGATAACATTATAGAATTCAAAGTTCACTATGAATTTAATTTAATTTTGATCCAATAGTTAAATAAACAGGATTGAATAAAATCAATGTACTTATAATTCTTTTGATGGCCATAAGGTCTCATCTTTGTGATTCATGACACATAACTAAAAAAAAGAAAATTAAAAAAATAGTATAATGCACAATTACAAAGTTTTTCTTTTTTTTATATGGCAAGGTTTTTTTTAATGAAAATATTATTATTCATTTATTTTAAAAACACATTTCTTGAATTCATGGATTTTCAACCAAACAATTTAAACTTCAAAATGGTCATAGATTCCATTTACGTATATCAACAACATTCACCAAAGGGTGAAAGCATGCTAAAGTATACAATTAAATGTCCTTGTTTTAGAATGGAATAAAAAATGAAATAATTTTTGACAAAACACAAGAAAATATATTCAAATTTTATTTAAATTTCATTTTGAATTTAATGTGGTGTTTTCCATTGGGTTTATATTAAGGTCAAAACAAGATAAAGTAAATTAAATAAATAAATGTCTCCACTTCAACCTTGTGTTGTTCATATAAGTATTATAAAATAACATCAAATTAGGTAGAAGTATATGTCAAGTATCATTAGTTTGTTGTATCAAGTTTATAAGAATTTAATTCTTAAAAAAGTAAAAAGCAAATGAATTTTAAAAGCAGATAAAAAACACATTTGAAATCGATTGAAATATACGCATTCAAACTTTTTTTTTAATTGGAAAAATTAATAAATATGATATGTAATAAATTAGGAAATGAAAATTAACATATGTTTTAACAAATCATCACAAAAAAAAACGTATGTCCTTTTAATAAAAACCTATTTGACACTTACTTAAAACCAAAAGTCCATAATGAAAAGTAGACATCAAAATCTACTTGTATTTTGAAAAACCTATTTCAAACTTACTTATACAATTTGAAACATGAAAATCAATGCACATTGGTGTAAACATATAGATTATATTTAATCATTAAAATGAAAACATTCAATGTTCCACAATTTTATAATGGGTTTTGTTGTTATTTTAAAACTACTTACTCCAAATTTAATAAGGTAATCAAGTTATTCACTTTATCTTGCTTACACCCATTAAGTTGAATACAAAATTTGAGAAATTTTCAAATAATAAAAGTAGGGAACAAGTACTTTTGAATTTGACTAATCAATATCACATTCAAAAGCAAATTTTCATTAGAAAATTTAATGAAATAAATTTATGTGAAATTATACCATAAAGATCATTATATATTCAAAAGAAGGAAAATAATTATACTTTGCAAAAGTATGCTTCAGAAGTTATTTACATTTAGAAAAGTATACTTGAAACCTACTTTTAAATTGTAAAATTAAAAAACTAATTCATTTAAATAAAAATATTAAATGTATAATTTTCTTTTACAGGGTTTTAGTGTTATGATAGTATTCCAATAAACATTTTTTACATATTAAATCTATAATTGCAACAAAAAAGGGAAAATTTTAGCAAAACAAAATAATCATATTGTGCATAAAAATGAATATTTCATAACCCAAGTTTAAAACAACTTAGAGTTTAAATATGCAAAAGTAAAAAAAAAAATCACTATTACAAAATGTGGATGTAGTTCACTAGTCATCATTCACTAAATTAATAGATTCACTACACCCCCACTAAATCTCATTTACTATTACCAGTGTGTTCATTCAAAATCCAATGAAATAACTTGCTGTACGTGGACACCTTTTGTTGTAATGATTAAATGTGTAAATTTATTATCAAATTTTTTTATGGTTGTGGAATTCTTTTTAATGTTGCAAAATTTATTCATTTTATAGAATATGATATTTGATGTTGCAAATTATGTTCTAAGAAATATTTATGTGACGCACCCCCAAGCTCTTTAATGGACTTAACTACGAGCCCAAAGGTGAAAATAGTGGAAGGAAAAGGAGTTGGAATGCGTTCCCTGGCTCATAACACTTTGGGGGTAGAAGGGCATGCTAGAGCTCTGGGATGGGACTAGGAAGATTGACAAGCAATTTAATCACTCACAATAACCTACACAAACCAAACAATAAATTGGTTAGTGCATAGTAGGAACACTTTTGGTATACTCTATGCCTAGCCACAAGACCAACACTAAATGTCATTTTGTCCCCTGACTCTTAAATGGGAGTCCCAAAATTTTCACAACTAGGATTTCTACAATTTTAAAGGCCCATAACTTTATGTGTAGACCTCCGATTGAGATGAAGTCTAAAGCAAAGTTATGAACCTCATTGAAAGTTTTTCAACGATATGTCACACATCACCTGCACGCAAGGAAATCAAGGCAATTCTTGACTTTTATTGGTCGAAAGTCAAATTACCTGACGCGCTCCCAAGTCACGGGGTGAAACCCACTTGAGGGTTTCACAAAGTCAAGTTGCGAAAGGTTAGGACTTGGAGGCACGCTCCCGGCTTCCAAATCTAGAAAGGGGTAGAGGGTCGAGTTGGGAGCCCAGGGATTAGACTAAGAAGAAGATTTAGTAGATCAAGCATGAATCTGCATCAAAACAAACCACCCACGTGGTTAGTTCACATTCCGGGACACC
>Ga0209208_10011285_pt1 | contig 11446 bp, 11 predicted proteins | sample S1TSphfallax_3_FD_187694 | JGI IMG/M metagenome (GOLD analysis project Ga0209208, IMG submission 187694) | Host-associated microbial communities from peat moss isolated from Minnesota, USA - S1T2_Fd - Sphagnum fallax MG (SPAdes) (version 2) | ecosystem: Host-associated > Plants > Peat moss >...
AATTATTCACTTTGGTTGTGCTTGTTCTTGTTTCCCTAGTTTCGTTGATTCCCATCATGGTCATGTTATTTATGCTAACCTTAATATCCTTTCAAGGCCCGACCTCATTGAACTCTTTTCTAGAGGCACTAAGTTCAAAAGTGGCTTCTTGTCTATGTTGTCTATTGAAGAAGCTATTGATAAAGGTCTTAAGAAGTTTGTCAACAAGCAAAAAGAGCTTCTAAAAGTTCAAGGGATGTTAAGTGAGCGGAAAGCCAAAGTTATTTTGTTTGTATAGAAAAGGACTCGTGCTTCCTTTATGGTTCAAACCTCTTCTGATTCTTCTTTGTTTGTTCCTTTAGGGGATCTAGATCACTTAAAGATTCTCCAACAGCCCTTTGTCATTACTTACATGGATAAATGTTGTAACAACTTTGTGTTTGTTTGTAAATTTTTTTATGTTTCTTTTGTTTTCTCTGAGCTTAATTTTCTTGTTGGTGTTTATGAGGTTTCCAATCTTGCACAATCTGTTATTCTAAAGTCTCATCTCTCTTTTAATAAGGCTCATCATTTTAAAGGTGTAAAGTGTGGCCCTCATCTCTCGTTTCTTTGTGCAGTTTGGACGTTTCATAAAAATCCAATCAAACCTAGATTTATCTGTGTAGCCAGCTCTAGTTCTCTAACTAATGTTTCTAAGTGGTTGTGTTCTTTCTTCAAAGCTATGTTTCCTACGGTCAATGACCTTTGGGTGTCTAAGTTCAAAAAAACAAATGTTCTTTGTGATAGTAGTTGGATTCTCAATGACTCTACAAGAGTGGTGGAGGTAATAAATAATCTAAATTGTTCAAGATCTGAAAGTGATTAAACTTCCCCACTTTGCTTCTTCTCGTATGGATGGTTTGAATCTCTTTTCCATTTTGAACCTTCCTTTTGTTCTAGATTGTCTTCCTCCTTTTGTTAGAAAGTTTTGGTCCCCTCCCCTATTTGCTTGGAAATATGTCAAAACATATGGTCAAGAGTTTTTCAACTATGGGGCATTAGGTAGATTTGTTCGTGCTTCTCAAGTTACTAAAATTATCCACTTTGGTTGTGCTTGTTCGAGAAATAGTAGTTTTTCTTTTACACTCTATTGGTGTGACGCACAAGAGGTTTGTGGTCCTTGAAATGCAAACGTCAAATTTTATGTGTGTTATTGTGTGGTCCATGGTAATGGGAGTCTCACGATGTATGTAGAAGGATGTTGTGAGTCTAGTTTTTGCAAGGTTGTTCTTGATGTTGGTTCAACGTGTAGTGGTGGTCGTACAACGAAAATAATCTGCTGTCGAATAGGACTTTGTTTGAAGGTGATGAGGGAACATCAGTGAACTCTGTTGGTGGTATGTGTATTCTGATCAAAGCCTGGATTAGGTTTTGGAGAATCTATAGTTGCAGGTTGAAGTATGGTATTTGATGATTGGGGTGAATGCTCTCTCCCTTTTCACATTTCATGGGAGTGTTTCGGTCCCTGATAATGCAATGTTCATTTGTACTATTATCTAAATGGTGTTGAGAAGGCAAACTTGTATAATAGGAACCGACGTGATTGCATGCTTATGAGCTTCAATTGTTATGCTTTTTGGGTTGAGGTGCATCCGTTTGCAGATTGGTAATTTTGTTGTCCTTTGAAACTGAATGTTTTCATTTTGCAATTTGTAGTTGTCGACCCTATATTCCTGAGAGAAGGTCGGTTTGCTTGCTTGTCCAACCCTCTTGTTTGGCATGTCATTCGAGTGTTCTGTAATCTGCACATTTGATGTGAGAATAAAACATGGTGATCTTCCTTTTGTACATAGCTACAGATGTTTTTTATTTGTTGTCGGTGGACACCTCTTGACGAGCTGTATGGCATTGCAAACCTTTAGATCAATGTCGATCACGATCTGCACGAGCCAATTAGCATTCATGAGGTGTCCACCTTCAATTCTTAGAAAATATCATGTGGCCATCTTCTTAAATTTTTCACCACTCACTTTTTTTGTTCGTAAAAAAGTCATAGTTTTATTATGATTTCCCTTTTATAAAAATCTATGCTTGGTAGAAGGTTTGCGAAAACCGCTGGTCCCCAGGGGATGACGTCGGTCACGGCTCACTTGCAAGTGTTGCGGTAGTAAGTGTTTGCGTTCTTGCACGGATTACAGCACCTGCTCCTGTTTTGGTTCTACCACCTCTCGTCATGAATAGGTACGTCCTCTGATTGCTATGACTACTTCTCCTCCGTGACTGTATATCCCAGTGTTGTGACTATCTGTCTTCTCCTCGTGAAAAGTAAATTGCCATTTTCCTGTGGGCAAAAACTTGATGGAAGGAATGATCCCACGGTGACCCTCCGTGGACCACTATGTATATGACGTGAGAAGAGGAGCCGCTTTCGACATTCTTTTCAGAACTCAAGTGCTCACCAATGGAATGTTGTTTGGATGTTGTCTAAATTTATGTTGTGGCACTGCGATGCTTCGCATGTTAGAATTAGCCCCATTCTACGTCCCAACACCATATTTCAAACCATCAATTCCTATTGCCACGCTAGGTGCATTCGTCCAGATCTGTGTGCCCCTTTTTTCACCCTTTTGAACACCCGACATATGTAGATGTAGTGAAGTCCAAATCTTCCTTTCACGACTGAGTTAACAAGTTTGGGTACCTGATCAACCGGGTTTCTTTGAATGAGGGTATCTTGGTAATTATCGCCCGTTCAAATTGCGCCATGGTCTCTGGCACGTTAAAAGCACGAGGACGTAGTACATCTTTGTGATTTGAATTCTATGTTAATGCTATAGATTATCGTGCCCACAATTTCCTCTTGTAAATGTTCCCATGCAATAACTAAAATTCTTGATTGTTTAGAGCATGGGCAACCAGGTCTCCATGACCGTGACCTTGACTAAAAATTCTTCCACTTCTGAGGTCCCTCCAGGTCTGCTTGCTACCTGAGCATCTTTTCCTGCTGGTATTGATCTCGATGGGTGAATTTACGTGCACCTTTAAGGCGGTGTTGCAAAAAATGTTACGAGTGCCTTATTTGGGCAGCCCTAAAAAATGGAGAATATGTTCTTATGTCAGAAACATAACGTGTAAAATTTTAATGGATTTCATCGATAAAACATATGCAGCACCCTTTATGTGCCTTTGTGTGGTTTAGCTTTCTGTTTTTGGAAATCCCATATGTGCCTGATTGGGTTCATGGTTTCCTGTTTAGGCTTTACCGCTAGCATGGGCAAGGTTTCGACCACCTCTAGGCAAAGTCTTGCTAAGTACCTCTTTCTTTCCAATTTTACACGTTGGCCCTGAGAACATAGAAATATACGAGCACTCGGGCTATTAACCAACATAGTCTGGAACCCTAAGTTGAGGCTAAAGAGGCATTGTTGTCATTAGGTTGTCCGTAGTCAATTTTACAAATTCTTGAGACTTCATTGTCGTAAGAGTCTTCGAGGTGGTCGGTCTCGTCGCCTTTTTGAAGGTGATAGGCCACCTTTCTGAAGTTGTTCTGAGGAGAACCACAGGGTTGGTCTTGGAAGGAAAATCCTTGTTCGGTAATCCCGCTTTTGGCATTTTTGGAATGACTTCGCTTGGGGTCCTGTCAGTGGGAAGCTTCTTGACGCACTCCCAACCCCTTGAAGGACTTAAATGTGAGTCCAAGTGAAAGACAGTGGAAGAGGGAGGAGTCGGGACGCGCTCCCTAGCTCACAACACTTTGAGGGGGTAGAGGGGTGTGTTGGAGCTTTGGGATGGGACTAGGAAGAATTGACAAGCTTATTCACTCACACAGGCCTGCACACAACCCACACAAAGTGGTTAGTGCATAGTTGGAGCACCTTTAGTGCTAGGACGAGCCACGAGCAACACGGACACACAAGACTCACCACGGCTTGGACTTGGGGGAAGCCACCACCTTCCCCCTTATAGTATACTTTGGACCTCTCCACGGGGCCCACATCCAAATGGTTTTTCTCTCCTGGGAGTCCTGCGTGGGAGTCCCGAAATCCCGCCTATTGGGACTTCCGAGACTTTGAAGCCCCATAATTTTGCGAGCAAACCTCGAATCGAAGTGTGGTCTAAAGCAAAGTTGTAGCTCTTGTCGATAGCTTTCTAACAGTATGTGGCACGTTGTCTGGAACCAAGTATTTCAGGTCGATTCTTGACTTTTTCTGGTCGGGAGTCAAACTAGCAATTTGACTCCCAACCCTTCTTTTGGCCATAACTTGTGTTTTAGATGTCCAAATGAGCAATGCGAGCTCATTTTAGACATCTACATTCCAAGGGATTTTCAATGATATAAAGAATGTTACAAGGCATTGCGATTTGACCCCTCAAATCGCTCTCTGAAGTTTTGGGAATCCACTGGGACTCCATTTCCCAAAATGGGAGTTGCCTTGGGAGTGTGAGGGTTCACTCCCTCACACTTTCTTGCACTCTCGGGAGTGTGTGATGTGACTCCCGGGACTCCTCTTGGTCCGCACCCTTGCAACCCTTTTGCCTTGGTCGCGAGCCCAAAACTAGGGTTGCGACACTTCTTGTGAGTCAGGAGCTCCTTCTTTTTGCTCTTTCCTCGTTCTTTTTCGTTTTTGTCTTTCTTTATCTGGTCTTTGGTGTGGGGTTTGTTGCTAGCCGATGGAATGGCTTGAATCTTCTTGTTACTCCCAAAATTGTAGTAGAAACTCTGACTGTAAGATGGTGCTCCTTGTCGACCTTTACCCACTGTAAAAAGCTCATGAAGTCGGCGAGGAATTTGTGATGGTCCAATCCCTCTTGTACGTGCTGCTATTGTCAATGGTCTCAAAAGGGGTGTGTCCGGTGACAGCCACTACAATGGATTCAGTGGCTACCCAGGGACCTAGGTGTGAAATATGTGCTTGGACTCTTCGATCGAACACGAATCTCGAACAACATAACTCGGGACTTGTCCATCGAACTTTGTTGGAGGCCTTAGGGCGGTTGACACTCGACAAGTTTCAAGCATTTTAAGACGCAATGATTTTCAACGATCGTAAGAGAGGCAAATTGCAGCTCAAGCAGGAGTTGCGAGGGGCTGCATTACAGGTGAGCCTTTTTTTCGAACCGATGTTGTAAATCTTGATGCGTCGTTTGACTGAGTTGTTTCATCCATGTGTGTTGACGCTATTCCTTGCCAGAGTCAACATCCGCAACCCTTGGCCCTTGCATTATGGGAAGAGCCTTGGCCATTGGCCACGAAAGTCCAGGATGCGCTCCGAAAGCTCGATGAGCTGTTCGGCACCCTCTTGACGGTGGAAGAGCCTTCGGAATGGTAAGCGCCTCCTTATAATCCCCTACCCCTCTTTGACGTATATGTTGGGTCGATCTTGAGGGTTTTTCCTTCCAACTTGCTCGGGAGCATATTCCCTTTGATCTGATGTGGATTACTTGTAGGAACATCAAGTTGTGCTTCACCAAACATTGGGGTCTCGAGGATAGCGTCTGGATAATTGGACATTTTTCTGCCGTGGGGCACAGTGTCCCCGATTCAATGCGGAAGGTAATAGGCCTTGGGATGGCAATGTCACTTGAGGGGAAAAACAAGGGACATTATCCGATCCTTGACGATTTTATAGAAATCTGTGAAAATTTTATGTTGATCCATAGGGGGAAATGATCGCCATCATTCTCCACAAATTTGTGTCGTCAACGAAAACGTCAGAGCATGTTCAAACGTTAGGAGATTTCTTTCAATACGGTGGCACCATCCTCTGTTCTTGTTCTCGAGAGTCTCGAATGGCATTGTTCGGGCACATGTTTTATCGAGGTGATCTCACTGTAGATAGGTCGGTACCCTTCCACAGCCCAAATGGATGCTCATTCATAAAACCTTTTTTTTTTCCTCATGACATTTGATTTTTTTTCCTTTAGGTATCGACACACCAGCAAAAGAAAAGTTGAAAATAAAGAAATTTGGTCACAAGAAAAACTGGAGCACTGCACAAATGATTGGGCGACTAAATTCGTGCAAACAAATTTGCATCCATAGCTCGCATCCTGGCTTTGAGAGTTGGACAACCTTTTCCTCGAAGAGTTGCCCTTTGACATTTCTCGAGTGGGGAGAAGTTACTTTACAGCTAGGTAGTCATGGAAAACTATTAGTCCACACCGCATATGGATAGGGACTTGTCTAATTCTGTGATCTTGTGGTTCTTGGAAGGTAAATGTTCCCTGCCACATTTGTTCGTTTTTGACACTTCAAGTTTTGTGGGGGGAAAAAAAAACGATTACATAATTCCATACTAACACCGTGATCATGAACCTGGATGGAGTTAGACATGAAAAATAATGCCCAGAGGACAATTTGTGTTTCCTGCGCACGGATTGTTTTTTTAACCTCGACACGGGACATTCATACTCTTCTGATTTGCACGGCTGCAACATTGCACCATGCCCATCCGAGGCCACGGACAGCAATTGGGTTGTGCATTGTACCTTCGGAAATAGATGTTGTCACAGTATGTAGTTTGATAAGCCAATTTGTCTCGCATCAATCGAGCCCTAAACGAATCTATGCGAACGAAAAATTCCACTCGAAGGCAAGGGAAGAGAAAAATGGGTTCGTTGCAAGGTGCCTTGTGCATCACTTATAGTGGCAACATTGTCGATGTCTATGAGGAAGCTTGATCCCATGATCAGCTCTTCAAACCGAAACTCATTTAGCACCATGTTTTTTCTTTCGTACACAATCCTACATTTGAAATCGAAACCCATTTAGCACCATTTTTTTCTTTCGTACTCAATCTTACGGCCCTTCTGCCCCTTAGTGGTGTGTCGATCATGGTCCCCCATATCTTCTAAGAATATTCTTCAAGAGTCCCTTATTTGCTCTCTTTTAGGTTCATATGTTTCATCAATATCTTGATGGACGCATGTGGTCAATATTTGTAGCACCGCAAAATAATTGTAGAGGTGCCCACACCTCCGGCCTCCTCCGGACTTCCTTCATTTTCTTTAAAAGATTATTAGAGTAATATTTGGACCATCTACTGCAACTCCACGGCGATAGTTGCAAGAAAACGTTAAAATTAGAACTTTTTGTCAACAATGAACTCTTTTTCCTCTTGCACTAGTAGGCATTAGCTTAACGAATCTGTTGTTGCTTCAATTGATAAATATGCAGTTGTCAGTCTCCTGACTTGTTTCCTGTTAACATTATCCCATTATTTTGTGAATGCCATCTTTAAGTCAGTCTGATTTTAGTGATGGTATTGTGATGTGGGTGAAAAAGAAAATTGGACCTGAAATTGATTTTGTGAAATTAGAATATGATGTTGAAGAACTGTTGTTGCAAGTTGATACACCTCTTGCTGTCACCTTCCTAGAAAAGTTTGAGGTAGATGAATGTTCAACTCAAATGGAACATAATCATTGAAGAAGAGAATTGAGATTGTTGTTGAGGTCTTTAGAAGATGACTTGAAACAAGCTAATCGAGCTCGACATTGATTCTAAACTGAAACAAATTCAAACCTAAGAATTGCTCTTAGCAACAGGAAGTCAGCTATAGTAGGCATGTTGTGATGCAAGAGAAATGGCTACTCTTTTTGTTGTTAAAAGCTCTTATACATGTGTGGGCAGCTATGAAAGCCTTGTTTCTCTCATAACACCTTATCTTTGTGAACTAGCTGTAAGTTTGTCATATCGTGAGGTGGACTTCCAATTATAAAGTATGTTGTTCATACCATGAAGATTATTTGGAACTCTGCCATATTTTGCCCATTCTTATCACATACATTTCAAAGTTTCTCAAGCTGTTCAGGCTATTTTGTTTGGAAACATTGTCCATTGACCTTCTTTGATGCACAGGGTAAGGATACAGAGGAGTTAATTGCGATAGCAAGACAAGAAGATGGTATTTTGTTCTGCATGACAAGTGACGCTGATGTTACCAAAATCTTTAACCTCAATAAGAAGGCGCCTGCCTTGGTGTTACGAAAGAAGGAGAATGAGAAGCTTTCAACATTTGGTATCATGAATCTCCTACAAAATCATGATGTTATATTATAGCCTAATATGAGAATCAACCATTTCTTCTCTTCATCGAGATTGAATATTTTCTGACACCACACTGAAGTCTTATTGTTTACATTTGTAGATGGGACATTTGAAAGGGAGGTGATCTTTGAGTTCTTGTCTGTAAATAAGCTGCCCCTTGTGGTTATTTTCAATCATGAAACAACATCAGCTATTTTTAAGGATGAAGCTGGTAGACAAGTAATAACTGTGATACCCTGCCATGATCTTGTGTAGGCTGATCCAGGTTGAATCTTTGAATCTTTCTTAAGCTTTTTTTTGTAGCTTGTGACATTGATGAATCCTTTTGTTTCCCACTTGTTCTGTTTCTTAATATTGTGGTAGCTCTTGCTTTTTGCTCTACCTGAAGAATTTGACAAGATACGTGACAACTTTGAAGAAGCTGCGAAGTCTTTCAAGAGGAAGGTATGGAAATGTTAAATGTGGTCTAAAAGCCTTTTTATTTGACAAAGTTTCTCAAGTAAGTCAAGGGTAACTCATATTTCATGCAATTCATATTTCAGCATTCATATGTGGGTAAAGATACGTTACTCAACACTGAAAATATCATCAACTATGAGCAATCGGGAGAGCTTTGATGAGCACAACAAATGATCTTAGATTCTTCCCACCACATTTCATGATGCTCAATACGCACTTAGACTGTATGAAGGTGATCTGTTTCGATCCCGCTAGTTCTCTGAGGAACAGTTACATACATCACTGTGCTACAAATTGCTCAGTTTTCAGAACTCTGTCTCAGTTATGTCATACTTGCTGTGTACCGGGTAGTTCTGTTCTCGAGATCGTCTTCAGCCATGGAGACAAGAAGTTGGCCTTATTTCGACCCGGAGTATGAAACTATCGGGATGCGTATCAGTACACCACGATATGCAAGCCTAACGTCAAAATCATCTTGCATTGGCGTTTCTGTGAGTGATTTGTAACCGTGACTTTTCCGCCAACACTAGCAATAACCCTTGGGGAGTTCCTCCTTCATCAATTCCCCAATGAGACACTCATAATCTCATGTCTCATCTTGGTTGGTTTCAGAGTTGTTGTGGACAATGACACATACGAGGATGCGACTCTAGTGAAGGTAAGAAGAACTCCTCTTGCAGAATCCTATCTTTTTTGCTTCTTTCTCTGCAACAGATTTTCTGATAGTCGTTTCAGGAACATGAGCAAGAAAGTCGAAGGTTTATTGAAAGTCCTTTGCTCTTCCTATTGGAATCAACCGGCTGAGTATCCTTTTTTGTTTCTCTTCATCTGTTCTTGTAAGAGTCATCAGTTTCTGGCATGGATGTCTCGGTCTGTTGACCTTCGTCAAGTTCTACGGCCTTCATTGTGGCTGCTGCTCTTATGTTTCAGGTTGACAGTGGCAGCAAGCATGGCATCTTGCTGGAGATTGTGCAAGTGATCATTGATCTGCATTTGACTGTCACAAAGGCTTACATATCATCTGATGGCAAATGGTTCATGGTTGGTGAGTCCAGAAAGCTGCTGCAACTCTACATCCTTTTATCTTCCTTGGAGTGCCTTCATGTTGTTTGGTGGTATGAAGAGCTACCAATATTGAACTAGGTTACTGACCTTTTTGCTCTGCCTTGGGCTGCAGTGTTCCATGTTGTTGACAGTGAGGGATGTAAGATCCATGATGAGGAGACAATCAACTATATCACACAGGTGTGCTGGCAACTCACTGTTGTTACTGCTCATTGGTAATGGCCAGAGCAGGAAATTGTTTATTTGTCTAGGGCTTTGTCTTTGTGTCATCTCTCAGTTCCTGTCATTTAACTTGTTGCTTCTAACTATTGCAGACCTTGGGAGTGAAGAAGCGAAAGGAATTTCAATCAGTAGATCTGCAACGATGTCCAGGGCGATCTGTGGGTGTTGAGTCCATTGCAGATCACACAGCCATAGAGCTCACAGGGACTGACAGGCCTGGTCTTCTCTCAGAGGTCTCTGCAGTTCTCACACAGATGCAGTGTAATGTAAATGCTGCTGAAGTTTGGACACACAATAGTAGGGTGGCATGTGTGGTCTATGTGACTGATGGGCAGAATGGAGGCCCTGTCAAGGATAAGGAGAAATTGGGCTGCATTAAGGAGTTGCTGTCTGATGTTATGGGAATTGATGGGGAAAGGAGAGGATCAAAGACTGATTTTGCAGAAGGAATAACTCACACAGAGAGACGCTTGCACCAGATGATGTTTGCAGACAGGGATTATGAAGGGGGTGAATCATCCCCACGACTCAGCACCTTGGATGACAAAAGCAGGCCACATATCTCAGTGCAGAAGACCAATGACCGGGGTTATGTTTTGGTCAATGTTCAGTGCAGAGATCGGCCAAAACTGCTATTTGATAGTCTGTGCTCTGATAGACATGCAATTTGTTGTGTTCCATGCGACCATCCACTGTACAGGCTTTGATGTTGTTCAGGTATGGGCTTTTATGACAGTTTATTTGGGTTCCATGTGTTTCATTTAGCTGTCAACCTGTTATGCTGTGAAGTCTCTTAACAACTTGACATTGTGAGGAGATGTAGTACCTGAATGTGTTCGTGCATGTGGTTTCCTTTCACAGGAATACTACATTTGCCATGTGGATGGTTGTCCACTTGATGTGGAAGGTGAAAGACGCATAAGCAAGTGCTTGGAAGCTGCAATCAAGCGAAGATCCTTTGAGGTAGAACTTCATCTCACATTTAACAGATATGATAGAGACACTTCCTAATTGCAAGTGTCTCCATAATTGTAGAGCTTTCTGTAAAGTCGTTGACAAGATTTCTATATAGCAGCTTCTTGTAAGTGTGTAGGGTTTCAATTGTAGATCAGATGTTTTCTGAATCATTCAAATGTTGCCATGTTAGCATACAGTTCTCCAGTAGCTCTGCATCAGTTGTTAAAGAATGCAAAACTGGTCACTGATTTTGGCCTGACACTGTTATTCATACAGGGTTTGAGGTTGGAACTCTGCACCAGTGATAGGGTGGGCCTTTTGTCAGATGTGACTCGCCTTTTCCGGGAGAATGGCCTCTCAGTTACAAGGGCAGATGTCTCCACTCAAGGTGATAAGGCTGTAAATGTCTTCTATGTCACTGATGCTTCAGGAAATGCAGTGGATATGAAGGTTGTTGAAGCAATCAGGTCTGAGTTGGGACAGACTGTGCTGGAAGTTAAGGAAGCCTCAACTCCCAGGTCACCACAACGAGAGCCAGAAGGAACAACAAAACTTCTCACTGGTCTCTTGAAATCTTCAGAACGGTTTTTCTATGGACTAACAAATCTTGGATGGAGGTCAACTGTGATCGTATAGATCCCAGGGAAAATGTTGACATAATGTTCGTAAAATCTTTGGTTGGTGATGACAGTGGACAAGCTGAAACAGCAACCCCATATGAGACCCATTCAAGGT
>Ga0209208_10011286_pt1 | contig 11445 bp, 9 predicted proteins | sample S1TSphfallax_3_FD_187694 | JGI IMG/M metagenome (GOLD analysis project Ga0209208, IMG submission 187694) | Host-associated microbial communities from peat moss isolated from Minnesota, USA - S1T2_Fd - Sphagnum fallax MG (SPAdes) (version 2) | ecosystem: Host-associated > Plants > Peat moss >...
CTGCAGAGAATACTATAGGGAGTATGGTGGTGGCATACTCCCGAGTCCGGGCCGTGGTGTGTCTTGTGGTCCGAAGTGCCCGTGGCTTGTCCCAACACCCAAGGGTGTCCCGTAATGTGAACTAACCACGTGGGTGGTTTGTTTTGATGCAGATTCGTGCTTGATCTACTAAATCCTCTTCCTAGTCTAATCCCGGGGCTCCCAACTCGACCCTCTACCCCTTTTAAGAGTTGGAAGCCGGGAGCGTGCCTCCAAGTCTCAACTTTCCGCAACTTGATTTTGTGAAACCCTCAAGTGGGTTCCACCCCGTGACTTGGGAGCGCGTCACATTATATGTAGAAGTTTAAATGGTTGTAGTTTGAATCTAAACTCAAGAATCAAATAGGGCAACAATTAGGATGTAAATCAATAAAATGTTTTGCCCATAACTAGCTAGTATTGAATTATCCCACATTTGACAAATGTTTAGGCATATTATATTTCAATTGTCATAAAAAACCTTAGCTATAATGAAACTATTTAAAGTTTTTTGGTGCATTATGTAGGTTATACCATTTGGAGTACATAAATGAATTTCATGCATGTGTAATTTGTTTATGTAAGGAGATGTGGCTCTCTAAGAACTATTAGTTTTTGGTGGACTCTAATTGATAACTTGTGGACAACTTAGTTGCAATCTAACTAGACTTTTGGTTAGTAGGATTTTAGTTAGATTTTGAAAGAATTTCATCTTAGGTTTAATATAACTTTCTCACCCTTGAAACTTGTGAATTGGGCCTTTGAACTTTTAAGACTTATTTTTGACACATGTTTTGTCTTTAAACAAGGTAAGACAAAAATTTATTTAGTGTTATTAATGTTTATTAATATTTGGTATACTAATATGCAAAGTTAAGGCATGTCCATGTTCATTGTGTAATTAATTTGATTACTATGGATCCAAGTATGTCCATAAGGTCTATAAATAGTTCCATAGGTTTTGTAAATAGATCCATAGGGTTTGCAAGTATGTCCATAGGGTCTTGTAAATAGGTTTATAGGGTTGCAAGTATGTCCATTGTGTCTATAAGTAGGTCCACTAATTTTGTTTATATGTCCATAGGGTTTGGAACTACTATACATGTATGTCTCCACATGGTCTCTAGTTAGTAGGTCCACAAGTTGTGTAAATAGTTCAATATGGCATCCAAGCAAGTCCATAGGTTTCATAATTACATGGTTGGTAGGAACTATTTTTTATTTCTTTTGTAGAGTTACATTATTGGATGGATTACATGAGGGTGTCCATTTGTAGGTTAATAATTGCACAGTGTACAATCAATAGTTAACCTAAATAGTTTATTGATACTTAGGCTATAAGTTAAAAGGTTCATAGTAATTGTCATGTGCAGTCTTAAATAATGTTATATGTAATGCCTTAAGTACATTGATTAGTTTTCAAGGATAGTTAAATAATTGTACCTAGGTAGAATGGCACATAATTCAATGTAATGTGGAGGTAACACATTTGTAATGTGTGGGATGTAGTTTCAATTAATGTCCTAGGTTCACTACAAACTCCATGTGATTTCCAAATGCCAAAATTGTGTGACATTTAAGTATAACCCATCCTTCTAAACCCTAAACCCATCTATCTTCTTCCTTCAACCATCTTTCCCCATTTGTTTGGACCTTGCTTGCATACTCCATGCTTTGAGTGTTTAGTGACTAAGTAATAATTTTTAATGGTGTTTTAGATTTCACTTGGAGTGTTGGCATGGGTAGAGTTTAGCTCTTTTAGAGCTTTAATTCAAGTCCACTAGTGAACTCAATGTGGTTCATAAAATTGTCTAGAAGTTCATCCTAGAAAATGAAGGAGCTAATTGAAGGTAGTGCATAATGGTTCAAAGTAAAAATGGGCTTGTGTGATCATGGGCTAAATATTAGGAAGGAACTAGCAGATTCCCATGCATCTATTACAAAATGTGAAGCCATGTTTGGCAAGAGAAAAGGCAACAATGGGTTTAGATATGACAATTGTGTTGAGCCTAGTTTGATTGCAAGAATGGAAGAATTATATGTTGTTTATCAAAAGTCAATTATTACTAACAACACAATTGGGGTGAGCTTTGCTATGGGTAGTCCTTGTTGAAAGAAAAGAAAAATTGAAGGTTAACTGGGTTCGTTTTGTAATTGAAGTAAAGGGCATTGAAGTAAGAGGGCACAAGGGCAAGGTGGTTGTAGAGAATTAGGGCAAAAAAATGGGTACTACTATAATTGTACAACACACATTTCCAATCAACTTGGGATCACTAATTGCAAAAGCAGAACAAGTAAATATTTTGATTCCTAATGAGGAACAAAATCCATGCACTCCAAAAACTAACTCATTGTTTCAACTTTTCAAGCAATTGTTTCCCCCCCATGAATTTCAACCTTTGCACATCTCTTTTCTTTTTGTTGGATTTGCCTACCATGGCAAGGATATTGTGTTTAGATTCATTATAAAATATAGTAGCTTAATGGATTTTGCCCCCCTAGTTGGTTTGATACAACATTTTGGCTTATGTTGAAACTTGAGATTTAGTTATAGATTTATAATATCTTAAAGGATTTAAAATCTTTTTTAAGAGTATTTTTTTAAGAAGATTACATTTTTGCATGGTGAAATATTTGAATTTGCATATATTGTTGTTTTTGATTTAAGATACATTTTTAACCTTTGATTTTGAAAGCAAATATGTTTTCAACTTGTAAACTGCGACAACTTGTAGAATGAGAGGTAAATTTCAAGCAAACATTCAATTGGTGCTTTAAACATCACATAAAAATACACCAAGGTGGAAATTTATTGCTTTTATTTCTAATGTATTTAGTATGCCTTTAATGATAAGTCCTATTCCTAGAATAAGATCATTCTTAATGTATATGATTATTCTATTTATTTATCATAAGTTTATTACTTTGGTTAATAATGTGCATTATAAAAAATGAAATGATTCATATGATGAGCTATTAATGTTTTGGGCATTGACATGCACTTTGATACACATTTTTGAACCTTGAATATTAATATTATAACAATATGAAGTTTTAAAAATATATATTTCTTATAACAACTTTAAAATGCTTGAAATCTCCATTTTTATATGTATGAAAAATGTAAATTTATGTTTATAATGTGAAAAATATGCCCTAAACAAATATTAAATGCATCATATGTAACTTCATTCATGGTTGGGGTTGCAAAAAAAAGAAAAAGACATCAAGTTCTTTTTTAAACTATTTTTTATAAATAACATCTATATGGACAAAAAATTGAATAATCCAAATTAAGATTATTTTTGTGGTGGTGATGATTTTTCACATTTGTACATCATTGTGCATTGAAAATTTATAAATTCATAAGTGCAAAAAATGATCAAATAAAAATTTAAGGACAATTAAATTTATTTTCCATGATTATTTCCTACACATGTGACCCACACTATGGGTTGCAAATTCTAAACTTAATGAATAAAAAAATCAACCAAATGATAAAAAATTTCAATCCTTTTTTCTCACAACCTCAAAGAATGAAATTTTTTGCTTTCAAAAATTTCATATGATTTATAATATGACCAAAAACCTCTAATGAACATGGCCAAAAATAAATGTAAGCATTATTTATCCATTAAAAATTTGACATCAATTGCATTCCGTAATGCATTTTTTTTCATTTTGTTACACCTTTATAGTATTATATAAAAGCAAAGAAAAACAATTGGTTAATTAAAATTTAATGTAAGCTTTAAAATCATGGATTCACCTTGAATAGCCAACCTTGTTCTACCACATAAACTTGATTGGATAATTCATTGCTTTCAAAACTCATTCAAGTAAGTACTTATGATTCCTATTGCAATGTTATTATCTTAAAAATCATTAGTAATAAAGTGTTTTTCACCTTAAGGTGCATAAATTTAATATTCATATCGGAAATTTTGGTGTCAACTTTATTTGAGTGATAGAATGATTAATGATTATATTTAATCAAAATTAGGAATTGGATATTTTAAATAAGGAAACATGTATGATTTGATTTTCAAATTATATTCATAAAACGATGTTTCCAAATTGGCTTAGTTCCAAATATCCAAAAATCCCATCCATATTTTGTGGAGCCTATGACCATTATGATTGTATCCCTTTGAATCATCGAGCTTCCTTAATTTGTTACTTTTGGACTTGGCTAATAAATTAATAAACAAATGGGATAAACCATTTTTGTAAATAAAGTGCTGACATGGGCATGAAGTTGTGAACATGTAAGGATAAGGCCTACACATGCACCACTTCATTTGTCTATTAATTTATTAGCCAATTCCAAAATGAACAAATAGAAAAAGTTGGGTTAATTAGTTGGACATTTTCATATAAAGATAATAAACATCTTCAATATTAGAACTTTATTTTTTGACCTTAAAAGGTGCGTATATAATAAACTAAACAATGACTACACTTCCAACATGTGTAGATTTGTTTGCACCTTCGAGCTTGGTATTAAATCATTGGAATAGCTTACATGGAACAATATTGAACAAACAAGTAGTTGAAGATATTAGTTGATGAATTTATGATTGATGAATTGATTTCACCATTAAGAATCCATTCTACCCATTTATGTTGAAAATTGCCTTGAACAAGTTTCAAATTAACACCTTTTGAGCATTGCACTTTGTGTTTTGGTTTTGGTCATGAAACTGAATATAAATAGAATAGGATTTGTACAAATCAGTTATGGTCATTAGAGTTTGTGAGTGGCCTTAATGACCATCAAAATCAATTTTTTTCATTGTATCATTTGAATTCCATCATTGTTGTTAGTTGTTAACATGTTTGTATAATACATTGAACTCACATTATAAGTTTCAAACTTTCATTGCTTCATAATCCCTTTCAAAAATGAAAACTTGATAATATGTGTTTAGAAACATTGTGGCCTAATTGTTTTCCCATATTCCTAGTTTTAATGTCCATATTTTATACAATGAGCTCATTATATATATGTTTGTTAGTATACTAGTTAATAGATTCAAATTTAATATGTATTGAATAAAAAATGGCCATTAGTATATTGGTTAATAGATCTAACATAAGGAAGCATCAAATCAAAGTGGCCATAATCACCATGCATTTTGTGAACTAAATCAATTTGGCTTCAATCTCGTACATGTAACTAGATTCAATTAATTTATTGACTATATTAATACCATACCTTTTTTCATTATTTGATATATAGTTTTTCTAGGAATGTGAATAATTGAAGTGCTTAGATGACATTAAAGATCACATAAAAATGAATTTATGATTGATATGAAACTTATTTTGTTTTTCAATGTTTAGGATTTTTGGAAATAATCCAATATTAATATATCAAATAAAATTTAATTACACAATAAGATAACTTTTAAGTTTTTGAGCATATTTTGTAACACATAAAAAAAAGTATCACATTACTATACATGTGAATATTGAAATTTGAATACATGAAGTGAAGCTAGAACCTCTATATGGATATGTTTTAAAAACTTTAAGTTCATTAGCCATATCAATACAATTCTTTGACTAGATACAACATCTCATTTACTCTTCATACATGTGATGGTGCCCAAAAAGTTACAAACTTCTATTTGTTATCCAAGATTCATAACACCATTTGAGATCCAAATCGATTTTGAATTTCATATGTCATACTATGTGAATAATTAGATGGTAGTGCGTCGCCTTCTTGAAAGGTGATTGCGGCTTGTAGTTCTTCAACTACCTCGGTCATTATTGGTCTATGAATAGCTTTGGGTTCCACACATTGGATGGCAATTTCTGTAACTTTCCAAAGGGAATCAAGGTTGGGATTTGAAGCTTTCACAATAGGATCCAAAATTTTGTTTATATTGCCTTCTTGAAGATTGAATCGCACCTATTCAACAAATGCATATATGTTATTATACTTCAAATGATGTCACTTGCAAGAAAACCTTAAGGTGAATATTAAATAGACATATTTTTCTTCTTGCTATGTTAAAACTTGATGGATTATTTTTATTATCAAAATTATGTAACAAACTTTTTAGGGGTAAAAATTTTCACATTATGACAAAAAGATATGTTACATATTCTTTGTATTTTTAGAAAGAAAATACCAATTTTTCGTAAAAAAATTGAAGATTTTCCAACCTTTGGGTTAGGAATTTAATTTTTGGGGCAAATTAATTTGCCTTTCTAAAATGGTTTTGATAAGTTTCAGAATTTTTTTGCGATTTAATCCTAAGATGTTCTTGAGATATTTGATTAAAATGCTACATTAAAAAATGGAAAAAATAAATTGTGTGATACTTATCATCCCCTCCTAACTAAAACATATGGTAGTCACAAATAATTAATTGTGTTTTAGACCACAAACATAATCAAACTTTTGGGAAAATGATATAAGAATATCTTATTTTTGATATTATATACATATATATATAATTTAAAAAATGAGATTTATGAGAATTGTTTAAGTTAAAAATGAAGATTTAAAATGTAATCTATTACATGATTATAACTTACCCAATCACATAGGTTCCAATCCTCTTCATTTGGTAACATTGTATTTATAGGTTTGCGTCCAGATATTATTTCCAAAAGCACAACACCAAAGCTATATACATCGTTTTTTACTGATAAACATCGTGATGTAAAATGCCTGTCAATGATAAAGTCCATGGACACTAATTGTTAAAATTCCAAAATAATATAACATAATATGTCAAGTTGGTCTTGAAATATTTAGTAAAAAATTGGAACATGCCTTACAAATTAAGATGAATAACATGTAATAATCAAATGATTAATTAATATATTCTATGTCACACATTATCATATGATTATTGGACCATGAAATATTGTTTAGAAAAAAATAATTAAATACTCACTCTGGATCAAGATACCCTGCAGTCCCCTTGACATGAGTTGTAATATGGGTAATATTTTCCCCATATGTTAATCTTGATAGTCCAAAATCTGCAACTTTTGCATTTTTCATGTCACTTGCAAGTAAAATATTACTAGGTTTTACATCACGGTGAATAATGCTTGGATTGCACCCCAAATGTAAATATTCCAAACCTGTAATTCCAAAATAATGTTCATAAAACATCAATATGAAATTTATCATTGTAAATAGATTTAAAAAATTTTCATGTTGGGTCTTAATTTCTACACGATCAAAATTCAAATATTAAAGACGTGGTGAATTGTCCCTCAACGAAATAGAATAATTTCCAACATTGAATTGCAAGAATGTACATTAATGAGCACATATTATATTTTTCTTTTAAATCATTACCTTGTGATGCATTGAGGGCAATATGTAAACGTGTTGTCCAATCAAGTTGTTCATTAGCTGATGTTGATAAATCACCTATGTTTCAAGAAAAGGAAAATAATTCATATTAATTTAGAATCATGTATTTAATTTATAGTTGACCAATAGATAAAACATGACTAAGACAAGCTAAACAATGAATAGAAAGTTTTTACAAAATTACAATTTGTTGGTCAATTAAGTGTTCAAATTCAAGGTTTCAATAAAAATTGATCGTACCATATAGATGGTCATATAATGAGCCTTTATGCATGTATTCATAAATCAACATTTGTTGGTCATCTTCTAAGCAATATCCAATCAATGACACCAAATTTCGATGACTCACCCTTGATAGAACATCCAGCTACATCGAACACAATCATTCAACATTGCATAGATGATTGGTTAAAGTTCAAACATGAGTACAACAATTTAAAATAGCCCTCTGTATGTTAATGTATCTTCAACAGTGTTTTTTTAAAGGAATTTTCTAACGTAACCTAAGTGATGAATTGGCATTATATGAAACAAGTTTGATGCAATTTGTTGAAGTTGGTGTGCCACATGAAATTGTTCAAAGTTTTATGCATGTTAATGTGTGTATCACTCCTCTTACATGTGGGGTTCACATGGTTGTGCACTATCCATCGATACAAATGAATGGTAAATGGGTTACAATTATCTTCCTGACAATAAAGTTCAACTACAAACAACATCATTAAAATGTTTTGAAATTTTACTAACCTCATTAAAGAATTCAGATGGCCCTTGGTTTGATTTAACATCAAGCACTTTGACTGCCACTTCTTGTCCATCTTCAAGCTTGCCATAATACACAGGTCCAAACCCTCCTTTTCCAATTTGAATCTTAAAGTTGTCAGTTGCAATAGTAATATGAGCAAGTGAATAAGGATTTGCACCTACATGAACAAATTGAAATAGACATGAAGTCATTAACCTTGTTACATGCAATTGAATATCCATTCTACCTAGTTGCCATAAATTTTCATCAAATTGAAGTCACATTATACATGCTTATATATTTTGAAGAGGCTTGTATATTTCACATAACTTGGTGTGAGAATCTACACAATGGTTTCAATATTTGACTTCACATGGTAATCTAAGTTTAAAAGTAATACGCCATCACAAATAAATTTCCAACTTGAATTTCAATAGAGTAAATAAGGATTCAAAGATGATGTAATTAACTATCCAAATTTGAACTCAAGAAAGTTTAGGGTACATGTCATTACTAAGCATTAGGTAATTGGCGAAAGGAACCAAATTACAGAATATAGTTGAGGTGCACATGTGTTCAAATTATTTCAATAATCTGGCTCCTTTCATTCGTTATCAGGTGTAACTAATTTCTAAACCAATGAGAAAGTGACTAAAACTAGACAAGAGAAGGGAGAAAATTATGTGTTATAACCCTTTTCTTCTAGACCAATGAACAAGTGACAAGTTGGACAATGTAATCTAAAATTGGTTACATTTTAGTATATCATCATTTCAACCTAAACATTATGAGGAGATTATATTGAACACAAATATTTGGGGAAAATGTGTACTACATTAGATCCCAATATGTAACAATTTGGTCTATTGTTGGATGACACAAAAGACATAAATTTAGATAGTCAATTGCTTACCCCCATGAGCAGACTTCACCATTTGTAAATGTCCACCAGTCAATGTCCTTTCCTTTGTTTTGGTATGGGGTTTACGTTTAATACAAAGAACAAGAAAAATGATGATGACAAGTGCTAAGATGCCACCTAACATAGGACCGAGTATGATTGTAATATTTGTCGATTTTGTGTTGGATATTGATGATGGCCTTTGCAAAAATGGGTTTCCTGGAAGGTACCTTGAAAGTTTAACAAACATAATTTGTCAAATGTTGAACTAACAATAATTACTTTTTTTTCACATTAGACACAAATACATGTATAAGATTTTTTTTACAAAATTATTGGTAAAGATTGAAATGTTTGATTTAAAAAAACTTACGTGAAATTCCAACTGGAATTTTCGGAAAGTAAAGTTGGGGGAATTGGGCCACTAAAATTGTTATTCCAAACAAACCTGTTCCACATTGTAAAAAGTCTAATGTCAAAAATGATTTTGCCATTGAACTTTGTTGGACTCCTTTATCCAAGGTATCAAGTAATTCAAATTGGTCATATGATATGAATGTTTGGATTGTGTTGTTACATAATTCTAGAAATGAAAATGAGTAAATGAAAAACATATATATTTGAAATGTAGTCCCCAAATATTATCTAGAAGTTTCCATCATGGATAATTACTATTTTAATCTTGTTAGTCAATATGAGATATTGATATATTAGCCAATTTTTTTTTGAGAGGTAAAGGGTAGCACTCACAATTCAGATAAAAATAGCAAGTCAGCCAACCAATTTGGGATCGTCCCAGATAGCAAATTGTTTTGCAAGAACCTAGTTATTTATCAAAACACCATAGCACCAAAAATGTCTTTTTGTATCCATTTCTAGGTGTACAAATACTTGAAAAATCTAGCTTAAATTTGAAAATAAAGATAACAGGAAAATCAACAACAATTTAATCTAAGAAAACCAAAGTAATCTTGTGAAAATATATTTAGTTTGCCTTGAAATATATAAGGTGGGGGTATGCACTCACAAATATTGTAAATTAGCTAAATGCTTTAATAGAGGTAGTGAACCATTCAAATCATTATAATCCAATGCACTGCACATCACATAAAAGCACACCATTATGGAAAAACGAACTGAAATACAATCATTGAAATTATGCTATTTGTAATTATAATAGATCCTATTGCATCATAGCAATTGTCATGGCCAATTGTTTGCTACATAATAATCCATGAATCATAAGTTAGGGTTGGGACATATTTCTAGAGGCTAATGATAATAACCAGCTAATCATGTGACTAGTTGTAAGTAAGCATAGGGGTTTCAGTTATCCTATCACATTCTTATCCTCTCCATATATATAGCCTTTTCAAGGTTTTAATAATGTGTTCAAGGTTAAGTGCTAGTTCAATGTTGATAAATTATTAATATTAAATTGTCAGGGCATTGTAGCACAATGTTTGATTATCACAATGTGTTACAATGTAATCAAAATATCATATCAATGATTGTATCAATATTTAGTTAATACTTAATTTTGAACACATTGTTAAAGTGTTCTAAAAGCACTAAACCTTGTAGGGGGCAAGTATGACAACCTATCTAGACCCTTACCAGAAGATCAGCATTCTATTGGTTTAAATAGAAAAGTAGATGCCTAAAATTGCAATGTGATCCATGTTTTGATGAATCTCAGAAGGGTACAACGACCAAGAGAGAAAAAAAGAAACAGTTTAGGTTATAATAATCCAGTACAATACTGGACATAAAAGTTACTCACAGGCTGGTGAGACTCTGGAGATTGCCAAAGCTGGGAGAAATGGGCCCAGTTAGATTGTACCCTGAAAGATTCCTGTGAACCATCACAATATGAGGTCCCGATTTTACAAAGAGTCAGACATCATATCATGGAAGTTTTGCCAGATGTGAAATGTTCATGGAGAAGGGCAGGTTGAAAATGTCAAAAGATTTGAAAATTATGTAAAACGTACAACTCAAAAATTCTTTTAAGCTTATTTTCTGTGAATTACGGTTAAGGTTTTGGAAAAAGTGTGGTTAATTAATTTCTGTTATGAGTAGTCAAATATCATTGATCATTTTTGTTAATATGTCTGGCTACATTAACTAGCAATTCAGGGTTTTTCATGGATCAAACATGGGAAACAATTAAGAACCTCCAAGAAACTAGTTAAAACTTAAGGTTGTTCACAACCTTGAAGTTGGAACTCCAAAGATTATCATTTGGATCCAATGGAGTGCACGACCTCAAATAAATCAGTTTTTTACCAATTGTCAAACCCAGTTAAAATTAGCAGCAATAGTCCCCCAAATTGTATTGTAGCTGGAACTGAACACAATTTAAACATTCTGTCTATGCCAACTTTAAGTTATCCCAAACTTGTTTTTCAGTTGGAAGAAAGACATCTTACA
>Ga0209208_10011287_pt1 | contig 11445 bp, 8 predicted proteins | sample S1TSphfallax_3_FD_187694 | JGI IMG/M metagenome (GOLD analysis project Ga0209208, IMG submission 187694) | Host-associated microbial communities from peat moss isolated from Minnesota, USA - S1T2_Fd - Sphagnum fallax MG (SPAdes) (version 2) | ecosystem: Host-associated > Plants > Peat moss >...
ATGGACATGAAAATACACATGTTAGTTAGTTTTTTTATTGTCAGCAGTTACACAGTAGATTTGAAACCCAAAACAAAAATGGTAATCCAGTAACAGGCAATGGAGAAGAAAACATCATTGACTGACAAGGGAGAAGAACATCATACACACCATCATACAACATTATGGACAATGGAGAAGAACATCATTGATCATGAAGGATTTTTGTTTCAACTAGTGGGTGTTCGTGGCCGAAGGCCACTGTGAAGCCCCCTGTGTGAAATCCAGGTCCCAAAATTGAGATCCCACATCCTGAAAATCACGTCCTAAAAGTTTTCAGGTTTCGGTCTTGGAAACCGCGAGTGTGAAAATCCAGGCCCCAAAGTTGAGATCCCAAGTCTTGAAAACCATGTCCTGAAAACCATATCCTAAAATTTCCCAGGCCCTAAACTTGAGATCCCAAGTCCTGAAAACCATATCCTAAAATTTCCCAGGCCCCAAACTTGAGATCCCAAGTCCTGAAAACCATATCCCAAAATTTCCCAGGCCCCAAAGTTGAGATCCCAAGTCTTGAAAACCATGTCCTGAAAACCATATCCTAAAATTTCCCAGGCCCCAAAAAGTGCCAGGCCTATGGGGGGTGCCGGGCCGGGCCCGGTCAGCCTTCTGTGACGGACCCGGCCCAGCACCCCCCACGGCGGGCGACTGACCGGCCAAGTGTGTCGGGCCGGGCTCGGTCGGCCCCATGGGTCCGATCGGCCTTCTGTGACGGACTCGGCCCGGCACCCCCACAGCCGTCGAGAGTGCCGGGCTGGGCCCGGTCGTCTGTCTGTGATGGACCCGAGCTCCATCACAAACGGACATAGTGAATTTAAACTTGGTTCATGTTTTAGTTTTTTTAAGAAACTTTTAACTTTTTTATTTATTTTGTTTCTATTTTCTTTTTCAAATTGCCCTGCCTTGCCCTAGTTGTCACCATAGACAGACAGACTCCAACAAGAAGTGCAAGGGAAGCCGGGGTAATCGGGCCTGTTCTCGAGAGACGCGTCGATAGCCTCCGGGGCTCGGTCTGGTCTGGTCCGGTCTATAGGGTAGGGTGGTAGGTACCTAGGATGATCCCGTGGACTCAGCAGGCTCTGCGACTCAAGCAAGACCGGGCCCTGTTCTCGGGAGACGCGTCGATAGCCTCCGGGGCCTGGTCTGGTCCGGTCTATAGGGTAGGGTGGTAGGTACCTAGGATGATCCCGTGGATTCAGTAGGCTCTGCAACCCAAACACGGGTCAGTAGACCGGGTGGATGAGATTGGGGAGTGGACCGGGTGAATGAGACCGGGTGTTGAAGCACAACAGTGGAGCTCCGGGCGCTGTGGCAGCTATGCATCCCTGCCTTTGTTGCGTCTTCGTGATTCTTCTTCCGGGAGTGCCGGGCCGGGCCCGGTCGACTGTCTGTGATAGACCCGAGCTCAGTCACAGACGTAGTGAATTTATATATAAGATTCTCAGACCCTGAAGGTTATGAAAATTCCCAAGGGACGAGGAAGAAAAGATTTGGGCTGACCAGAGATCATAAGATTTGGGCTGACCAGAGATCATCTTCTCTTCTATCACTTTTCTTTCTTTTTTTCTTTTTTGGGTTACACAAGCTCCCCTCGCACCCCCCACTGTCTCCCAATAGTTAGCACAAAAGCTCTCAAGGAGCTCGATCAGTCTTTCTCTTTTTTGAGTCACTGTTCTTTGTACCAGAAAGAAGCATATCCTCAAACCCAACAGGCAGCCAATTGCTGTGTGTCTTGCTCTCTGCATTCTTGTATTCTTCTTGCTTCTGCTGTTCTGATTTGTTTGCAGCCAATTTGCAACAACAATTTCTATTGAATGGGGGTGGGTAGAGCAATTAGGTTGCAAAAGACAAGTGATAGAAGAGAATGTGCTCTTTGATCACCCCAAATATTTTCTTCCTGTTCCCTTGGGAGTTTCCATGACCTCTAGGTCTGACAATCGAAACAAAAATCCTTTGTGATCACTGATGTTGTTGTTCTTCTCCATTTGTTTGTCGCTGGATTCAATTTGTCAAATAGTTGTATTGTAGAAATTTGTTTAACCCTAATTGTTGGAAGGTGGTTGTTGCCAAGAGCTCATGAATCTGAGCTTTTCAGGCTAGAGTTTGCTATTTTTTCCTGATGTAAAAAAAAAAAAACTTTCAACCCACTGCACCATTTCTTCATTACTCTCTCTCTCTCTCTCTGCTTTTCTCTTGGCTGATAGTTTAAATTTTGGGGTGGGGTGATGAAGGGGGGCAAAAAGGACAGAAAGGATTATTTTGAGGTGCCCTATGCAGCATTGAGGTGTTTAGTGGAGCCTGCTTTCTCAGAGCGCTCGGTGATGACTCATAGCTCATACTTGAAGAAGGCCAAGGTGGTGATTAGTACTGCCAAAATCACATCGTCAACTCAAATTATAACTGATGATGGAGAAATTGTTCCCTACGATTTTCTGGTCATCTGTACAGGCAGCTCATACACAGGCCCAAGACCAGACCTGAGCGAATTCAAGAGTATTGGAAAGGTGGGTGGACTTATAACAGAATGCATTCTCTCTCTCTCTCTCTCTAACTCTGTTGTAGCTCTCCCATATCCCACATTAAAAGCCACTTTTTGCTCCAAATTTGGCTCTACTTATTGTAGCTACTAGATCATAGAGTTGCTTAATTAAGAGACATTTTAGTAGTTGGAAAATACTAAATTAGTTTTATGTATGATCAACATGTTTGCATTCTAAGGTTCAAATTTTCAGAGGCAAAAAATGGTGGTTTTCTCATGGATGGTAATTCCAACCTGAGAATGGTTATAAGGCTAGAATTGTTTCCCAGAAGCTGATGAAAACTCCAATTTAGCTTCATGGTAGAAATAATAATAGACAGTGAGAACTTGAGGAGCTTCTATCCAGTAAATACTTAGTTTAACATAAAAGCTCTTGAAACTTGGGAGGTGAAATGACTTGGTGAACATATTGCTCACTGATAAAAAAATAGATGGCACATGATAATCCCTGGATATTCCAGATGAAAATGTTGGAAATAAACATTCCAGAAATTGGAGATTGAACTGTATGATGCATTGAGCTGAGGCTTACAGGGTTGAGCTGCATGCATGCAGCTAACAGCAAGGTGGTAGCTGCACAATCAATTCTGATCATGGGAGGTGGTGCTGTTGCGGTTGAGATGGCTGGTGAGATGGTGACTGACTTTGCTGACAAGAAGGTCAAAATTCACTTTCTGAACTTCTGATTAACCTGCTGTTTCTTTCCATTATTGCTTCTTCTAACTTGCAGGTTGAAAAAGGTTTCGCTCAACAGAAATATGGAGGTCCAAATATATAGAGGTAGGTTTGCAGGGGAAGAAGGTAGATAGATAGGGGTCATAGGTAAGTCTGTAGGTAGGCCTGAATGACTCAGACAGACACACACAAATATTTTTATTATACAGATTTCATGCTAGTTGCTGAAATCCAACTCAACACTAAACTAATGGATTGAGAGAATCTGTGGAATACAAATGTAACTCTTTCCTTAAAACTTGTATATATTTATGGATTGAAGAATTTTGCAACTATGAAGTTACAGGATGTATTCCAAGCTGTGGTTGATTGGGTTGGTTGGATGCTCTATGAAGGTGACCATAGTGACTGCAAGTAGTCAGTTGCTGACATTTCTTGGTTCTAAAGCATCCAACAAGTGTTTAAAGTGGTTCAAATCCAAGAAAGTAGATGTCATCTTCAATGATAAGTGAGAGCTAATTTAGATTTCAAGCCCACCCATCCACCCATCCGTGCCTCCATTACTTATTTTTAAAATGTTGAGGTGAAGTGTCCAAGTCTCAGAACTTGCTCATCATGTTCACCACAAATTCTGATCCGTGATCTATTTTGTTATTACATTTTCAATTCAAATTTCTCAACATGCATTTAGTCATTTAGCAGCATTTGTCATGATTACCACCAGGTTTTGTAATATTGTGACAATTGTTCTTCCCTCTATTGTGAAAAAATAGGGTAAACCCGGATAGCAAATCAGGTTCCACATATACCACAAATGCAGGCATGAAAATTGAAGCAGATATTCACTTTTGGTGTATTGGAAAGCCATTGCGCAATACCTGGATAGAAGAATCAGACTTCTTTGAATATGTAAGGGATGGAGAAGGCCACTTGAAGGTTGATGCTAACTTGCGGTTGCTGAATATGTCAAATGTTTTTGCTGCTGGAGACATCACTGATATCCAGGTATCATTTATTCATCACAATATGCTCTCTGGTTATTTTTCCTAACCATAGACATGACCACACATTTCACATTTGTATAGAGATCAATTGAAGCATTTTATGATATTCCCAATTTTCCTCTGTTATTGGAAAAATCTGTAGTGACAAGGATTGTGGAGGTTTATGTATAGGGGAAGGGCAGTGCCAAAGGGCATTCCTCTCTTTGTCCTCCCGCCCTCATTCCCTGCACTCATTCCCAGTTTCAAAGAGAGGAACACCGTCTAGGCTGCCCTTTCCCAATCTAAATAACCTGGGCACTGGGCATTTTGTTTTGCAAAACACCCCTGTGCAGGGCAGGCCAGTATGGTGGGCCCTTCTGCTCATGAGAAATTACATTTCATAATTTCCTGCTTGGAGGACCTGCCTTACTGACCTGCCTATCACACGGTAATGTCCTGTGGGCACTACAACCCAACTGAACCAAGGTAGTCACTGCATCAGAACTAAGGTCAAGACTGAAGCAGGCCAGTAGAGTGGGCAATTACACCTTGGCAGGGCATTACCCTACAATCCTACATGTAAAACATTGACCTAATTTGAAAGGAACCTGTTGGGAGGACCTTACAGATTCATTAGTACCTCCCAGCTTGCTAGAAATGTCTGTGAAGGGAAGAACTGCAAATACAAAGAAAAAATTAGGTCAATGTTTCACAAATAATATGAACACCTGGACACCAAATTCTTAAAACAGTAATGTTGTTACTTACAGGAGATCAAACAAGGATATTTAGCAGGGAAGCATGCAGGTGTTGTAGCACAAAATATAATATCAAGAAGCTAATCAAGGACCCAACCAGTACAAAACTGACACACTATGAGAGAATGGTCAAGGCCATGGGCATTGTCAATCCAGGGCACAAGACAGCAGTTGCCCAGCTTCCTTTTGGAACTTTTTTGGGCTGTCTTCCTGCATGCTAAAAGGAAAGGACTTGTTTGTTGGAGGTCTCTGCAAGCAACTTGGCCTACCTAAATAAGCAACTTCTGTTCTTCCTTCTTATCATGGCTTCTGCATGAAATGAGTCAAAATCTGCAGCCTACAAAAGCCAGAAATGTGTGATAAGTTAACAAATAGGAAAAGGCAGGCTGTTAAATTTCACCTGAGATTAACCTCTGGAAAACAGAAAATGAAGAGGTTACCATAGCCAATTTTTGTCAAATCACACAATGCAAAGAAAGATGGAAGCCTTATCAAAAAGTCAATATTGCAAAGCCTGGGTCTTTTCTGGGTTCTAGAACATGCTATTCTTTTCCCCCAGCATTTCCATAATGTTTACATACCATTGAGCGGCCTGAGGTCATGTGAAGCACCTTATTGCTGCCATTATACTTGTCTTGAGACTCATTTCTGTCACAGTAAATGCACTGCAACAATCTTCATTTGGTATTACTGGTGACAATAAGAAATACTTGCATTTCACAAGTTTGCAATTCAATGCCTATTTCTTCACTTCAGAAAAACAACCATACCTCAACTTTGTAGGGACCATGGCATCATCACTGGAATTTAGTCCACAGTTTTAATGCCAAAAAGATCTTGGCACAGATATCAGATTCATTACATGACCTTTCAATACCCACGATATTACATTCTAGTGCAATCAGTTGACGAAAGATGCATGAAATGATCAGAACAGCAGTGACCACAAATATTAATAGCAGTTTTGAAAGTTGAAAACATTGTGAAGATCTTGAGGTGCTGCCTATGACTGCACAGGTAGCCACCACAAATCAGGTAAGTTTGATATTGGCAAATCATGTAGCATTTTCAAATATATAGAAATACTGGAGGTTATTAGATGCAGCCTGATCATTGTCAAGATCAAAGAACAATTGCAAGTCAACACAACAAATAAACCTTCATACATGTTGAGAACTTCATCATACTTACAATTTATGTCAATATATGTTCTGGCACCACAGAAATTCTGGTCCAGGTGAGATGCACTCTTAAGCAATGAACGGAAGTTTAATCAACTAACCAATGATGCCCCATAATTTTTTTTATCCTCCACAGCTACAAGACACCAACTTTCGAGTTACCAACAATTTGAGTAGAGATGCAACTGTAACAATCTCAAGGCATTCAGACTTTCAATACACTGTAAGTGAAGGTATCACCAAATCAGCATTCCACTTTGAAATAGCAATTAGCTCAGCATTTGGTCGATCATTATACCCCACCTGCCAGCACAAAGAGAAAAGTAAAAGTATAATTAGGGTGATAATCTGTGGCCATCCAAATGGAATTGACAGTGAATATCAGGTTCGGACATCCCAAACAGTGTTATATATTGGCAACACACCTCTGTATTAGAGAACAATCAGTTACAGGGAGCACTACAAGGTTGGTGCACTACAAAATAAGTGCAGACAGTCATGACCAAAGTCAGAAATAGGGAAATCTTACACGCCATTTAGCCACTTCAGATGTCTTTCCTGCATCCAGAACCATATTTCACTCCATATCAGTTCTCAACTGCAAAATGCTGATGAAAGCAACCAGAATCAAACCGATAAATTGCTTCAGGTCACTGGAAGCTTTTGATATTGTACAAGTTTGCCCAACTCAAATTGGAGGCTCTTTTTGACCATGTTCAGGAGATGCTTGACAACATAAAAGAAGTATTTCTGCTGTGTCTCTTTCTGACATGTGCATCACTACTTTACATGTTTGAAACTGCAGAGCACTCATACTCCTAACAGGTTACTTGACATGCCTGTTGCAATGTGCCTCTTCTCCACCCTGTTCATTGCCTCCTCAATGTCTATCTCTATAAACCTGCACCATACTCAAGAATGTATGCATCACAAACATGTAACTTGTGTGTATTTCTTTTGAAGAAATCCCCTTTGACCCATAATATCAAGAACCCTTATAGCCTTGAGCATGAGAGCATTTCCAAATAGCAATTAGCTCAATCTCAGCCTTTCCACAGATTTCAAGACCTCTATTGAGACAATCTTGAAATCTCCAAAACCTCCAGCAATTGAAGGATTAAGCTGGGTGCATGAATGGTACCATCGCTCATCAAAAATTGATTCCAGATCCTTCCAATCACCTTCTGACAGCAGTAAATAGTTTCCCTCCACAACCACCACTTTATGCCTGCATGAAGAATAAAAATTATAGAGCCTGCTCAAATTAATGTCCAACACCGAGGGATCATAGCTGAGTTTGACCTGTTCTTGAACATTGATTGCCTAAAGACAGTGGAAATGATGCATATGCTACAAAAGTTGAATTGAAATGTGGAAGCTAGCCCACACCACATCCTAGGCTAGATATAGATCTATATTCTACAGCACAAAAGAAATAACACCTCCTATTTCTAGCTGCATCTAAACAAAGACACACAGTGCAAGTCACAGCATGTTACAGCCACTTATAAACCAGTTAAGAACACATGTACTGGATTAAAGGTCTTTTCCTCAACAGCAAATGGAGGCAGGTGATAAACATACTGGGGAGCTACATAAATGTCCTTCTCCACAGGGTCACCTACTCCATGGTCAAATGATGGCATATACTCCCACCCCTGCATTCATGCCTGCTTCCTTTCAATAGCCTTGCAGGAATCTTGACAAACGAATATTGTACATATGGACACTGCTACAAGTTGAGACAAACCAATAGTATGAGCTCCATGTGATGGATAGGCCTGTTTTGGGATGGTGGTGATCAAGGTTGATGAGGTAGATCACCTTCGCACCTGGATTCGTAAATTTTCAAGGTGCTTCACAAGCATTGCTGGATTGAATGTCCATGGGGCTGCAGATCCACCACCATTGCACCTTCTTGAATTCAGTTCTTGAAGAATTCATAACTTGCTAATACACATCAGAATGACAAGATTCAAGCAGTTTTCCAACTCGGCCCTCCATGTGGTTTTCTCTGCTCTGTTTCTCCACTCCAAAGCTATGACTGACTCATTTTGTGCAAGACTTCTGTGTATTCCATACCTACGTCACTTTCATCCTCTCAGCACTTCAATGTTCTTGCACAAACAGCATGAGAGGAAAGGTTTAGAAGTAGAAGAAAACTCAGAAACTCAAAGGCCTGAACTCAAGAATTTGCACATTCATTGGCTGTGGTAACGCCATTCTATCAATGCTGGTGAGTGGTGTTCCACATGAACTGCTTTAAGAATTCCACCTAAAGATGCACATTTTACTGACCTCCCCGGCGAGCATGCGCTTCAGTTGGGTCCTGCCAAGACAATGGGAATCAAACACCCCAGGTTATTCGTTCTCTGTTCATTGTCATGACAAATTCCACACAACACATCCAGTCTGAAGAAAGAGATCTGACAGACCACTAATACTAGATGTGCATTCCTGCCTTTCTATGGTATGGTTATGAAATTAGATGTTGTCTTATGGTTTGATCATGATGGAACCCTTTAAAGTAGGTTGCCCACCTTTCACCATTCAAATTTGAGCACATGACCTTTCTGAAATTTCCAATCAATACTAAAAGAAAAATGACTTCAAGAAAAATGAAGAGGGTACAATTCAATCATAGTCTAAACCCTCAAAAATCAGGAGCTGGGCATGACAGATTGAGTTGAGCAACCTCCATAGCATCAAGCTGCCAGCGATAGAGGTGGAACCCATCCATTGGCACGGCTATAGCTATTTCTGCATATGTACCCAGCTCAGCTGAAGAAGCTTTCTCACTATGGGTCTCATGCCACAACATGTTCAACCTCGCTACCACCTCTTGTGCCACAGTTGACTTGCCTGCCCCTGGAGGCCCTGCTATCCCTACAATATATCTGCACCCCTAGTATCAGTAGGTGCTGAAGTATTCTGTGGCAGCCAATAACATTCAACTTGGCTGTCTATACCTCTCATTGCATCAATGATTTGTCACTTGATTGTCTTCAGGAAGTGTAGCCTAGCTTGTATGGTTACAGGAGGTCTGACCAAATGACTGGCTGTGAGGTCTTACTTGCAACCTGGCTCACACATCAATGCTCCTGCCAGGAGGCGCTGTGCTAGGGCATTGTATGTCTCCTCCATTGAGCTGTTCAAAGGTTTCCAGACAATTAGCTCATTCTAAGCTGCCATTAGCCAAAGCCCTGTCACCATTGAAGGATCACTGTTCCACTAGCTATTCATTATTTAGCAACAATTGATAATCGTGTGCAGAAGGAAGGTCTCAAGAAAGATAACACTTACCTTGAATGCAAGATATGAGGTTCCTCTTGAACACTGCAATGGCACTGCACCTTCCCATATATGCCCATTTGAATAATTCCCTCATACACCAGACAACTAACCTTCACCAGAATGTGGTGGATTTGGATGCAACCAGATCTAAGCATACAGCACACTAACACTGACAGACACATGTGAAAGGGATTGAACTGGTCATGACCCTAAATCCAAAAGCCTCCCTGGAAATGCTGCACAACCTGGTGATGGGAAGATTTTTTTCCTAAATCCAAAAGCCTCCCTGGAAATGCTGCACAACCTGGTGATGGGAAGATTTTTTTCCTTGAGAGTGTGATAGCAAATCTAAAGCCAGTCTTCCTAAGTGCCCATTCCATATTAGCTTTCTTAGAGCAACATGATGTTGTGCTGCACTTGATATTGATAGCTCCCTCTGCCCTGCATACCAATCCACACATCCAGAACATCACTTACAAGAGGTTCATAAAAATAGGACATTGTTGCTGATATTGGCCCCCCTGTCAGTGCAATTCTCTAAAGAACTAGATGTAGACAGGACATGAATGAAAGCTCTCCTGATCCAGCACAAAATGCCTTTCCTTGGTACCTGAAGCATAAAAAAATTGTTGTTTGATATACGAGAGGAAGCACATTCAAACCTGGCCAACCAAAGGGTTCTACACAGGAAGCTTGAATTTGCTTGGTACTAGAATTGCCAACATAACCATGCTTGTATGCAGATGTACTAAGGTGACAACAAAACTTCATCATTGTTGCAAGTACAAACTAAGAGAAATGCTTATTCCTGGCTCAGAGTACAACCCTAGAACAGTCAGCACTGTAGTCAAGATGGACCTCAGTTTCAAGTTTGGCATACCTAATGAAGGAAGTAACATTTGTGTTTCACTGCGATATGAGCACAGAGGAGCATGACTGCATGGTTGGTCACCAGCTTGCATTGCTAGCTCCCATCTAGAGAACAAACATCCCACTGAAATCATTACTTCTACAAAATGCAAATCTGCATTAGTTCAAGCTGTGTGACTGTCCCTGTCTACAGAAATCTGGGATGATGTGCAGGTTTACAAATGAAGACGAAATCTAGATGATGATAACAGGCAGTCCATCAAATGCTATCACATGATGCAGGTTGGAACAATCCTTTCCCCCTTCCCGGCATGATCAGCTGCGATGGAGCATAATTCAACTTCTCATTGAAATTTCCGCACTTCAACCTTCTCCACTCCCGCTTCAGCTTCGCCTGAGGAACAAGTCCCGGCAGGCTTTCAATATGCCGACGTTGTCGCTAGTACAATTCCGGTACGCATCAGTTGTGACGATCACCAAAAAAGTTGGTTTCGTGACTAAATCCATCTTTGTGAAATGGAGTACGGATCTAAGAGAATCAACCACAACGCCCCCAAAAGATGCTGCATCCTCCTCTTATCCTAGTCTCTACACATTCTCCCGCAAGAGCATAACACTAGACTAAATCTCACAAACTTCCAAACTAGTTGACGAAGAAGAAGAAGAAGAAGTGACAACTCTTTTACCCACACCCAAAAAAAGACGCGGATTTTATGAAAAAAACACCAACCTGGAGATAAGACGAGGCTGCTGCGCAATCCACGCCATCCCGCAGCTTCTTCTTGCCAGCAATCCTGCAACGAATTGATCGATCGAGCGATCTAGGGCGGGGGTCGCGTCGTGCACCTCAGCTCGCTCTGCAGACCCCGTGGTGCAGCAATGACAATGAACACAGAGAACAAACAGCAAAGGAACCAACAGTGAACGGTCCAGAATGTTTTATCGTCCCGGGAAAGGAGACATCGGACGGTTCAGATCTTCCAAGACTACGATTGATAACGCAAGGAAGAAGGACCTGAGACACGACAGAAACAATCTCATCCGTCTGGACGAGACAACACTATCATCTACGAACACCATCATCCAGGAGTACAAATTCCCGCAATATG
>Ga0209208_10011288_pt1 | contig 11444 bp, 9 predicted proteins | sample S1TSphfallax_3_FD_187694 | JGI IMG/M metagenome (GOLD analysis project Ga0209208, IMG submission 187694) | Host-associated microbial communities from peat moss isolated from Minnesota, USA - S1T2_Fd - Sphagnum fallax MG (SPAdes) (version 2) | ecosystem: Host-associated > Plants > Peat moss >...
GTGGTGGCATACTCCCGAGCCCGGGGTGTGGTGTGTCCAAGTGAGTCCGAGTGCCCGTGGCTTGTCCCTACACCAAAAGGACCCAGAATGGATTCTAACCAACTCATGTTAGTTTGTGATGCAGGTTCGTGTAATCTAAAAGCTTGATCTCTTCCTAGTCTAATCTCGGGGCTCCCAACTCGACCCTCTACCCCCTTTTAGAGTTGGAAGCCGAGAGCGTGCTACCAAGTCTTAATTCCGCAACTTGACTTTGTGAGAGCTTCAACTTGGTCTCACCCCGTGACTTGGGAGCGTGTCACTTTTGGTCATAACTTGTGTTTCAAATGTTCAAATGACCAATGTGAGATCATTTTAGACATCTATGTTCCAAGAGATTTCCAATGATATAAAGAACGCCACAATCCATTGAGTTTTGACCCCTGAAATTACTCTTTGAAGTTTCGGGAGTCCACCGGGACTCCATCTCCCAAAGTGGGAGTTGCCTTGGGAGTGTGAGGGTTCATTCCCTCACACTTTCTTACACTCCCGGGAGTATGTGATGTGACTCCCGGGCTTCCTTTTGGCCCGCACTTTTGCAACCCCTTTGCCTTGGTCGCGAGCCCAAAGCTAAGGTTGCAACAACCTCTCACAAATAAAGACATATCAATTGCCTTAAACAAAATGAGTCTTATGTCAATGTATGTTTCAAACTTTCAAAAAATGATTGTCATTTCTTTCAACCCCATTAAATGCGTTGAAATAAATAAGAACATTTTCACCTTATATTTTATTTAAGCCTATATCAATGTTTATTACATACAACATACACTATTAGTTATTCACCCATCCCCACCCACGCATTGTAGTCAAATAAATTAATCTTACATTTAACATTTAACATAAAAATGTTATGTCCAAAAAAAATGGAACACCCATATTAAGAAAAAAATAATCACCATGACTAAACCATATATATAAATAATAAGACAAATTAACATTTACAAACATTTACCAATAGTTTTGACTATATTAGTTTGCAACCTTTAGGAGTGCTTAAATTTTGATAGAAACAACAATTTTAACTTTGAAAAGATACCTTGCCTTAAAAAACACACATGCAAAAACAACATCAACATGGAAAAATATAACTACCTAAATAATAATAATAATAATAATAAACCTTGCACATTTATCTAACTACCTTTGGTAATGCTTTTAGAAAGTAAAAAATAAAAAATTATACTAAACGAACCAAAAGAAAATGTAACACCCTTTCCCCAATGTAAACGAACAAAAATTGAAAATCGTGCTACAATTGCAACACTCAAAAGCACAAAAAATTAAAAAAAAACCCTAAAATAAAAAAGTTCATAAACCTTCAAACATATTAAAATTTGTGATGCCCATGTTCAAACATTACACTAAAAATACACACACACACACACACATTTGAATTTTGTGTGAAAATCCCACACCTAAATTCAAATGGCTTGTTGTTCACATTTGCAAAATCATGAAATAAAGGTAAGATGAAAAACTTTAACAAAAAGGGGAAAGGGGGGAGAAATGAAGTCTAAAGAAACCAAAGAGGAACAAAAACAACACATAAATGAAATGTCAAAATATGATGAAAAGAAATAGTTTTTAAAATAATAATAATAGAAATGAAACAAGAAGAACTCCAACGCTTGAAAATTTGAAAACAAAAATGGTTAGAACAAAATTAAAACCAAAAAAATAAAAATAAAAAACCTCATTGCATCTCAATAAGTGCAAAGAAGAATACAAGAAGAAAAATGGTAGAAAAATGACCAAAAAGGGAAAAAAAAAAACTAAAAAAATCTGAAATAATAAAATTACACCTATATTTCAAAGAACAAAAAAATGGTTTAAAAATAGAATAAAAGAAAACTAAAAGCAAAACATCAAAGTCCATACACCTTTCAGTGTGTTTATTTTTTCCTTCGTGCTATTTTTACTGATGAGAAAAATGAATTAAAAAAACCCTTTGAATCTTGCATAAAAATCCCACATTTGAACCCAAATTCTTTGTTGGATTACATTTGCAAAATTAAAAAAAATAAAAATAAAAATTCATCAAGATGTTCCAACCTTTGCTTTGGGCTCGTGACCAAAGTTGGGGCAAGACAAAAAATATCACAATAATTAATACTATAATAAAATAGTATTATTTATGAGATATTATTAAACCTTAGGAATCAAATTATGATATATTCTTGACCATTTAAGTAACAATTTGAGGGGCTCAAATCATTTCTAACTACATATGATGTTTGAAATTCTTTTCAACATCTACAAGTTTTCTTTTGATGTTGATGTGAAATGAAAAAACTATGAACCCCCAAAGTTGTGAAACTCATAATTTGGTAGTTTTGAGATTTCCATTTGGGAATCTTGAAGAGAATTAATTGTTTTGATAAAACACCTTAAGTTGATATAAAATATCGTACTCCCTTATTGGATTTGACAACAAATTGCCAAATAATTAATTAAATCTTAAATCTTAACTTTGGCACTTGGTTTTTCAATTCTAAAACTTTTGACATTTAATAGTTATAAAAAATAACAAAATGTTTATAAGTTTATGGGATGGGCTAATATGTATAGAAACTTTCAATCTTAAGTTTTTGAACTTTAGTTTCTATAGTTTAAAGTTCAATCTTGCAGAATCGTAACTTTATACAAATTTCAGCACAAGTTATAAATAAAATTTCAAAGATTTGGCAAAATTTTAAATAATTCAATTTATCACAAAATTATTCAATTACTATGATATAATATAGGGAAGAGACTGCTATCCATTCTTTAAGTTTCGGTTGTAATGAGTATTGTGAATTTGAATTAGATTGTGGTTCCTCCATACACCATTTTAATTCCATAATGCATTGACTTGTCTTCTTATTTTGTTTGTGCAATTTCGTGTCTGTGAATTCAATTTGAGGAATTAATCTTAAACCCATTTTAGAGCTTTCATGCCTTCTTTCTTGTTAGGAGTTAAAATAAATTTCCTAGGTTTATATTCTATTGTAAAATTAAGAATCAAGGAGATTTTTTACCATTGATTCCACTTAGCAAATGAAGTTGTGTTGCGAAAAAGGAAAAACACCCAAAACAAAGTAAAAGAATGTGTGCAAAAAAGTTGAAAAAGAACAAAGGAAAAGCACAAATGAAATGTCAAAATGTCGTAAAGAGAAAAGGAAAAGAAAAAAAAAGAAGAAATTAACTTCAAAGCTCAAAAAAAGACAAAAAAAACATAAAATAATGATGACCAAAGAAAATAAAAAATTCCACTACACCTTGTAGAGTTCAACGAAGAAACAATTAATTAATTTTTTAAAACAATAAAAGAAGTTTCAAACTTCAAGATTCATAAAAACAATGTAAAACAAAAACACAACGAGCAATTTTGTTTTTTTCTCACTACCCAAATCCAATAGAATAATAATGAAAATAGACCGTTTCACTATTTTTTTTGACCTAGCCTTAATGTAAAATACTTAACATATTGATTTGAACATTTAAAATGGAACCATGTTTAGTCATTTTTGATAGTCACATTTTGCATTGAGGAATTTCATAATTATATTTATCATTTAATTTTTGAGGTTTCAAGATTTTATTTTATTTGTTGGGAAATCTATGTGACATCCAACAAGCATAACCAAATGTTGTCCATTGTCACCATAAGTAGATGTGGTTTGTATGTTTAAAAAAAAAATGTGTATATTTATGTATACATATACACATACATGTCTATGGAGATATGCACTTTTTTTTTTCGAGCATAAGCATGCAAAGTAAAATTTGAGTTTAATTAAAAAATGTTAAATATCCAAAGTTTGATAAACATTTTTTATCAATAATTATTTGAATGAAACAAACAAATGTATGATCTTGAAGTTTATTCAAAGATTTATTTTTAAAACAATTATACCAAGGTGTCAAAAAATGCTATTAAAAGTATTATATTTGAACAACTTTATTTGCAACTACATGTGACTATTAGTCATTTTTGACTACTTTTAAATATTTTGCAACTATTTCTTGTGTTGGTCATATTTTTGATTACATTACAATTAGTTTATGACTATTATGGTTTTCATCCTGCCATGTGAACAACATTTAATTTGGTTTTCATCCAAGAATTAAAACTTATGTCTCATTAATTGGAAATGTGACCAATTTAGTCATAGTCCTATGAGTATGCAAAGGTGTATTTTGTGTAGTTTAAAGATTGTATAATTGAATATATTTGAATTTACAAATGTATATGAACCATATTACATGTGTATTCAAGGATTATTATTAGCATTAAATGGCCTCAAAATGATGGATACACAATGTATATATTTTGAATATATTAAAATTTTATGTAAATTTTTTTATCAAATATATTGCAACCAAATTATAAGATTACACAAGCTATGTTATTATACGTCTTGAAATTATTACAAATGACATGTATTATTATTATTATTTCTATTAATTACCTTACGAAACGATTGTATTAAACAATATTTGATTAGAAAACACTAATAATATTTTATTACATAATGATGATGAGGATGATATAGTCTTATTGATATATGTGTGTGTGTGTATACTGAAATTATTTTTATTTGTTATCTTGATTAGATATTGATATTTATAGTTTTACAAAGGTTATAAAAAATTGACATAATAATAAAAATAAAGTTAATGAAATAATTAACATGAATTAGTTAATATTTCTAAAATAATTTTGATAAGAAAAAATAATAATATTATACAGTTGTAAAGTTAATTCATAAATTTCAGTTAATTACTAAAATTATTTTCAAACGACTAGTGTACTAATTAAAAAATATTTATTCAAAAAAATATTTATTTAAATACTTTATAATAGCTATAACAAATGACATAATTATATACGTAATAATAATAAATTAACTAACGTAGGTTCCTTCCAAGTTACATTATTATTACTCATTATAAGTGATCAATTGTTAAAAATTACAAAATTATAAAAAAATTCAAATAATTAATATATATTTAAAAAATTAAAAATTTATTATTAGATTGTAATTACTAATTAATCAACAACTATAATACATTACTGAAATATTATTTATTTTAAATTTTATTATAATTGTAATGGGTTTTAAAGAAATATAGTAAATTATTATATTAAAAAAAGAATGATTTTCAAAAGAAAAAATACATTTATTAAAAAATAGAATCATGTTATTATAAATGTTGAATTTATATTTTAATAGTTGATAAATAGTTATAACAAGTGAAATAATAATATGACTAATAAAAATAAAATAAGTAACCTTGGCTACCAACTAACTACAATAATAATTCAATTAATGCTATGATTTTTGTTAACTAATGGGAATAAATATAATAAAATATTTAGCCTAACCTAGGCTCAACTACTAATTATATATTTTTAAATGGAAAATGGAAAATACTAATTAATAAATATTTCAGTTTTTTATTAATTTATGAGCTATTAATTATTTTTTGATTAAAAGCTAGTTAATTATTTCAATATTAACCAATTATCAGTTAGTTAAATTAGTCAAAAGATTAGTATGGTTAATATTGAATTAAAAATAAGTATTTGTTACTATTTATTTAGCCAATAGATATAGTAATATCTAGTAATAAATATTAATATAATATAACATATTATTTGATAATTATGGAATTAAAATTTATTGATGATTAAGATAAATGATTAGTTAGTTGGCTAGTTAGCTAGTTAATTTATTAGTTAATTAGTCATTTACCATATGAATAATATAATTTACAGAAATTAGAATGAAGATAAGAATAAGGTATAAACTTTTTAGTGGGAGTAATTATACAACTAAACACCTTTAGTCGTAAACTATTTGCAATTAAAAAGTTTATCCCAAATGCTTTTTTTTTCATTCTCATAAGCAAGGTGTTTTGTTTTACATTTTCATATTGAAAGAATGGACACATGAGATGAACCCATCAAAAAGGTTTAACCCAAAATAAAATATAAATATTGAAATATCTACACCTAAATTACCCACTTGCCTAACCTACCTTCCTAAGTAGGTATTTAGCTTGGGTAGGTAACAAGGTCATATGACATATTAGTTTCTTTGGATGAATTGGAAAAAAATAAAAATTGAAAACTCTAACTCCAATTCTAAAACCAATGAAATCATCAAATAATTTTATTTGAAAAATTGAAACTATGATAGAATTAAGAAGTAATCAACTATTTAAAAAATAATTATTAACGATGTAACATAAATAATCATCCATTAAAAATAAATCTTAAAATTATAATTTTAAAATAATAAAGGAATTAGAATATTGTGAAAGTTCTGATTTATTGTCATATGTAATGACAAATTTAATTCAACATTTCCCCACAATAATGTTTAAGGTTTATTTAATATGCACAAACTTATGTAGACCTTCACCTTGATGATATATGACCATTAAAAAATTTCTTTGAAAATATTATATATATATATATAATAATAATATGTTCATGATTCTATGCAAATAAAAATAAATTAACATAAATATTTGTGCAAAATAATTACAAACATTTGTAAAGCAAGGAAATTTTTAATGTACTAGAAGGATTTATCAAAAAATGATTTTCTTATGGCTATATTTTCATTTGTATAGTGTCATTACATAAATTAAAAATATATATTTCTATTTTTTCATTGTGATATGATCACATGATTATGCAATTTCAAATGTTTGTAATTTCACAATTAAAAGAAATTAAAATGTAAAATGTTACATTACATTATCTTAATTATAAATATTCGAATTTAGGTCATAAATTCAATTAAAAAAACTTATTTGGGTTTAATATGATGGGGAGAAATGTTAGGTTGTAAACTGTTGCATTTTAAACACATATATTTTTATGGGTGCAAAACATATCATATTGATAACAATAACAAATTTTTATGTGTGAATGGATACACATATCATAGAATGGAATTATTAGTGTACAAGACATGGAAAAGGCCACTAAAACATTTATGTCATTTGGGAATAAGCTTTTATAAGCTTTTGGAATCATCAAAACAGAAATTGGGATAATAATTTCCTTGTTCTAGTGAACAACATAGTGAACATTGTGATCTTGCTCATTTCCTTTGAACACTAATGCAAAGTTTTTTTATCCACCCATGGAAATTTGAAATTTATCAAATTATAATAAAATTGAACATGTAATTTGCATGGAGATGAAGTTCAAAAAACAAGATTTCAAGTTGTGAAACCAAAAAAGATGAAAAAAATCAAAACCCAATCATGCTTGCATCACATTTTGTTGCGCTTGAAGAAGAAGAAGACATGAAAAAAAAATAGGAAAAAAAACACCCATTAACACCCTAGTAAGCTTGAAACGCAATAATAATAAACACATGAGGCCCAAGAAGGAATAAAAAACAAAAAACATTAAAACCCATTGGGTGACTTACTTCCAAACTTTCAATAGCACTCCCACCACCAAGCTTAAACACCTAGCTCCTTTGTTTATAGGGGAAAAAAAAACCACATTCACCCTTGCCCCACTCCTCACAATGCCCTTTCAAAACACAAAATAAATAAATAAAAACACACAAACTACCAAACATATAAATACACACACAAGCAAAAGAAACACAACTTGTGCAAACACATGCATACAAGCACAAATGTGATTGCCACCTCAAGCTTCATGCACAACCAACCACAAGAAAAAAATCCACCATCACCTTTCCCTCCAAATGAATCATAATCCTAAAAGAATCATGTAAGGTGAATGAAAGCAAAAGTATGATGCAAACTACCTTGATGTGAACAATATCATTTAAGCTAATGCCATATCACCAATGTTTGGTGTGATACTCCTTCCTTTTATGGGAAAGATTTAATGCACAAAACAATTTTTTTTAATACAACCTCATTTTAACATCATAAATTGTACCATTTAATACAGAGCCACAATTGAAAGCATACATTAACCTAAGTAAATGCACCTTGATTTTATGCACAACTAAAACATCATTAAAGTTGGTTAATTCCTAATTGTAATCATAAAGTTTGTTCAACTTTGTCCAACAAGGCTATCATCACTTGACATCAATAGGGTATTCATCACACTATGTGTAATATGGAATAAATGGAATCATTTTATTGAGATAATAATATAGTGATCATTTCATGTGGAAGGTAATCATTTTTATACCACTAATATAATATGGTTACCGTGTGGAATGCTTACCATTTTAGAAAAATGTAACACTTCAAATTATGTATGTTCAATTTTTGAAAGATTCATTAGGTAGGTAGTTTTTAATTTACAAACATAATTCATAATTATTTAGACCATCCTCATTACTTGTTCATGTAAGGTAATTTACATACTTTGCTCATTAAAAAAATAGCTTTAACTATTTCATTAGTGATCCAAAAATAAATAAATTACAAATATTTTTCCAAACTACATTAATAATCCATGCTGCATTATTTATTGTTTAGTTGTGTGATGAAATGTTTGTGATGTTTTGCATGTCCATGGTTAATAACAAGATTATTAATAATGCATGATGCATTATTTATTGCTTAATTGTGTGATGACATGTTTGTGATGTTTTGCATGTCCATGGTTGATAACAAGATTGTTTGGAAATTTTTATTTAGAATATGACACCATAAAATGGATGATTTCACATAAGGTTTTAACCATCACAAACCAATGTTAAAAGGAATAGTAAAAGAGATAAAAAAAATTCATTGTAATCAAATTGGCCCATTTTCAAAATAAAGACTACCTAGCCAAAATGAGTGACTTGAGAACTATTGTCGGTTTTGAAACGTTTTCTAGTACTCCTTAATTGACCTCCTTGTAGTCTCATTATTTGCATAATAAATATGACTCAAGTTTTGATATAAACATGATTAATATAAAAAGTGAGTGATTAAACCTACATTTCATACTTAAATACCAAAACCAACAACTTATGTTTCTAGATATTATAAGCCAAAACAATCCCTTGGCCTTTCACCGTTTTTGCTCCAATTTTAGACAAAATGGCTTTTGAAAAGTATGTTTGAATTCATAAACTCTTAGGGATAGAAGAAGGGAATACCCATGAAATAAAAATTTCCACAAGTGTAACAACTTGTGTGCTTTCATGTTGAACTATGTAAGTTTTTACCTTAAAACTTTTCCTCCTTAGACCTTTCAATTCACTTCTTCCATTTTGCTTCTATACATGAACTCTTTCAACCCCATCAATAAATTTATGAATTTCAAAATATGCCCCTACAAAAAGAGATATTAAACCTTGCACTTTATTATTCTAAAGCAAAAAGTAAGGACGACCATGCTGCCAAAGTGTGTGCTGACCCATTCAAAAGCTACAAACATTTGAAGTTCTAAAACAAGATTGGTATTCTTACATTTGTGTTTGTGTACATTCCAAACCGCATTCAAGAATTTAGTTTGAAAATATCACATCTATGTTCATTATAGTTTATTTTATTTCATGTCTATTTTTCTGAATTGAAAAAATTGAAGCTAATGGTACAATTAATCATCAAAAATTGTTATTTGAAAGTGAAATTGAATTTGGGTTTTGAAAAAGAGTTATGAACATATTTACAATTTCAAAATGCAAACTTAGTATCATTTGCAGAATTATATCCACATTTTCATTTTGCATCTTCATTCACATACATTCAAAATTTGATTATTTATTTTAAAAACTAGTTTCATTCGCAAAGCTAGATGCACATATTGTTTCTCATCTCCACATCTCTTCAAAACCTTATTATCAAATCTAATTTGCTTGTTACCTATACACACATTTATAAATATTGTGTCTAATGTACATTAAAACATTGCTTTCGTTTCACAAGCAAACCTCAATCTATCTTTCATCATTTTTTGGCTTCCATGTGCATTGAGATCTTTGAGATTTAATCTATTATTTTGAATTTTTTGCACAAATTTGTTCATCATGTGCATTATTATCTTGCAATCACATCTACATATTTTGTGCAAAAAACAATATTCGTGCACTTCTTTTTCATTTGTGAGAAAAAACAATCATGCTTAAGATCTAGATTTCAAAGCTTAATTAAATCTTCATATATTTGCTTCAATTCACAATTAGATTCAAGATCAACCTTAAATTTAATTTTCACTGGAAAATCAAAAGTCTTGTTGCCAATCCATGGCGCCTCCCTCTCCACCCCCCCACCCCCAAATTCACAAAACATGTAGGATTAAGTCAAATTATGGTGATCACCTATTAAATATATTTGCCTTCGGACTTTTTTATATTCATTACATTATAGTTATCCGTAAAGTAAGAAAAACACAGCACCAGAACCCTGAGTTTGGTCATATACGGGGTGAGATTTTTAAAAAAACCTGCAAAAAAGTACATTAGCATTCAAGGGGAGATGAAACGCAGAGAACCATCAATTTTGGTTGTAAACTGAGTTTCGTCCTGTCTTTTCCTTTTTTTCTGAGCGCCTCCGGTGCTGCTACATATATTTTCACTGCTCCTAACTGTACAACTACTATAATTACTCTCCAACCTTGTGCAGTAAATGCTGAGTATCAGCATTTCATACTGAGGTTTATTAAAATGTCATTACTTTGCGGATACCACTGAAAGAGGGGAATAGGGGGGTGAAAGGAGGCCCAAAGTCAGGGTGAAGAGAGGGTTACTTTACGGATAACTCTAATTTTTTTACCCTATGTTCTTGAACTTGCTTTAGATTTTCTTAGTACTCGTCATCATAAGAATGCTTTCCTTAATTCTATTGATAGTTTCCATTTTATTTTGTTGAAATTTTTATAGGTTGTTTGAAATTTCATGTGTTCTTGTTTGCAATGTGACTTGCACACTTAATTGTTTTTCTCCACTTTGAAAGGTGCCATAGTTTTGAAAATATTTCCATTTATTCTTAACTCGAGAATGGGTAAATGTTTTTGTCATTTGCCTTTATCTTATTTATAATTTTGAAAATTTCAGTTTGGAATTTTTAAAACCCTATATATCTTGACCTAGCTGCATTGTTTTTTTGAAATTGATATTTATTCTTACCCAGCTGATATATTAAAATGAAAATACTCACCCAACATTGGTCGACACCTTGTTCAAATGACACCTAAACTTAATAAGAAAAATTATAGTTGAATCCTTCAACTTCTCGCACACTTTTGAAACGTGGTCCCTAAAGTTCTAACTATACGATTGCAAGGGTTTTGTCTGTGCGAAAAGTAAGTTAGATGTGAAAACCCTAAAACTTAGAGGTAAACGCGTAATGGTTTCCTCAAAAAAGAAACTTATCAGGGGGTTGTTTTTTTTTTTAAAGGTTAAACCACCCCTGTCCTCACCTTGTCTTTGGGTCTCTTTTCACCCTCAAACCCCTCTTTCAGTTGGTATGCA
>Ga0209208_10011289_pt1 | contig 11444 bp, 9 predicted proteins | sample S1TSphfallax_3_FD_187694 | JGI IMG/M metagenome (GOLD analysis project Ga0209208, IMG submission 187694) | Host-associated microbial communities from peat moss isolated from Minnesota, USA - S1T2_Fd - Sphagnum fallax MG (SPAdes) (version 2) | ecosystem: Host-associated > Plants > Peat moss >...
CACATGAGCAGCCCATTGACTTCTCTCATTTACATTGACCTCTGGCTGCCACTTCAAAATGTATCCGATGATTTTGAAGTGATTATTCTGTGCAGCTGAAGCCAATAGCCTGCTCTGATTGCAGGAGAAATTTGTGGTAGTGTCAGTGGAAGTCTCCATTCTCGAACCCAATGTATACAATAGATGAACTGCTATGTCATGCTTTGTGGCCAAAAGAAGTAAGTTTTCAAATTTACCAATCTGGATGTTGTAGTTGAACCCAGTCCTCTGCTCTCCCTTGTTGAACAACAGCTTCACCACCTCCAAGTGACCTTTCTGAATGGAATAGTCAAGTGGTGAAAATCCTTTTGTGTCCAAGGCAGCAACATTTGATCCATTCCCACTTCAGAAGTAGACACACTATGTCCGTCTGCCCTTCCATGGCAGCAAAATGTAGTGGTGTGAGGTTGCCACTAGATAACTCCATAGGTGTTTTTGAAAGCAAATTTGGCCTACACATATCAAAATGATGCTGCTCAAATGGCTTGGGCTTGCCAGTAGTGCTGACATTGACTTCAATGCCCCAATCTGGGATGTCTGGGCTGACATTGGCACTGATGTTTGGCTCAAGCATGCGTAAGTGCACTTCATCAAGGGCTTCCCCCATCAGATTGATTCCCTGTATGATCATCGGCTGGTCTAGGTGGGATCCAACATTGCCATCAATGCTGTGCAGTTGAAAACTAGTTCTACCACACCTGTGTGTCCATTTTGAATAGCCAAATGGAGTGGTGTAAAACCATCAAAGTCAACAATATTGACATTCTATGTAAACAGCACTTGCCTAACAACCGCCTCAAAATATCAAAACATCCTTCTTCTGCTATGTAACGCACCAGAGATCAATTCAGAATGTCTGTGGTATTCACAAACCATACCAACATGTCAAAGCTGTATTTCTGCCATATCTCTTCCAACAAGAAATCAACAATGTTGCACCTGCTAGAAATCTGATCATGTTCCTGAAACCAGACTCGAAAAGGTGATTGGCATTTTACCACTTGATGCAATGCTGTGAACCCATCAATGGTTCTTGCAAACATATTCACTGATTTGATTCGAATCAGCCTCCTGATTACCCTTGCATGGAAAAGTTGTGGGGTTCGACCAATCTTTTCAGGGGCATTCCAATCTATATCCTTCCTTTTGGACAACATCATCTCGTTCACACATTCATCCCACTGTGTATGCAAAGCCCTCTGACCCAGGATATCCTCAGCACTCAATTTAGGTCAGCTTTCCCAAATACAGCAACTTGTGAAATGCGCTTATTAACCTTGATACCTGTAACACCTGCACAAGAACTAAAATGAGTTTGCATATTTGCAGCAGGATATGGGTCAACATTTCATGTCCACAACACCTGCAAAATAATTAAATTAGTGTGCACTTGCAACAGAATATGGCTTAATGTGCAGATGCAGAGCTGGGTTGCAGATCACCCTCACCACGAACATCAAGAACTTCTTCTCTGACTTTATCTTCGCACTTTTCACAATACATCTTAACCTGAAAGAGCATTTGGCGCTGCAACCAAGCACAACAAACTGTAGATCAGGCTTCAACATGGTGAATTGATCCACAACCTCAGTCCAAAGGTTACCTCAGCTAGCATATCTGAGAAAACCAAGTCTTCAAGCCTGGTATAATATGACCATCCAGCTGAAAAATCATAATAAAACAATCGATTAAGGCCAATGACACCTTCAGATGACTTCAGATTAATACCATTGTTAGAATTTTGGTGGCAAGCTAGCTTCCAGTACTATGCCTGGACAACCACCAGGCCTGCAGCAAACCACCTCCCGCATCGGGAGAAGGAACTCCAGGAGAAGAAATGGTGGCACTTCCTCTAAAACACAGTATTGAGCTTAAAGCTTTAGTAGATAGTTGAAAATGTCATACTTTAAGATCATGTGAACACTTGCGACTTCTACTGAGCAAGAAGACACTTTTCACGATGACATCAAAAAGGAGAAATTCCCTCACCTCCTGAAGGCAAACAATTGGCCACTCTAGCAATATCAAGTTAGCAACAAATGTTAGAACAGGGTTTTGGTACATATTCAAGACAGCAATCACCTTCCACCCAGCAAATGGAAACTCTAAATTTTGAAATGGCCAAACAGTTTTGTCTTGAAAGAACGAGATGTTTTAGGTCTGACTGGGAGAACTGATATCTGGATAAATACCATATCAGCCATAAATACCATATGCCTTCAGAGACGCTTCAGGTTGACAGGATTACAAATGTGCCAAACCACGCCCCTATAAGAATCAATAAAAAACAACACAGCTTCCATCAGCACCGATTGTGTTATATGCTTCATGAATGCTATATCATAGAAACTTGCTCCCGTATAAGCTGCTGCAGTTTAGGTACGACGTGCAGCCATGTTTTGTCACACCCTGCAATCTATGGCTCCTGACTGTTCATAGACTGTTGAATATTCACAGCGGCAGGCAAGCTGCTGCTAGTTTCGTCCCCCGTTTGTATCGTGAGTTTTGTATCCAAGGGCTGGAGTGACCCTGTCCCCATGACTGCACCAGTTCCGTTTGGGATGAACTAGTGTTCATCCCAATTATTGAACCTCCTGCAGTCAGAAAGGTTGAGTCAAAAAAGTTTTTTGCTCACCCTTCAACTGTTAATTTTTTTTTCACCTCATACCACCCGTGCTCACCCACCTACCCCACTCATTTTGCAATGGCAAAACCTATATCTCTCCTTAGCTAAACTTTTCAAATTATATATTATTTAAATAAAATTATATTTTAATTCTGAAAAGTAAGTCAGATTTTGTTTTCTACCTTTATTTAATAATATGTTAAAATATGTTTATAACAAAACAAAATCAAAATTCAATATTTTTGAACATAGAAATATATAATAAATAGTTTATAATGTAGCATATGTATATAAGATATAAAATACATGACAAATAAAATCAATATGTATATACATATTATATATAAAGTTCTAAACTAAATAACATTTTATTGTGGACCTCACTTGATAAAAAAAGTAAAACGTAATATTCATCCATGAAAATATAATTTTTTTGATCCAACAGTTTTATCATATAAGATCACTTATATATAATATATGAAAATATTTATTTATTATATACTATATTGATAAAAATATTTGTGAAAAATATTTATAATTTATAATTTATTTATTTATTTATTTAAGTATTTATATTCTCAAATCAATTTAGATTTTATAATTATATAATCAAATTCATATTATAATATAAAAATTAACCTGTATGTATTTAATATACCATATTTAAATGTACTATATTTCTTAAATACACAATGTAACATTGAATGGTTTTGAAAACAACATTATTATATGTTGATACATCATATTTTATGAACTATTTGTATAAATTTCATAATTAAAATGTAGTATTGTAATACAAAAAACTTCATATTTTTAATATTTTCTTTCATTTGGACAAAGTATGAAAAAGATAATGATGGTTAAAGAAAAAAAATGTCATGTTGAAATGTATTGAAATGAAAAATTTGCATGCAATTTTCTTCAATTCAAGTATTTTTATAATTGTTGTGTGGAGATTTTTGGAAAAAATTCAAAATGAAGTTTAAATCATTTCATTTGGACATAGTATGAAAAAGATATTATTAATTAAAGTTGACTTTTGGAAAAGATTTAGTTGCATTTCAATTTAAAACTGAAGTGCAAGTAAAAGGTTGAACCCATATGTTTTTTTTTGAATTTCATTTCACAAGCTATATAAAGAACATGTTTTCCCTTGATTACTCACACGAAAATGCATATGCAAATTTGGGATGAGTGAAGAAATGTTTGACCTTAAATGGAAATTGTGACATGAATGAAATAATTTGAATTAACTAATTAATATTAAATTATCTGGATTTAATGATTAATATTAGATCATTTTGATTAAATAATTAAATATTCAAAATATCTTAATTGTTCATATGTTAATGAATTTACTAATGAATTTATTTCTCCATATCAAGTTATTACCGATCATCACTAGGATGAAAATTCACCTAATTCACTACAAAACCTAGTGAATTTGGATTTTTTATATACTAGTAACACCATATTAGTTCAAACAAATAATGTACAATAGTTTAGGGTTAGTGAACAAGCTTTTTCATATTGCATAACATTTCACATGTTACATGGGACACAATGACTTTTTGTTGTGGTATATGAAGGTATTGCCCATCCTAGATAACCTTTCTAGCGGGGGATTTGCCAATTTGATGTAAGTATTGTCTATTTTGTTGTTCTCATAGTAAAGACTTCCTTTACTGGATATCGGTAATGTAGCATGGGGTTATAGATTCAAGTATTACCAATGAGTTCATTTTCACATCAAGGAAGTGCATTTTTGGATGAAGGCAATGCAATATCAACACATTTAAAAATATGATGAGAGTATTTATTTTGTTGGTGTATGTAATGAATAATCACAATTGAGTGTGTAGAAATTACATTCACCCATACTTTGACATTTGTATTGGATATTGACAATGTAGGTGTTGTAGTTTTCTCGGCTTTCTAATAACCCTAACCTAAATGATGGAAGGGCAAGTATTTACAATATCCGCATATTAAATCCTTTACATAAATGAAATATAATTGATAGTAGAAATTCTATGGGAATTGCATGGACTTGGTTTTTTTGCATTTCAATTCCAATGAGACCATAATTTTATCATGAGGGTATTGCAAAATCTAAGTCCATTTTCATTCAAACTCCACCATAGCATGATTGGTCCAATATGCAAAACCTTCATTTTTCGTTTTTGATGTTGTGATGAGAAATATTTTAAAAAATAGGTAAGGAATTGGTTGTTAGTTGGTTGGGTTTAAGGTTTAGGCCAAGAGGTAGGTCAATAGAGTAAATAGGTTAGTAGGGTAACTAGGTGGGAGGGTAGTATAGAGGGTAAGGGTTGGGGAAAAATTGGCCCAAAAAGAAAGGTCAAAGGTCAGCAGGCAAAAAAATTGACTGTGGTAGAATGTTGGTTAATGTAGCGTGAAGAAGAGGAGGATGAAAAACACATCCCATCCTGTGGACAGAACGGCCAACTGGTGCAGTCATGGAGGCTGGTTCACTCTGGCCGTATCCAAGGTGAAATTCCAATCTTGAAAGAAGAACGAGAAGAGATGCACCGTCTGGTGTACTCAAAACAAGTCAAACTGAAGTTAACTTGTGCAGTCCCACGCCCAAGTTTCAAGTACAACGTCAGTTCGCAATCAAGCATCGATAGCTATCTTCTTCACGAGCACATACAGTCAGCCGACGCCCAGATCCAACAAAAGCAGTGGATCACACCATACAAACGAACTTCGAGCGAGTGGTCAACGTAACGAACTGTAATCCCTGCTACTGCAACAGAGAAGAGTGAAAGTTAGCCATCTCTACCCACAGGTTGACATAGTGATCGGCCTTGAGGCGTCGGTCAAAAGTCGATTTTCGTTCTGCGCTACTAAATTCGTTGTAAGCTATTACTGCAGAGTCTTTGGAGACAACAGAAGAACACATCTGATCTCCAAAAATACCCAGACAAAAAAGCATGCAGAGTAAAGTCACCCTGTCCTTGGGGCTCCTTTCACTCCCTATCCCCTCTTTCAGTGGTATCCACAAAGTAAGAAACTTTGTTAAATCTTTAATGCACAAGGTTCCAGAGTAATTATAGAGTTGTACAGGTAAGAGGAGTTAAAATACATGTAGCAGGAGTGGAGGCTTTCCAGATAAAGGGAAGACAAGATGAAACTTCGTTTACCCCGTAAATTGATGGTTTTCTAAGTTTCAATGCCCCTTGAACGCTAACGTACAATTTTGAATGTTGGTTTTGAATCTCACCCAGTGTATGACCAAACTCAGGGTTCTGGTGCTGTGTTTTCCTTACTTTACTGATAACCTTATTGCATTGGGGAGGTTGGGGAGGGGGGCGGAGTGAAGAGCCCATCTGATCTCCAAAAGTACCAAGACAAGAAACCATACATTAAATCCATTTTCAATGTTATGCGTGGTATCGTCCAACTGTTTGCACAGGTCCACACCAATCTAAGTTGCTGCAGCCCAGCGGAAAGAATGGGCTTTCCAGGTCATAGATCCCAAAGGGCAATACATTCACCATACCCATAGCATCAAGAACTATTTCACTAGCCTGGGACAGATTTTTCTTGGAACTTGCAATTTCAAAGCCCCTTGTTATGTTCTTGATTTCAAAAGGAACCTTTGATCCCTATTTTAAACTTTTTCTAGAACCTCAGGTTCAGTCTTGAGACTGATTCTTTAGGTTTCAAACATTTTCCCAAAAAAACTTAAAGTCAGTTTGACTAAAGAAGGTTTGATCCCATTTCCAACACATAAAACTGAATCCAAATAAAAGTGTTTAATTAATTTATTCAACTGGTGCACACCAGGGGCTTTCTTTTGCGACGAATTTTCACCTCCTGCCGACAGAAAGAAAAAAAGGGCTGGCGAATCCAACAAAAGGATTTTTAAGAATTTAAAAAAAAATTCGCCATATCTCGAGGAAAAAAAGTTAGAAGTCATCAGATTTAGACAGTGTGTTCCATTAGGTGGCCATAACTAGGCAGGATTCCAAAACAAATCTACACTAGTTCATGAAGACAGTTCTCATATTTTGCTAATTAATGCTGAGGATCCTTGCCAAGACACCTACTTGAGAAATTTGAAAGAAAAACCCTGGTGCAGACACTCCAAAATAAAGATTATATAATATTGTTTATGTGCAATCAAATGCAATAACTTGTTTAAAATATAAGGTCAAATTCATTTTTTAAAAATAAAAAGACATTTATGAACCTCAAAAATGTAAACATTTTAAAAACAGAACAACACCTTAAATTAAGTTCGAATTCAAATTTCTAAAAACCTTGATTTTATGATTAGGCTTCAGCGGTGGTCAAACTTGAAACCTCCAATTTGACAACTCTAGAACTTGACCTTACCTTGTGATTTGAACTTGCTCAAATTCAAGAATATATTGAAATTCAAGAACTTATTGACATAGTTCAGACTGGTGTTGGGTGGGTATTTGTTTTAATGTTGGTAAATAATTGGGCATCAGATCGAATATATATATATGCCATCAAGTCTTACTTTTTCAAAAACCGAAACCCCCCTCCTGCTTGAAAATGTCTGAAAGTTAACACTCAGCCCTACCTCATGATCGATGATTTTAACATTTTAAATATCCATAATTGGACCCTACCTGTGGAGAATAACAATGTAAGGTGTCTCTCAAAATCTCAGATCAATAATTTTTTCATATTCGAATTGTGTTACTTTCAGACTGAAACAAAAAAAACTCTTCAAGTTCACTTAGCTATTACAAATAATCAATATGCATTTTCAATTGTGATTGGTGCTTGTACATTCAAATAACACATGTTCAAGCTTGCAAAACATTAGCGTTGTTTTAGATTGTCAGGAGCTTACCTTACAAGGTTAAAAGATTTAAGACTATTTTTTAAAGCCTTACAAACTTGGCAAAGACCCAGCTTTGTAGGACATTGTTTATAATTCGACATGTGTTTTTAAAGGGGTCTTCCAAAAACCCTGATAAACAAATATTTTTGTAACGGTCCAAGTTTCTGTTAAGGAATTGGACCTTATACTTGGTTAATCATATACCTTAACATCCGCCCCCACCTCATAACTGCCCCTCTTTGAGTTTTTAAAACCTAGATCTGGGCAGTTTTCTAAATTTTCTAAAAATAAAAGAACTGAACCCACCCCCACAATGGTTTAGACCTTTTCAAGTTGGGCATATTTTTCATAATCAAGTTATAAAAATAATTTATTGTTTTCACAACCACTTTCAAGCCAAAAAAATTATTTTTTGATTCCAAGTGTTTGAACATATTCAAGTGTGAAAACACTTGAATAATTTCAGAATAAAAGATATTCTTATGCTTGGGGGCATTAACAATGTCAGTTTCAATGCAAACCAAAAAAACAAAAAAGAAAAAGAAAAAGAACCTAGCAATGCTAAAGAAATCTATGCTGAGATAATGAAATATTTATAAATGGCCTTTTGGTATTCCATACTATCTCTGTAACACCTCATTTGTGCCCTAGCATGTGCTTATGTTTCTAAGTTGTGTTTCTTTTATCAACAAACCCATGTTGAATTAGTAACTTAATAGATTCAACACAAATTATTATTTAAAATATCAAAATTTCAGAATTCAATGAGTTCAAGGAGGTCTAAGTCTCATTCACCTTCAAGATAAGCTCATCATACAATGCAAACTAAAGAAATGAAACGTTCCCCATTTTATGAGATATTTTAATTTTGAGAATCATTGTTTCTTAATTGGAAATGGTTGATCTTCATTGTTAAAAATTGTTCACAAGGTGGAGATGGCTGGTAGATTTGTTATTATTTAAAAAAGTCATGGGATCTGTTTCATTTCAATTGCATATTGGACCTTATTGGCAAATAAGAATAAAAACTTCATCTAAAATCACATGCAAACAAGATTCAAGAAATGTTTCAAATGAATGATATGTATCGAAATGAGTAAACAATGATTTTCATTCATGTTCAAAATAGAAATAATTTTATACTGAAGGCTGAAAATAATATTTAATGTGCCGAAGTGCATTCTAAAATAAATAAATAATTTGTCAATGAGGCATAAATCCATTGAAATACAAATGAGCCCATCCTTGCATGATATCACTATGGATCATATCACTTAAATTCAACAAAAACGGGATTCAATTTAATTTAATTTAAAGAAATTAGCTTTTAAAATTATGATTTTTAATATCGACTTGCATTGCGTGAGTTTTTCTTTGTTGTCCAGCTATGTACATTATGAAAAGTTATAAACACCTACATAAGTTATACAAATAAAATATTTATGTTCTTAAAATGTTTTTAACATGGGTTTCTAATATTTTTGACCCCCTATCATTAAATGTCAAGTTACATCAATATATTTTTTTTTTTAAATTATCAACTATAAAATATTTATGTTCTTAAAATGTTTTTAACATGGGTTTCTAATATTTTTGACCCCCTATCATCAAATGTCAAGTTACATCAATATAATTTTTTTTTTAAAAATTATCAACTATAAAATATTTATGACCCTAGTTGTTGATTAAAAACATGAGAACTGTTCAATGACCCTTCAAGAATCCTAACTTTTGAAAAATTTCTTGTAGCCCATTTCATGCCCATGAAAATCTTGTACCCAATTTTCACACTCTAGCATAGAGAACCCTTGTTAGAAAGTGCATAATAACCCAAAACCACATTTGGCCTTGAGCATATAACTATGGATGATTGCCATTTAGCAGCACAAAATATGATAGTATGATATGTAACTGGTGGATCATGGCTTCAGTCGAACACCTGAGCTCCAAGTAGAACACCAGTTCACATTCAAGCACCAATAGTTGTATTCTTCAAGAACACATCCAGTTAGCTGATGCCCAGAGCTAACAAAAGGAGTGTCAAATAACACATACCAATTTCAAGCTAGGGCCCAACATACCGAACTGCAATACCCCCTCAATGCAACTGCAAGGAGTGCAATCTAACCATCCTTGGCCACCCAATGTTAACACAGTGATTGGACTTGAGCCCTCAAGCAAAACTCAAAAGTTTCTACAACTATGTAATTCATTGTAAGCTAGGAGTGCACAATCTTTGGAGACGTGTCAAAGACAACTGAGGAACCTGTCCCTATATAGTTTATGATTAATTTGTATAATGCATTATAATTATTTATAAGATGACGTTTTGTTAAATGTATATTATGTTAGTGTATTATATAACATTGAAAAGTCTTGTACATAATGTTATATGCATTAAATATGTGTATATTTATAGGTTTTGTAAAAAATTCAAGAATGAATTTTCATTTTTTCATTTGAAAAAATAATGAAAGAAAATAAAATGTTAAGTTTGATTTATAAAACAACTAAAGTTTTGCTACACACGAGCAGTGATAATCTTGTCATGCAGTTAAAAGTAAAATTGGACATTACTAAATAATTTGTATTGAAAAAATTTATTGATACTCAATATAATTTGATTTTGGACTATGTAAAATTTCAAAAAAAAAATCCACCATACCTTGACCTTTCATCCTATATTTTTAATATCATATTTTCACAAGTTATCTTGAAATTAAACTCAAATCAGTTCATTTGAACAAAATCTCAATAAGATATGAATTGTCAAAGTTTATGTTTTTGTAATGTTTAAAATGAAATATTTGATAAATAGAATGTAATGTAACATATTATCACAACAAGAGGGGTGGCTTGATGGTAAGGGTGATTGTTTCCATTCCAAAACTCAAGGGATTAAACCTCATGAATGGTGTTGTGTGGTTAACAATGATATGTTGAACGAATATTATCCTATCTAATTCTTAGAATATGTGCTTAGGTTGATTACGTGGCCTACCTACATAAGCTAGGTTTTTAACCTAACGTAAGTAGTAACATGTGTCAATAAATCATAGGCTTAAAAAAAGAAATTATCAATAATATTATATATTAAATAATTAAATTTTAATTTATTTCCATCTTGGTTAGTTAATTAACGAACAAGTGAATGACTTGGTAAATTTGTATTTCACTTGAGAATAACCTTGTGTCACTAGGTACTAGTGAAACAATTCATTGTTCATAGCAACTAGTCTTTGTTCATTAAGGAATTAAACAATTTCACCAGGTAAAAATGTCTAAATTCATTCAAAATTTAATGAAACCCAGAGTGAACTAAGTTGCATTTTGTAATAGTGATGTAATTCAAGAAAATTGGTTAGTTGTTAAACAAATGTATAGTACAAATTGTTAGACCCACTTGTTGAATTTTTGGGTGTTTTTAAATATTTAATTGAATTTTTTTGGTATTGACCTAAACACTTCAAGTTTGCTATTTGGATAAATAATCATTTCAAAACGTGGAAAAAATAGTTAAACAAATAGCCTACCAATTTTTCTTAAGCAAAATAAATAACTTGCAATGAATAATTTTGCAACATTTCCAAAGTTGATAGACTAAACAAGTGGAAAAACAACTTCAAGACAATTGGCTTTCAATAATCCTTGTGCGAAAACAAAAATTCATTTTCATTCCAAAAGTTTTAGAATGAAAAAAAATACATCTCCTTACCAAAAAGAAAAAGACCTTTTGACCTCCTCCAAAAGAAAGTTTCAAGGCCATTAGAAAATGCTGGGGGTCCTAAAAAATAGAAAAATCCCTAGAATTCCTCCTAAACTACCAGTTACCCAATCTTATCTTACATTTAAAATATAGAATTAGAATAAAAATTTACAATTAATTTTTCAATTTTATAAATAAACATCTATCAAAATCAGTTCAATACCAATTTT
>Ga0209208_10011291_pt1 | contig 11444 bp, 11 predicted proteins | sample S1TSphfallax_3_FD_187694 | JGI IMG/M metagenome (GOLD analysis project Ga0209208, IMG submission 187694) | Host-associated microbial communities from peat moss isolated from Minnesota, USA - S1T2_Fd - Sphagnum fallax MG (SPAdes) (version 2) | ecosystem: Host-associated > Plants > Peat moss >...
GGTGTTGGGACAAGCCACGGGCACTTTGGACCACAAGACTCACCACGGCCCGGATTCGGGGGAAGCCACCACCTTCCCCCATATAGTATTCTCTGCAACGCTCCACTGAGGCTACATCCAAATGGTTCTTTTTCCCGGGACTCCCAAGTTGGAGTCCCGGGACTTTGGGAGCTCATAACTCCCGACTGCCAAGTCTCGCGACGAGGTCTGAACCAAAGTTGTAGCCCTTGTCGAGATCTTTCCAACGTCGAGTCGCACTCTCAATTCGGAGGTCGGGAAGAGGTCGATTCCCGACTTTTAGTGGTCGGGAGTCAAATTGCCAGTTTGACTCCCGGCCTTTCTTTTGCCCATAACTTGGGTTACAAAAGTCCAAATGGCCAATGCGAGGCCATTTTCAATATCTGCGCTTCAAGACCTTTCCAATGACACCAAGAACACCTCAATGCGAGGTGTTTTGGGCCTTTCTTTTGAGCTCTAAACATTCGGGAGTCCCGGAGGACTTCAAGTCCCCAACTTTGGAAGTGTTGGGCTTCACCCCCACACTTGGCCAAAGTGGGGTTACAACATTTGTTTTGACATTTGAAATTTTGATTTGTAATAGTTTTAATAGTTTTCTAAGAGTTTTTTGTGCTTTGATGATTTTTTATTTTTATAACAACTTATTGATCAAAAGAACTTGAATTAAAAATTATTTTAGATTAGTATAAAAGATGTCAAAAATAACCAAAAGGGGCTTTAGGAGATAATTAGAATTAGAAATACCACAAGGTACACTCACAAAATAAGGAATCAAAGGTGCACCCTTAGTAAAGACTTTGGTGATTGTCTAATTTTGAAAGATTCTCAGTATATACTAAGAATATTCCATTTGAAAGTTGCAAAAAGTGATAAAAAAATCCTTTTAACTCAAAAACATGTTACATTATACTTTTATGTGAATATGTGTTTTAAGAATCTTTCCAAAATTATGTCATTTTCAAGTTTTTAAAAGTCATTATGAGTTTTATCAAGTAGTAAAAACATTGTAAAACATTGGTTATAATGATTAATCAATGTTTTTGAGAATTTTAATTTCATTTGATTCATTTCAAATTATTGCACATGTTTCCATAGTGTATTCAAAACATTATCATCAAAACAAATAAAAGAAATGGGTGAAAGCACAATTATGTGGATTGTTTGGATTATCATAGTTGTAATTTTTCTGGATTATAGATGAACTTAAAATGTAAATCACATTAAACATTAAAATTTTCAATTTTTTCATTATCCATGTTGCAATAGACTTTAATGAAAATCTTATTAAAATTTATTTTAAAAAAAGAATGGACTCATTATGGACTTTTGAAATGATGACACTGTTTGTCACACATTGAAAATGAAAAATGTGGACTCAAAAAATATGTCATAATAATATCAGAATTAAATTTTAAAAATATGCCACCATAAAATGAATAATTTAATTGTAAGATGCATTGAAAGTTTTCCAATATAAGTTTTTTTCATATTTAAAATTTTAACTCGTCATGATTTTCATCATTTTTTACAATTGATATTCCATTTCACATTGAAATCTTTAAATTTTTCTTTAAATTTCTTGACCAATCACATGTTTAAGGATATTTATAAGGTGGTTTATTAATATTTATGACCAATACCATAGGGGATAATTATAGGATTTATACTTTGGTAATAATTTTAAATGTAGGAATTGTAGCTAATGTAAGATGTGGATTCTTCAAAATGTCAAAATGAGCCACCTAACCATGCTTTTATCAAATGTGCAATATTAATGTAATTTTTGAACAAAACATTGGTTATAATTCCTATGGCTTCTACCTTTGTGAATGTACCCGACAATGACTCATTCATGGGTGGTTTAGTCACAAGAATAACCATGTTTTCAAGTTAAGAAAATTCAACCAATTGATGTTCCTAACAATGAACTTCAACAACCAATTACGATAGATTTACCTCCTTCATTAGATATTAATAAAGTAAGAGGTAAAAAAGGAACCACAAGTACCTTCAACTGGTCAATTTTGAACACCCCAGCAATCAAGGTTGAGCGCACAACTAAATGGACAAAACACCACACTTGTTGAACATGCTAATGAAATAACCTCTACAACACAAAGGTGGTAGTCTGCAACACTTGGTTAGTACATTGCTAAAGCTAATATACCATCCCGATTAGCATTGGTTATTGGGTACTACACATCTGAATCAGTTCTTATTTTGAATCCAACTATAGTAGATTTAGAATTAGAGCGCAATCAACTTTTAAACCAATTGGAACAACTACAAATTTTGAGTAAAGACCTTCACACCAATCTAATTTTCAAAAACATGTAGAACTGGTGGACATGATCACAATACCTGTTGTTATTTGACAAAACCTATCACTCAAGGTGTTTGACTAAATATATTTATTATAGGAACCGTTCAAACGACCACCTATTTAGCAAAGCATACCGATTACAACCCCATAGCCCATTATTGAAATTGCATTAACCTGCGCATATTGTCAATAGGCTAGACATAAATTCAAGAATTGTCCCTTTGTGGATGATAAATTAAAGTGATTATGAAGAATTCAATACTTCTTTACCACCTGCCATGACGAGCACATTAGCAATACAAGTTGGTGTACCCATGCCACAAATCCGATCACAGTCGAGTTTGGTTATTCACCCAACACCAATTGGTCAACACCTAGGTTGGCAACAAATTGTTACACCACTAATAATAAGACAACCTAGAGTTGTGCCATATCCACCATATCCAATGTGGTATAATATACTTCCACCTTTTGTACCCATGGATCCTAACTTGTACTCTATATATTATTTTGGAATTAAAAAACTTGATTCGTTGATTTTTGGAAGAAAAGAGAGATATGCAACTAGTACTACCCAAACAAAATCGATGCCACCTGTTGAACAACTATAGCATACTTAGTATCATGTCATAATACCAACTTTTGGATCATAACAAATGGTTTTAATTCCCAAAAGTGTACCTATTCAACAAATAATGGCAACAACTTCACCTATTAACATACCTATTGCTAATGGACTACATGTCCATGGTATTGATGTTTTATTTTAACAACAAATAAGGACTAATTTACATCCATAGTCGGGTGGAAAACCACTTGGAGATTTGCCCAACAAAGGATCGTCAAGAAAAGGAGGATCACCTAATCGAGACCCACCTGGAGGTTCATTGCTCAATCAACCTATTGGATTTTACAGATGGCTGACACTTGATTCAAGAATGTTCATGCCATTATGGTACCCACCAATTGCAATTCAATTTGAACCATAAGTAAACTACCATATTAGAAACTTCAATATCCAACATACATGAATGATACTAATCATGATGCTCACATCAAGTTTTTCAAAAAAAAATCAAAGCTAATGGTGAAACTGTGGAGGTTGATATCATCAACTTGTTTGGTTTCACTTTCAGGTCCATTCATTGTATAATGACCCATTCAAGTGTAACCACTATTGAATAAAACACAAATTTTGGTCCAACTCAACTTCAAATTTGAAAATATTCAAAATGATTATGCAATGTTATGTAACATATAGCTTTTAATTAGATGTAAAAATTTCATAAAATTTCATTAAAAAAAAAGGTCCAAAAGCACAAATTTAATAATGTAACCACTTTTGAAGTCTTGAAATAGTCTTGAATTGAACTTGATTTGGGCTTGATTTGCATAATTGTTTGGAGTTGTTCATAATTTGCATTATATATAATAAGTTTTTTTTTGGATATTTATTATTTACAAACACACCAAATTAATATACATGTAATAATAGTATCATTTATAGGTGTATTAAATATAGTACAAATTTTCATATTTATAATTAAAATCTTGTCTAAATGCATATATTAAGTTTATTTTCTATGGAATCCCAAATTTTAAGATAATAATCTTAATTTTCATTAAAATATGTAAAGATTTCTTAAACTTGATCTTTGTGGTTAATTGTATGAAATAAGTTTGTAATTGTTGTCGAAAAGTTAAACACATGGATGGATGGAACACAAATGACAGCCATTAATGAACACTTAGTTACATTAAAAAATATTTGATCACCTTGATAGTTTGTGCATTAGGTTTAGGGTTTAGGTGGAAAACAAATGTGATGAATAATTGTTCATCGAAATAGTCCAAGATCAAGTGAGAAAGTTCTATTTGCTACTTAGGTTGTCGAACTTTGAATTCCAAGTAACATCGCCCAGGAATGGTGATGGCATTTTGTAGTTTTTAAGTTTGGTCTTTGAGTATGTTGCATTTATGGGGAACTTAAAAGGTAAATGCATGACTGACAAAGAGTTTAAACATATTGACAAGGTTGTTTGGGAAACCTCAAAGTGCATCTTAAATTCTTTAGAAGTTGAAAGTGATGTTCTTGATTTAGAGTTTTTCTTTACACCTCCTAAGAGCCCATCGCAACCTATCTCTGCAAAGCTTGAATCATGTATGAATGAAGATTGTGGCAAAAGGTGTTCAAAGATTTTGTTGGATGCTATGAAACTATTGTAGCTCAAGTTGTGATTGTCGAACGTGCTTACAAGTGTCCCTCGTAAACTACAAGGAAGTCATTTGAAAAAACTTTATGCACCCAAATGCCTTTTATTAGTGTTAATGGTTGTGAAAGATTAAGGGTGAATATCAAAAGAACTCTACCTCATCTACTAATCTCTAGTTTTGACAGATCATGATTTATTCTTTGTTTTCGGTTCAATTTAAGGTTGAACATTCCAAGCTCATTTTTGTATTTCCACTTAGAAGTCAAGTTTTGATCCTTGTTTCATTGATCTTGGTTGTAGGCTGGTAGTTGTACCTAGCATGCCTTGTCACAAAAAAAACATTAACTTTATGTGGTTGAGGACCACAAATGGTCAAAGGGTGAATGGTGCAGACAATGAACATGAAGATAAAAAAGGGATAGATTCAAGAGGAGAAACAATAAGAAAAGATTAGGAAGGGGTAGCAATTGGACCAAATCGAAAAGGGGAAGCTTATTAAGCTTGGTATGCAAAGAAACAAAAGGTAGATAATCGATAATGGGTAAAAAGATGTCAAATGCACAAAGTGGCAACAATCTTCTTAGAAGCAAAACTTCCAAATGTAGAAGCTTTGGACTCTGTAGAGGTTCTTGCCTCCAAAACTCTTTTTTGTAACAAAACCCAATTCCAAAAAATCACTGTAGATGTGTCCAAGAAGATTGTTCTATTTGCAGTTAAGCAAATCAAAGATTTTGACTCCAATGCCCAACATGTTATGCTTGAGAAATTTCTTTCCCATCCATTGTTTAATGGTATGCTTCTTGATTATCTTGTGGATTTAAAATGTGTGAAGCAAAACCATGAAATATTGTCAAAAATGAAGGTGGGAATTACATAGCACTTAAAAGGTCAAAGGAAGTTTGACTTGGTTGTTACTAAAAAGATATTGTGTATGCTTGCATCTAGTTCATCCAATGGTAACAACAAGTGTGTTGCAAGAGTTTTGGGTGTGGATAAACACAACATTTGAAAGGCTTTGGGGAGATGAATACAATTGGACACCATGAAGGATTTTTTTGGATTACATGAAGGTGAGCTAAACGTTCATATGCTCCACTTCAATCCTTAAGGGATTTGGTAATTCAATTTTGGACAAACCAAACCACAATTTCACCCAATCCTAAAGATGTGAGACGTTGCATTGGTGTCAAGGTGTATGAAGAGCATGCAGCCCACTACCTCCAAATTTCATAAGTGCTTCCACTACCTCCAAATTGTATTGTGATTGTTTTTTCACTTCGTAGTCATTTCTGTAATTTTATTCATGTGCAAATTTCAAGTTTTCTTATTATTAAATTTGTTAAATTTGTTATGTTGTTATTTTGTTAGGTGTTGAGTGTTAAGTTACTAAGTGGTGAATTTAAGTTGGTAAGTTGCCAAATGTTAATGTTAAGTTGCTAAGCTTTTGTAATTTGAATGCCAAGGTGTTAAGTTGTTGATTATTGCTTGTGTTAAGGGTGTTAATTTTATGACCGATTAATGTTAAGGTGCTAAGTTGTTGGTGCTAAGGTGTGGAGGTGCTAATTTTACGAATGGTGAATGCTAAAATACTAAGTTGTTGATTATTGTTTGTGCTAAGGTGCTAAATTGCTATGTGTTGATTGTTAAAGTGTTGTCCTTATTGAATATTTTTACTAATTTCTTGAGTTGTTAAATGGTGAATTGTGAGTGATGAATGTTATGTAGTGGTTAATTCATAACCAAATAAGCACATAAGCAAGACAACACCAATGTGTGGTTGTTATTTGTTTTATCATAGGAGATCCATTGCTTCCATTTGGTGCTAAAGTAGTGGTTGTATATTTAAGTAACTTGTTCACAATTTTAATGTGCAAAATCCAACTATTTTGGTGGATTTTGTAGCTACTAAGTTTCCACCTTTCCAACCCATCTCTCCCTATCTACATACATATTGAAGTTCCTTTTCAATGTTCGTACAATGGTTATGACTATAGGTCTAGAGGAAGAAATTGAGCTTTGTACCTCCTTTTTAGAATTTTTAATAGTCTAATAAGTTACTTGTCACCTCAATGAGAAACCCTAAACCCTAAACCCTAAACCCTTCCTCTTCAAATCGCCTTGTCTTCTCCTTTACGCTCCCAAACCGCCATTTCATAATTGCAGCACCGACCTAGATCACAACTCAGAGCTGCCATCCATCCTCCATTCAATAGCAGCCATCCTGCAAATCTCCCAGCAAAACACTTCACACAAACCAAACGGTACTCCCCATGCAGATGTAATGCAAAGGCAGCCGTCATAGACACAAAACGGCTCAATGATGTGCCAATTAACTTCCCTGATTAGTGTGCGCTCACAAGTTGGGGTAACCTAATTTCCCATTACAGAGGTTTTGATTTAATTTCATAGATTGAATGCGTCAATGCATGAGTTTGTAGGTCTAGAGTTTGTAAGTCCAAGTTTTGACATAATTCCACATGTATTGAATGCCTAAATGCATGAGTTTGTAGGTTTAGAGTCTGTAAGTCCAAGTTTTGATTTAATCCCATGGATTAAGTGCTTGAATGCCTGAGTATGTAGGTTTAAAATCTATAAGTCTAGGTTTTGACCTTATTCCATGGATTGAATGCTTGAGTTTGTTGGTCGAAACTTAATCCCTTGTCAAAACCATGAAATTGTTTTGATAATTAATTATTGCAAATCATGGGTATTTCCAAAATTTTGTATAGAATGGGGACACTTGGAATTAACAATGGACATTGTAAGGGTGGTTGACCATTGCAAGGTAAAGTGGTTCACTTTTTGTGTCATAAACTTGATCTCTACAAATATTTTATGTTTGAATGCTTATGGTGATTTAATTTTAAATACATCAAAAGATGACTCATTTTAGATTAACAATTTGATTATGAAGACATTTGTACAATGTTTTTGAAATTAATGCATTCCTTATAAATAATGGACTTTTGAAAAAAAAATTGAACTTGTCAGTTTTTTGGATTGTTAAAAATTCAAGAATTCATATTGACTTCCACTCCAAATTGTTTATTGTGATTAAACATGGGCTGAAGAATTAAATAATAAATTTTATTGTTAAATCTTATTTTGTGAAACCTTAACCAAATGGTGGTTATGAGCTTTTGAAATTAGACCTTGTTTTCAAAAGTCCTTTTGAATTGAATTTTTTTTTTTGTTTCTCAAAAGTTTTGTGCCCCATGGGTACATAATTGGAATACTTAAATGGGCTTTTATTCTTATGGACTTTATGGGTTTTTCTTTTAGGATTTTCAAAATGATTTCACCATACCAACTAACAACAATATTTTCAACATAGGTTTTGACTTAGTTTTAAAAGGTTTCATAAATGATTAAAACTAAAATAGTCAAAGATTACACTAATGAAAACCTTGGAAATTGAAACCATATCCATATTGATTATTTACAAAAACTTACTTGTGACTCTTATGAAAGTTGTATTTGCCAAAAATGAACCACTAGATTGTGCATTTACCCATAATTAGGGCAACACAAGGAGTCGATATTGTACAAAATAATATGATTTAATTTTTTGTTGTGCATATGTGCAACTAGAGTTCTTCACAACTTTCAAAACCTTATATTCTAAAGCTCCTATCATGTTGTCATTATTTTAAGCATTGAAGCCACACGTGGCTTATACAATAGTGGAAGCATTAGAATACGTGTTTCTACCATTATCACATAGAGTTGAAAGAGTTAATGGTTGCTATCAATGACATGCGATGCACTAGGAAGGGGAGTCATGATATGTGCCCCTGCACGTGCAAAAAAGTTTGTAATGCCTAAAGTGCAAAGTTTTCAACAAACAAGTGGTATGCACGCCTATCTATTTTTAGTGGGTTAACTACTATGTGGATGTTAATTTTTTATTAGAAACCCCCTTGTTTCTTTGGCATGCTAAAAGGTGCCTTGAAGGTGAATGTTTGGAATGTCGAGTCACCACTTTTAAGGTCTGTCCAGGGGAATTCCAATATGATAAATTGATTGAATGGAAAAACATTAGGTATGAGGTTATTGGGAAAATAGATGAGGGGAGAAATAAGAAAGACCAAAAACTAGAATACCATTAAACAATGTTGGGAGAATTGTTAGAATACATGTACCCACATCTAAAAGAATTTGCGCTTCATAATTATGTTTCATGATGGCAAGATCTATAATTCAAAGAGTGTTTAAAAAACCTTCCTCTTGAAACAATCCTCATATGTGTTGATTTTTCTAAAAACTACACCATGAAAATCTAAAACAAAATACAGAATGTGGGTGCAGTCATGCTATTAAAACCCATTTCAAATGTAACAACTATTTAATTTTATTATTTTTTAAGTGCCAAGTCAAGTCAATATTTAAATGTATACAACAATGTTTATAATACATTATGGGTGCAATCATACTAACATGTACCAAAAACAATCGTAACCACTATTTAATTTTTTGAATTTTGGATTGTAAAAAATATATATATTAATACATAGAATATTTTTTTATAAAATGTTATTATGAATACATTATGTACATGTCATAAATTTGAAATCGATTTAATAAGTGAAAAATACGTATAAGGACTTTTAACCTTTTGTAACCACAGCTTAAAAGCTACATAAAAACAAGTTAAAGCAATTTTGACATTAAAAGCATAATTTGAAAATATTTTTTAATGACATATTTTTGGATATATACACCTTAACGTAATAGTATTAAGAAAATATTAAATATTTTAAATATTTTTTTGAAAAACGTATTAAAAAGATTCCAAAAAGATTTTAAGAATAAAACACTTATCTAAGGGGGGATGTCCAGCTCCTAATAGAATGGTTGGACCTTTATGGAAACACTTGAGAAAGTTTGAAATAAATCTAATGAGTATTGAATACCCAAAATTAATAATTTAATAGTGTAACAACTACTTTTAGCATTTGAAAAACTCAAAATGACTCCTTAATGGACTTAAAATGGCATATTTTTGGGACATTGTTTGAATCAAACTTTACTATGATAGTATAATGCAACATCTTTTTGAGTCAAAAAGAATTTTTAAAGATTTAATTAAATAAAAAATGATTTAGGATTATCCTTAAGATATTTTGAGAATATTTTCGAATAAATAGTCATTAAGGGTAGATGCAAGCTATGGTGGTTCACTTTTGTGACGAAACAATGTTTTTTCTCTAAGTACCCTTTATTCAAATGCATATTGTGATTAATATATCTTTAGATTTACTAATTGAAATTTGAATATATATTAATAATTTCATTATGAAGAGAATTGTGTGGTTATTTATTGATTAAAAAAAAATTGTTAGTAGTAATGAACTTTTGATGTAAAAAAATATGGACTAGTTGTCTAATTGGAATGTCACAAAATTAAAAAAATTATATTGATTCACATTCCAAATATTGTTATTGGGATTCAATAATAATGTAATAGAAGATGATAAATTCATATGAATAATCTTTTATTTGAAAACCTTAATTATTTAATAGCTAGGGACTTTTGAATGGTTAAGATTTGACCATATTTTCATAAGTCCATATGAGTCGCAAATTTTGTTTGTTTTTTTTTTTTTTTTTTTTTTTTTTTTTTTTTCAATTTTCTTGTCCCAAAAACATATTTTTTGAAAGTTTTTGGCCATTATTTTTATGGACTTTGTGGGTTTTCCTTTTAGGGCTTCCAAATTAAAAAATGACATTAGCTACATTAAATACAAGTTTTCACATAGATTTGGGAAGGTTTGTAGGTGATTAAACATGTATTATTCAAATATTATAATAATAATATTTTAAAAGCTAACAACCATGTCCATTTGAATCATTTTAAAGAATCTTGTATGGACTCGTAGGGAGTGTAATTTTTGTTGATATTGAACCACCATAATTTGCATCTACCTTTGAGCAAAACACTAAGGAAGTAGGTGTGGGTCCTAATAGTGTGACTACACTTGTATGCATTGGCATAACTTCCAAGTGAGTATTTTAACATCATTAGCTATTGACCCAGTCTCATACCTTTTGACCTAACTAATCCAAATTTTGGTTTGATCAAGGAAATTCACTACTTTGTTTTAGATGACATGAATCATGATACATTATTTGTCTAGCATGCTTTCATGCTTCATTGGAGCTATCTATAAAATCAAGGGTGCACTCCCAAGTAATCACATTATTTGGAATGATGGTTGTTCAGGCTAGTTTAAAAGTGCAAGGGCATGGTAGTTTCTATCCCGATATCTTAACCTAACTAGTTCTACAAGTCATCTAGGGGGGTGCCAATTGATTTAGGAACTTTTTTGTTACGAGTCATGGAAAGGATAAGGTTGACGAAGCTAGGGCTTTGCTGAAACGTGAGGTTAGAAAAGAAAATTTTAAACCTATGGGGAGAGAAATTCAAAATGTAGCTAAAGTAGTAGCATTTTTGATATTTGAAGCAAACAAATATCATGCTACATACCCAAATGTCAGACAACACATTAACAAGTTTTTCCATGAGGTTAAAGTGGGGGATATAGACAAGACAAGGCCGTGGGATTGTTTCACAATGAAGGGCAATCATTCAAAACACCAAGTACGATCCTTGTCAGCCAGAGATCCCACCCTCTACCAGTTATTAACTATCTTACTTTTGTGTGAACTACATGGATGGTGGCCGTGGCAGTGAATGTGTGAATAAAAAGCATGTTCTACAATCACTACTAGGAGATGTGGGCCAAGTTCACCTTGTATTTCATTAGGATTTTGAGTGAACTAGGACAGATTCACTGTATGAAATCATGGTAAAACATGTTAACCCCTAGTGACCGGGGACCGGTCGAGAGGACAGGTCAATTAAGCTAGTGAAACAAGATGACAAAAAG
>Ga0209208_10011292_pt1 | contig 11442 bp, 8 predicted proteins | sample S1TSphfallax_3_FD_187694 | JGI IMG/M metagenome (GOLD analysis project Ga0209208, IMG submission 187694) | Host-associated microbial communities from peat moss isolated from Minnesota, USA - S1T2_Fd - Sphagnum fallax MG (SPAdes) (version 2) | ecosystem: Host-associated > Plants > Peat moss >...
CCCTTCAAGCTTCAAGAATGAACATTGTAACAAGTATTTTTCTCCTTCCAAGCAGATATGGCATGAGTATAAGGGAAAGACTCAATGTTATAAAAATCTTATGAAAACATCTTCACACAAGTTCACACATGGCTAACCAAACGGTTACAAAATTTGTTCATCATGAAAAACAAAGTGTTGAAACAATGTTCATCTTCAATGGATCGCAAAACCTGGCACATGGCAATTTTGACAAGCTTCACAAACTGAGAGACAGATTGAATGAATAACTTAGATGTTGATATAAGCAACCACATGTCCTTCAAATGGGTTCCACTCCTTGCCATCTTTCTGGAAGATTTCAACCAAATTGTGGAACACATAGTTGTTTTTTTTTAAAAAGCCTATGATTCAAGCTTCAATTATACAATATAATAGGCGCCAACAATTTTCCAACCTTCATTAGCATTTAGTAGAAAGAAATGATGACCTCTAAGTGAAGAAGGAATGATGTTTCAACTTCTGCAACAAGCCAATGATGTGAATAGCCCACCCCTAAAGCACTCAAAAGTTTTTAATTAAAAAAACAACAATGTAGCTCAATTGTCGCAACCCTAACCTTGGGCTCGCGACCAAGGCAAAAGGGTCTTAAGGGCGCGGGCCAAGAAGAGTGTGAGAATGAAGACTCACACTCCCAAGTGAGCTCTCCTTTTGGGAGTTGGAGTCCCGGTGGACTCCCAAACCTTCAGAGGGCGATTACAAGGTCAAAACACCTTGCATTGAAGAGTTTTTTATATCATTGAAAAGCTATTGAAGTGTAGATGTCTAAAATGGGCTCGCATGACCCGTTTGGACATCTGTAACACAAGTTATGGCAAAAAGAAAGGCTAGGAATCAAACTAGCAGTTTGATTCCCGACCACAAAAAGTCGGGAATTGACCCGACTTCCATGTGTGCAGATGGAGTGCAATACACCGTTGGAAAGATCTCGACAAGAATTACAACTTTGATTCAAACCTCATCCCAATTAGAGGTCTGAGCAAAAAGTTATGGCCCCGCAAAGTTGAGGGAATCCAACTTTAGCAATTTCAGAACTCCCCTTTTGAGAGTCCCGGGACAAAAAGGCCATTTAGATGTGAGCCTCGTGGAAAAGCGCAAAGAATACTATATGGGGGAACGTGGTGGCTTCCCCCGAATCCGGGCCGTGGTGAATCTTATGAATCCAAAATCACATGTGGCTTGTCCTAGCACCAAAGGTGTTGCAACATAGTACTGACCAACTTGTGGTTGGTTGGATGCAGAACCGAATGAATGAATAAATTGTTTATCACTCTTCCTAATCCCATCCCTAAGCTCCAACACGCCCCTCTACCCCTTTTAAATGCTAAGAGCCAGGGAACGTGCCCCGAGCTCCTCACCTTTTTGTTGTTTTCTACCTTAGACTCATCTTTGAATCTAACAACGGGCTTGGGAGCATGTCATCAATTGTAAAAGCAGAAACTACCTCTAAACATTAGAAATGAATTGAACCCTACATTTGAAAACATAGTGTAAATTAATAAACATAATGAAAAAAAAATTATTCAAAACACCTTAATTCAATGATAGATATGATTTTTTAAGTGACTTAATTTAAACTTTATTTTCAAATGTTCATATCATATATCGATCATCTTTTTGATGAATTTAATTTTTTTCTCTTAATATATATATTAAAAGATTATGTAAACAAAGGTTTATTCATATGCATTTTAAATTTAAAGCTTATTAACCTTGTAATCCCCCATTTAAACAATGATATTATAATAAATTGTCATTTTACCATCATTGAATGACTTTTGGATGGACAATTTATTTGTTGCAATTGATTCATTTTATCTTGCAACCACCCTTAAAACCTTCTTGGTTTTAAACCCTAGCCTCCATAACTGTTTTTCTTTTTGTTTTATTATCATTTTGAAAATTTTAAAAGGAAAATATAAGGTCCTTGTGCTGTACAAAAATACTTAATATCTTTTTTTTAAGGTTAATGTGGATTGTGATTAATGGATGTTGGGTCACATAACTTATCTTTAAAGAATAAAACCATGATATGGGATTGATTGTTGAAAAAACGTTTTGCATGAAAAATGTATGAGGGACAATTTAAATGTGTGATATTTTTATTTAAGTTAAAAGTTCCATAAGGTTTTTTAGACAAAATTTTAAGCTAATTTTTTGCATTCTATTGTAATTAGCATTGTTATAGATACAAGCAAGTTTTAAAATAATAATGTCATTCAACATCAAACTATGAAAGAGGGTAAACTTGAGCATTTGTTTTGTTTGTTTGTCATGTTGAAATTTTTGAAACCATGGTGCCTTTTGCTATGTTCCTGGTGCCATTGGAAAGCCCTCAAGGAATAAGGGGTGCACCAAGTTAGGGGTGCACCAAGTTGATTTCAGAATGTTTTGACATATGATGGAAAAGTTATGGAATATTGAATATTTTTTCCATTGAAAATTAATTTAAATTAAAACTCAAAACTATAGGGGAATTTGGCCTTGCTTTTGGTATTATTGGAAAGCCCTTGGTGAGTAAGATTTAATGAACATGATTTGGAAAGTTTTAGACCTAAGGTGTGGAAGATATTGAATTTTGATTAGTTTTTGTCATTGGAAATTCAATTAAATTACAAACTTAATTTTGGAGGGAAAAATCAAATGGGTAATTAATTCACACTTGTGACAATAACACATGCTACACTATTATAAATTATGTGAAGATGTTTCAAAAAGGATGTTTAAATTAGGATAATAATGTCTCACAAGGCAAAAACATGAACACATTGGGTATATTATTAGCAAGGAACCATATGGTCTAACCAATTAGCCAAAAGACAACAATGGTCACATATATAACATTTGTGAATTTTATGTTGTTTACTCTTGGTAATGTATGCATATCCCTTATTTTAAAATGCATTTTGTTAATTCATTCATCATTGAAATAAGAAAAAGCAAATGCATCAAATCCAAAAATGAATGATTTTAAGGCTTAAAAGAAGCTCCACTAATGGTTTACCCAAAATATATTGAATCAAGTACATCATTTTTATATCAGTTTAAACTTACAATGAATTTTGTTTAAGTCAATAAATCTGCACATGATGCAATGTTTGCTAAAAACCATGTGTTGGTGTTCCCCATTCCCAAATTTGTGAGAATTCTAAATGTATGTTGAATACCATGACAAGTATTACATTCAGTATGTTAATTTTAAAACTATCAAAATTTTCAAAAAATATTGTGAAAGAATTTTTTTAAATCCTTTAGAATATATGGAGTATTTTTTTTTAAATGAAAATTTCTAAATAAAATAATTATTCAATATTGAAATGATGAATTTACAACAATATCGGTGTTTTTTTTTGGCAATTTATAGCCACTTCCCTTCATGCCATGGGACCTTGTGAATCTCTAATGCATTTTTTAAAAGGATTTTTTGGCTTGAATAGGCATATATGCAACATGATGAAAAGGCAAATCTAACAAATAGTTCATCGTTTAGAGTTATAGGATTGTCATATCCATCGTCCATTGGGTTTTGGAGATTACTAGATTGAATGCCAAATATAGTCTAAGTTGCTGAAAGGTAAAAGTAACTACCATTGTGATCACTTACTATGATTCCCACACATGTTCGTTTTGTTGCTTCTCTTTATTCATTGATTAGAACTATGTGCCACTCCTCTTTTCATGTTGCATTGGCCATCACCAACAACTCTAGAGTTCATTTTATGTAGTTGTTCATATAATTTGACCCTTTCATGAATGTTACAATTTTTAGTTTATTGCAAACATTGATTAGAGTTGATCATGTGCATTGAGCATCAAGGTCGAAGATTTTGAAGCTTGAACATCAAGGTTTTAAGTTTTAATTTCCAATTTAAATTTCTTTTGGTTGTTATAATGGCAAAAAATGAGCCTTTAGTGGTTAACTTCTAAAAGTTTCAATCTATGACTCTATGGCATTTGCCATCTATGTGTACTATGTAGCCATGTGAGCTTAGTGCAACAATAAGAATGCACTCAAAAAATTTGGTGAATCTCTTGATTCGTTTTTTCTTTTTGTTACATTGTGTTTTTAAGTTCCAACTTCCATATGATTTGAGTTTTCATGAGTTGCATCCTTGTCTTTTCACAAAATTTGAACCAAGTCTATAATGTGCTTTTGAATTTCCAATCTCCACAAAGTTCAAACCAAAGTTCGTAGTTCAAACAAAATCCAAAATGTCTTTTTGAAACTTGGTCTTCATTTTTATTTATTTAAGTTTATAGATTTTTCAGCTAAACTTGTATTTTACATAGTGACTCTTCTATAATTGCCCCACAATTTTTGGTATAAGCTTATTTTTGGAGCTTCAATCCCTAACAACCCTCATATTCCATCTTCTTTTTCTAGCATTGTTGTGACTATCAACCCTTAGCCCATTAAAGCACCTCATGGGTGAAAACACATTAAGTTGGAATACTTTCCGGCATATGTGAAGTCCATACCAATTTAAAATAAAAGTCCATTTTACACTATAGTATAACATATTATATTGCACAAGTCATATGGCAAAGCTAAACATTTTATTTTTAAAAAATTAGACTTTATCAATTATAGATAATTTTATTAAAAATTTACATTTAAAAAATGAAAAGTTGAATTATTAATTCAAATGTATAAAGGGCTTTATAAAAAAATTCATATTTCATCATATATATCAATTTATGGTTTTCAAAAAAAATTAAATTGACTTCTTTTGTATCAATGGCATCACACTACTTTTTATGTCAAAAAAATCACTCAACTAAGCATTTTAGTATATATAATGAATCCATAATCATATGATATGGACTATGATGCATGGTTTTTGGCACTTCAAAAGTCCAATATGTTATGTGACTCAAAATCCATACAATGTCATTCTATCACATGTAATATTATTTTTTTGAGTCTTTTTCACATATTATTCATTTATATTTTGTTCCATGGTTCATGATTGATAATCCAACAAGTTGTGACAAGATTATGTACTCCACCTTAATGTGCTTTCACCCTCATGAATAATTGTTTGAATAGGAGAAGCATCTCAAAGACCAAGAGAGATGTGTAAAACAAAAAGAGTACGAAACTAAACATTTTAGGATGTTTGGTTAAGTAAATTGCCTTGGCTTGGGTTGAACTATTGGCTAGTCTTTTTTATTATGGCCATAGTGTAATGTGTGGAAGATTTGCTCCAATCTTTGCACTCCTATTTTGCATGAAGTCCAAAAAAATGCTTGAATTGCAAAAGTAATTTATAACTTTCCTTAACACCAAAAGTAACAAAATTTTACAAAACACCAAAACTTGTTGGATTTCCATGTTTTTCCCTTGCAAGCAAGTTATGGTGGAATATAAGACCATCATGAAAATGTGGGGTGAAATTATGCTAAAATATACAAAAAAAATAGTCTTCATGTGTAAAAAAAACCAATTGTGACAAGTAGATTAAAAAATAGGTGATGTTTTGTGAGATTGTCCTTTTGAACTACATGAGGGCATCAAATGTGATATGTTGAAGTTTTTGAAACATTCAAAAGTTGTATCAACCTTTTTAAAAACCTAATTTCAATCTACTTTGCAAATTGTGCCAATTGGTCACATTACAAAAAAGTAGATTGAAAATAGGTCAAAAAAATAATTAATTTGAAAATTTCATTCATATGTTGCATTTTGAAAAGGTTTGGGGCATGATTTAACGAATTAAGCACATGCGATGCACTTTAGTATCATATCAAAAAATATGTTTTGGATGCCAAATCTGTGTTTATGGAAAATTTACTTTTGAGGGGCTTTGCATTCTCATAATCCAAAAATTCAAATTCCAAAAAATGTGTATGAAGGTGCATAATGGTTCAAACATTAGTAACACATCATTTGAATTGTTTGATTTGAAAAATGTTCAATATTAGCCAAAGTAATAAACATGAAATAAATAATTTAATAAATTTAAAGTGAGAGTAATAACATACATTAAGAATGACCATATAGGATTTATTTAATATGATAAGTACATCCCAAAATTTATGGCATGACTAAAATGCTTAAAATGCAAATAGATTCCAAATTTACTTTCTTGTTGGTAGGGATGAGCAATTGGTCTACACTTTAACCATGCTTTCACACCCTATGAGAAGATCAAATTTAGAATGGAGGTGCTACAAGATCTAACATGCAAAAGTTGTTAGATATTGAGCTGATTTTTGGCCTCCATTACATCTTGCCATTTTTTAGTTGGTTCACATGTTGATCAAATATGCCCAAGGGCGAGGTGTTTATATATGTGACTTTGTCGGGCTATCAAGATGTGCAAGTCCAAGATGTATGAGCTCTATAGTGACCTTGAGGGTGAAACTTTCAATAGATTTCACAACCTTTTGTAGGGCAAGTATGAGGGATTGTTTCTAATTTTCATTAAGTCCCTTTTGAATGATGATGACTAGTGCACCACAAAGTTCAGTGGTCACACAATTTGGGTTCATTCTTGGTAGCAAACCAATGGGGTTGCCTTGTTAGTTAATATATGATATACTAAGTCTTTGTAAGAATTTGAAAATAAAAATGACATTAAAAAATACCCCTAAAAATGGCACAATTTGAAAATTAGTCAAATATCTTCAACTTCAAAATTTTGTTATTACATTTTTTTTGAAAAATTATTGCATAATTATATGGACGTCTTTTTAATGAAGTTAACAATCTTAATCCAATTTCAAATTTGACAATGACATGTTAATGCATGACACCTTGTAGTTTTTTTATGTTGTGACACAAAAAATGATCCCAAGAACCTTGCATTAAACCTAACCTTAAACATTTGTGCATGAGTTCATTATGAGTTTTCAAATTCAATCTTAACCTGCCACTCATTGCAAGTAATTCATGTGTCACGACATGATTTGGAGTGAATTTGCAATTTAAATGTCTTTGAAGATCTTTAAGGGTATTGTAACTTCAGAGGTATAACTCGCAATTCAGGATCAAGATTAAAGATGTTTGTTACTAAGTTAGATGCATCTTTTAAACCTCAGTTTGGGTAGAGTATTAGTGTGGATTGATTATTTTGAGTGGCAATACAAGTTGATTACTGTGGGTTGTGAGCAATTCAATGTTAATTGAGTACATGAGTTAATTCTTTATCTAATAGTTCTAGTATTTTCAGGGTAATCATGGAAGGCAGATTGAAGAGGAAATGAAGCAATTTGACCATTCTTAAGAAAAAGGACATCATTTTTAATTCAGAAGGACAACCCATCATGGTCACAACAAGTTGTAGCAACTAAATTCAATGTAAATTGCATCTTGGAAAAGGAAAACAAGAGGATCACAATTTTAGTGGCACTACAGATTGCTACCAATATTTTCGATGCTCATGTGAAAATAAGCAAAGAAAAAAGAACTAAAAATGTGAAGTATCCATAGATGCATGCTCTTCTTGCATGGTTCCAACAAGTAAATTTCTTCAACTCAATCTTTCATGATTGGTTTCACTATTGTTTTTCTTTCAAGTATTAATATCAATGGTCCAATTAAACTTTATTCTAGGTATGGAAAATTCATAATAAAGGTGGATGCTTGACTGATTAAATGTTGGTCAGGAAAGCATTATCTTTCATTCAACAACTTTTACACTTGAATATCGTCATTTTGGAAAAGGGACAAAAATATAGAACTTCAACATTCAGAATGGATGGCTTGAGAAATTCAAGCAACAACATGATATTGCAAGGTACTTTCTTTTCACCATTTTAATACATACCAGCTGTGGTGATGCATCAGGTGCTGGAGTAGCCGGGAACAGGAGTAGTCAGTTGGAGTTGGAAGATGAAGCTGCAAAATGTGCATCTCTTGCAGAGGGGAAGCACATTTCTGTTTCCAATATTTGCCAGGGTAGTCTTTCTGCACTCAGGGTTTCAGCATTTGGAATACTTGGCTTTCAGATGCAAGAAGTACCTGGCTTGTGCAATTTAGCTCTCATCAAAGGCAAGGTGTGCAATTCTTCCATCCGTCTCTCTGCCATTTGCAACGAGCCTTTGCTATGCTTTTCAAATCTCTTTTCGTTTGGTCAATCATAGCAGCTCACCTCTTCTGGGTGGTGATGCCAGGTAAATGTGCTCATCCATTGTCATGTAGCAGGCAAGAGAATAACAACACTGTATGATCTTGGTTGTGATCTGATCCGAGAGGAGGAGTATCTGATTTTGCAGACAAGTTAGGGTCTGCTCCTTTGTCACCCTCTTGTGATCTACTATTTCTCCCCAACAGAAAAGGGTGATGTCCTTACAATCACTGCAGAAGAGGTGATTCAGCACCTTGCAGATTACATCGGTGAAGGCAGGATGCAGCACTCATGTTGATGTTGACAAATTCATGGTTCATCTGCAGAAGGAGCTCAAGGCTCCAACTCCTGAGCACCTCGGTGTGTAGGTGCAAAGTCTTGGGTACGTATCATGGTCTTCTAGATTCCAAACCTTTCTTATTACTTATGCTTTAAAATGCCTATGGTGACTGGCTTCAAATCTTTGTAAACTTTTTTGCAATAGTTGGAGTTTTTCTGTTGGAAAGTAGAGAGGAATTGATACACTTTTTGAGTGCCTGCAGGTTGCATCTTGCTGCTTTGGTATGAGCAAAAAAGGGAAAGGCATACTCAATCAAAACCTGGGAAGGTTTGCCATGTGCACAATTTGAGCTAAGACACAAATCAAGCATAGTGGCAACGATTACTCACTTTCTGTCATCTGAAACCAGCAAGCAAAAGCTTTGGCTGGTCATTTGAAGTGCAAGAGCGATTCTCTAAGTGACTCCTCAGATGATGTGACAGGAAGGTCAGACAAGAAGGTTGCTGTAATGGTGAAAACTGTGGAGAAATTGTCAGATGTAAGCAAGGGTAAGGCAATTGGTCATTTTGGCAATTGTCCTTATCCCTCAGCTGCTGAGGTGGTCTGCCACCTGACATTGAAGGAGGTTGCAGAGTTCATCATGGTGTTGAAAGTTATGTGCAGTGATCACACCATCATAAAGGTCTTGCACCACCACCATTCTTCACTTTTTCTGAGCATAAGTATGGAGAAAGTTCTGTACTTCTGAAGATATTCTTCACTTTGTCTATCAAAGCACACTCCCATTTATCTTGACCCTAACATGGAACGTGTTTTGTTTCTTGTTGCTAGGGATAAAGGTGCTGGAGCAGTTGTTCAACAACAGACATCCAACAAGTGCCCTGAAGTCCATGAATAAGAACCAGAAGAAGCTATTCAAAGCCAAGAAAAATAAACAGATGCAGCAATTCGGAGATTATCCTGGCCTGGGTCTGGGTATTGTATGGATTATATTTGTTGTTGACATTGACATGTTGATAAAAATACCTCTCTGAACAGAAAGTTCAACTGACAATGCACCTCAGCCATGAACATAAGTGCATGCAAAGGTGAAAATCATGAACATCTGACATAAATAGATAGGAGGATCACTAGAGTCATTCAGATAACAAAACTCAAATTGTCTATTTATGAGGACTACCGACAGTAAAAATGTCTGACATGCTTGATGTAGTGCCCAGCTCAATGTTGTCTGCCATCTGCATAGAGTACAATGCAATTGCTTGGAGACTAAATAGGTCTTTGGCCCAAAATCAAGACCTGAAACTTCTTTGATATGATTGAATTGGTCTCCAGATGACATCTGTTGTGGAGACAATCACCACAAATACAATGAAGGAGATTCTGGTCCAAAGACAAATTCAAAAAGATGACAAAGAGAGAATTCCATTTTGCTGAAGAAAGAATTTTGTGGAGAAAGACCATGATAGCTCACTGGTGGTCCAGAGTAGGTGATCTGACATATACATCTCTGGAAATTCTGTTACCTTTTTCAAGTTTGAAATTACACCATAGCCAGAGCAAAACATCTGGCCAACAAGGGATTGCATTGCTGTATCACCATTTTGGCCGCCTTCGGCGTCTGCTCAAACCAACTTTATCACATTCTGCCACAGCCTCCCCTAACAGCATGGCTCTCGCAAACTGAGGTTCATCTTTCATTTCTGATCTCTTTGACCTTACCCTTTGCAGGGTTCAATCTGGCATCCTGTCACATCCATGCAAAATCCTCCAATTCCCAACTCTGAAAAGCCTTCTATTTTGTTGGTTACCTACTACAGAATAATAGAAGCTTCCTTAATGGTAGAATGCTGAAAAGAGATGATTCAGCTAAGGTTCGCATCCTTGTTCTTAACAATTTTGTGTAGCATTCCAAGTAACCCTATAAAGATGGATTCTCATTGAATAGTCTCCCAACATCCTTCATGCTCCCATATTCTGCATACAGGTGAACCAAGCTATAATTCCCCACAAAGACATACTCACGACCACTTTGAGAGATCACTGTTCATGAACACACCGGGCAGCGCTCTTCGAGTCCAACAACTACACTCAGCACCCTCACAATTAGGTTGTGCATCTTGCAAATATTGTGTCCAATTCTTGGATCTGCTTGGGAAGATATCGCTCAAATCAGGTCAAGAATTTTCGGCCCAAAAAGTGTGCGTTCTGTGAAAAGAAGGCGAAAAACACAGAGAAGGAGATGAACAAAACTAGAAAGCTTACACTTGCTGGCCAGAGTGAACCAGCCCCCGTGACTGCACCAGTTGGCCGTTCTGTCCATAGGATGGGCTGCCTTTTTTCATCCCGCTCCCTACCCTCAGTTAACCAACATCGTACCACAGTCAACTTTTTTTTGTTGCTGACCTTTGGTTTTTTTTTTCCCCTTTTCTTAGCCCTTTTTTTTCTCAGCCTTGACCTCCATAACCCTCCCACCTAGCTACCCTACAAATCTAGCTATCCTATTGATCAAGTTACCCTATTCACCTACATCTTTTCCTTAAATAAAAAAGATATTTTTACCAAAAAAAATAAAAAGACTCATATAACAGAAGTAAGTTGATGATAAAAAATATGAAATAATAAAAATTTATTAAACATTCTAAAAATATATTCACAATTTCATAGATGTGAAATTTTAAAACTTTAAAAATTCAAAATATGCACATTTTCAATTTTCAAAAGTGTTTTATCACATATAAATGAAATATAATGTACATAATATATTGAGAAAATTTTTATAAATATATTTTTTAATTTTTTTTAATTTTTTACTAGCTAAAAAATTGACCTATTAGTTATCTTTCAAATCTAAAAAATGGGCAAAATTGTGAGGGAAAGAAAGAGCTCAAAACGTTGGAAGAGAGTAAAATCTTTTTTATTTTCTTTGGAAGATAACACACAAGTATTGCTTGTTTCTCCTTACACATAAGGCGAGAAGGATGTACATATTTACATGTGTTGAACATAATTTGTTAAGATATAAAGAATGTTGACAAATTATGGCCTTTA
>Ga0209208_10011294_pt1 | contig 11441 bp, 6 predicted proteins | sample S1TSphfallax_3_FD_187694 | JGI IMG/M metagenome (GOLD analysis project Ga0209208, IMG submission 187694) | Host-associated microbial communities from peat moss isolated from Minnesota, USA - S1T2_Fd - Sphagnum fallax MG (SPAdes) (version 2) | ecosystem: Host-associated > Plants > Peat moss >...
ATAAAAGATTTTTTTAAAATTTATCGTGTTGTCAATTGCATAAAATCAAACTTGGTTTTTTGACCCTTAATACCTAGGGCTCATGACCAATGATTTTTTTGGCAAAAAATCATCAAAAGGCTACACCAAAAAGCCCCCCACCCCCCATAGAACTATTGTGAAATCAAGGTTTAAATTTGGGCAAGATCACCAAATCCTCTTGGTGCCAAGTGGAAGCATCACCACCATTCAAAATTATTTAAACCCTAAAGCCGCCACCCATTTTGCCATCATTGTTTTGTGTTTGCCAACAATGTTGGTAGTGTTGTTGAGTTTATCGCCACCATAGCTATTACATTCCAAACATAATCACCAACAACACACAATGCACATCTAGAACAAAAACATCAATAATAGGCAATTTAATTGTGCCTTGACATCATCAACACCTTGATCCCTTCGGTGCATCCATATTTTAAGGGACATTGCAAGTCTTGCATGATGACGGTAATTTTGTTGCAAAACCAATTTTTTTTTAATGTTTGTTTTGAAATTTGACTGATACATGGATTCCAAGAACTTATGCCAAGATTTGGGAAGCTTTGGTGTATTAATAATAAGTACTTGCACCAATCATTTTTGCATTTGCATTGTTGAACAATGTGCATTGTGGATTTTGGAGTAACAAGGTTCTTGAATTCGTACCAAAGAATGGAGAAACTGCAGGCTGAAACTCCAATTAACAAGAATGAAATTTGTGTCACAACACAAGGGAAGATACACAACTACATCATAGGTTATGATGTCACTACAAGTTTCAACAAGTTTTTTGCACTTACTAATCCACAATTGTCATTTTGTTTGTTTGTTGTTAATGTTTTCTTTTTTAATTTTTAATTTTTTTTTGTGTTACACAAATTTTCTCCAATGCTTCAAATGCTTCTTTTCAGCTTTTTGTATTGCCCCTTATAGTTGGAATTGGGGTTTTAACCTACATTGTATCATTTTGTAACTTGGTTTGGGTTCTTGAAAATATACATTTCTTTCCTCATTAGTGATGTTATGAAAGTAGGATGTGAATAAATGTCAAATTCAAGAATCAATTATTAGAAAGGTCTTGCTCTAAGTATGGCATTGTTTAATATTTATAAGTTACATTCAAACTTGTTGGAAGGAAAATTGTTTAATTTACATTGATAAACATCCAATTTCAACCTAATATATCTCATGTCAATTTTCATTTCTCTAGTTGTCATTGGAGTCTTATATATGGTCTACAATTTTCATTTTAAATGCCTTCATTTAATTCCATCTCCTTATGACAATTTGCCTTGTATTATTATCAAGGTTTATTTGTTGGACTCCGTATGGAATTTTGGCATCAAAATGTTGCATTCTCAAGCATACAATATCAAGGTCATGATAGATGGCATTACATTAGAATATGGGATCAAGTGACATGCCCCCAAACTCCTTAAGAGACCCAAAAGTGGGTCCCATAGTGAAACAACAACAAAAAAAAGTCGAAGCATGCTCCTTAAGTCACATCACTTCTAAAGTAAGAAGATGTGCTAGAACTCCAAAATAGGACTAAAACAAACTCACAAACAAGAGTTCAAAATGAAATCAACTTGCACAACCAAGAAAAGAGGGCGGTTAATGCAAATTAAACACAAGTGGTGTGGTAGACTTAATAAGGACAACTTTAAGCACAAGTTTTACATAACCCATAGCCTGTTCACAGCCTCTAAAAGGAAGCACCATTCCCCTCCCTATAATATACTTTGCAACTCTCTGTGAGGGCTATATATAAATGGCATTTTTTTTCGGACATAATCCCAAAATTGGGACTCTTATTATCCCAAAACTTTGGACATTCATATCGTTCTCAAATCAAATATTCTTGGAACATGTGAAAGGAATATCTTATAACCTCAAAAGATTTTTCCAAGGGTGTATTGCACGCCCCAATTAGAAATGATTTGACCTGTACTTTAAGGGGATTTGTGGTTAGGAATCAAATTCTCAATTTGATCCTTGGCCCTTCTTTTGATCATAATTCATTTATTTCAAATCTAAATGAACAATGCAAAGGTATTTTAAGCATCTACACTTTGAAACCTTTCCAATGGTATCTTGGGAGGGCTTATTTAGTGTTTTTTTACCTTTTTAACCAAGGCTCTAAATATTTGACTCTTGCACAAATACAACTCTCAAAGTGGGAATGCATTTGGGAGTCATTGGGTTCAATTTCATGCGTTCTCCCCCACTTGTGAGAATGCATTTCACTCCCGAACACATTTTTTTGGCCTCATGTGCCCTTGCACCCCACACTTAATTGCAAACCCAATGTTGGGGTTATGACATAAAGTGTGTATAAACTAATTTTCAACATTAATTGTTTTAAAAAGAAATTTGATTAATATGGGTCTGGCTTCATTGTATCTTCAATTTTTGTGCCTTTGTTTTGTTAATCTTAATATTTTGTTATTTGCAAGGTAAACACACCATGGCCCCTTTACAAATTCCCCAAAATTTTAAATTCAAGCCTATCTTCCTTGTTTCATCACACTTTCAAGATGAGGGTAATTCATCTTCCACCCAACATACTCCTATTTCATTTAAAGACATGTCGTCCATTATTTTATTGTTTGATATAGCTTGTGAAAATTTGTCCAAACAAATTCCACAAAAGAAGTGAACATTATATGAGGTTCTCAAAAGTTTTAGGATGGTTAGATTATCCAATTGACATTGCCAAAATCTATCATTGATGACAAAGGGTTACTGCAATAGGTCAAATGTAAGATTTGCATAGCAACTGAAAGGAAAGAAAAGATTCTACCCCCAAAGTTAAATAGTTTGCTCTTGAATATGTTGGTTATCAAAAAGCCAAGGTTTCCATGCCAAGTGCAGATGTTAGTTTTCAGTATTTCAATAAAAACTTAGTGCATGCCAAAAATGAAAATGAATTAGTTACTACTAAGTGTCTTTCTATCTTGGATTGATGTCCCTTCAAAGTATCAACTAAAATTGTGCAATTTATTTCCATCTATCATTTGCTGAACCATGGACATCCCATGACAAATTATGAACATATGAAAGGTTTGTTCCAAATGTTGAAGGTCAAATTTGTATCCAAAAAACATTGGTTTGATACAATAAATTAGGCCATGGTTGAAATCATGCATGAGTTGTTGTTAGAGGTGACCAAGGCAACATTTTTTTTTGCCACCTTCATTGTTATTAATATAAATGAAGTTACAACAATTAACAACAATTAATGTGTTGCAAGGTTGGAAGAGGAATCCAATTTTGCTTTATGTTGAAATAGTTGGGGTTTCTGCAACACATTATAAAGAATTTGCAAATAAACGATTTGATTTATGACTAATTTAATTTTTATTACCACATGTGACTTGTTACAAGACCTAGTCACTTTGGACAAATCGCATAAAATTTTAATCACAAAGAATATATATGGCACCAAGTTGCAATTATGGTAATCACATAAAGATGTGACTGACATGAACTTTACATCCATCCAAACCAACTTAGTACATGGCATTGTCATTTTGTGATTAATTTTATGACTAGATAATGTAATTGCATTATTTATTATTTAGATATGTACTTATATTTATTTATATTATTGTTAATTTCATTAAGTTCAACATGTATCATTTTGACATGTGTCATTACATATGTTAGGTTAAAAAAACAATTCTAAATAACTAGGTAGGCCGCATATTATGCCTACTTAAACTCACCTAGTAGTTTTCCTAGGTAAGGAATATTCGATCACCAATCAATTGTTGACCACAACCAATGTCATGTGTGAGAATTGATCTTTAAACCTCAAGGATGGAAATCAATTCCTTTACCACCAATCCACACCCACTTGCTATGGCAAAAATGCAATGTGCATTGTAATATTTATGTTACTTCATTTTAAACATTACACAAAACATCATTTTTTACCTTTGATATCTTATTAAAATTTCATCCAAATGATAAGATTAAAGTTAAAACTTTTTTTTTTTTCAATAATGTAAAACAATACATGTTTTTCCTCTTAAGAATATAAATTTATTTGAAAAAAATTTGAAGTTAGTTATTGAATACAATTCCAATGACCATTCTATTGAAAAAATAAATTCAATCACATGATTTATAATATATATATATATATATATATATCATAGTTTAGACCTTCATTTGATTCTATAAATTATTTTCTACAATTTTTCTTTTGATATATCATAATTTTTAAGAATAAAAATTAATCTAAATGTGTGATATATAATTTGTTCACATATAATATTTTAAGTTTTATTTAAAATTATGATAAATTTTATATTTAAAAAAAATTATGTTTCTTCACATTTTGAACCTCTATTGGATATTTTTAATTATATTATATAATTTTGTTTATAATAGATCATGGGCATATTCACAATCAAGGTACCCTTTTTTGGAACAAGGTTCAAGGATTTTGTTTTTACTATCTTCCAAATATAAAATCTAAACATAATAGATTTAAGTGGGAAATATTGGATAATTCAAATTATGATAATGGTGGTGGTGATTTTTCACATGCATATGTAATTATGCATAAATATTTTGGTAAAAAATCAGAAATGCAAAAAATGAATACATAAGCTTTTATGTACAACTTAACATGTTTTGTTGCATGAAAATTTCCTGCACATTTTGCCAACATTTGGGGCCACAAATTCTAAGCCTAATGAATATAAAAAATCAACGAAATGGAATGAAAAAAGAATTATTTTCCTTGTTATTTTTTCAAATGGATTTTGTAACTTTCAAAATTCTTATATTGTATATTATTTAATCAAATGCATTGTATGAACATTGCCAAATGTAGATGTATGCATAACTTATCCATGAAAGAAAATTGAAATCAATTGCATTGTTTAATACATTTTTTTTATTCCTTTAAGATGAAAATTACAATTAAAACAAGGTCTTAAATTATTTAAAAAGACTCAAAATGACATCTATATTATACTAATTTATTTTTCGATTTTTTTATTAGATTAACATGACATCATTCTAATTATAGTCATATACCAATTCATTATAATCATGAAATAATAAATATAATAAATATTCAAAATAGTCCTTTGTAGTCCTTTTTTCATTAGACTATCCTTTTGGGTACCTTGATTGTGAATATGCCCTCATAATTGTATCAACAAAACGTAATTTAAATGGATGAGATATAATTTATTCATTATATAATGTTTACAGATGGGTCATAAATTATTCTTATTACCTAGCCTATTCGATAAATAAATTACATTGCCTACCTAATTAAGTAATTAATTCAAAAAAATCACATATCAACATAATAAAATATCTACTATTTAACCCACATACATATGACCAACTAGTTATTTACTAGGTATTACATATCTTGCTTATTATTTATTTAATAGATTAATTACATAGCCTATCTAATTAATTAATTACACCTACTACCTAAACCCTAACCTATTTAATAAGTATATAGCTTAATTACCTAATAATTAATACAAAAACATTATCACATATGAACATGATTAAATACCTATTACTTAACCTACTTAATTAATTAACTAATTAAAAAACATTATGATTTATTAACACAATAAAATACCTACTACTTAGTCACATACATATTACCTACTACCTAGCCTTATTTCTACCATTAATTTCCATTGGTCCTCTAAAATTTTCACAAACCATCCAACCCTTCCTACACATTTAATGGTTAGTTCATTGAAAATAGTTAAAGGAAAACAATTAGACCACTAAATCTAGTAATTTCATTAGTTAATTCCTTTTTTTTCACATATAATTACATGTGCATTTGCAACTAGGATTCATAATTGCAAACCAAGTTGAAAAGAAGACATGTGGTGTCCATTGCCTATGAACTACATTCCAAGTCACAAAAATAACTGCATTTTCATCTATTTTGTGATCCCACTAAAAATGGATGATATTAATGTATTTTTTATCTTCATTTTCATCCAATTTGACATTAGTTTCAAGTATAAGTTGCATATGCAACTCCAAACCACTTTATAGTCGTCTTTGTGATTATAAATTGTTTTTGCCAAATGCCATAGAAAAAAATCACATCTATAGTTGCAAAAATGGTTGATTTGGACACAAGTCATAAATGCATGTGATGCACCCCTAAACTCCTTGAAAGACTCAATGCAAATTTGAAATTGAAAATAACGAAAGGAGTTGGGGTACCCTTTTTATCTCGCAACACTTCAAGGGTAAGAAGGGCATGCTAGAGCTTTGAGATGAGGACTAGGATGAATGACAAGTAAGTCAATTATTTTTATGGACCTACACAAATCAAACAAGTTGGTTAGTGCATAGTTGGAACATTTTTGGTGCATGGATGAGCCATTGGCATACTCCCATAAGACTCACCATGACTCAGATTTGGGAAAAGCCACCACCTTCCCTCCCATAGTATTATCTATGATTGGCCACAAAGGCTACACCTAAAGCTCATTTTCCTTGGGACTCCCAAGTTAAAAGTTTTGAAATTCCCAAAATTGGGACTCTCGCCACTTGGAGGTCTATAACTTCTTGTGAAAATCTCCGATTGTGGCAATGTTTCAAGAAAAATTATAGCTTTCGTTGAGAACTTTCCAACGATAGGTGACACGCCACCTACACACACGTATTTTAGGTCAATTTTCGATTTTTAGTGGTCAAGAATCAAATTGACACTTTGACTCCCAACCTTTCATTTGGCCATAACTTATGTTGTAAGTACTCAAATGGATCAACCAAAGTGGGCACTAAAAACTTTGCTAAACATCTACGTCTCAAGAGCTTTCCAATGGTACAAATAATTCTTCAATTCAATTAGTTTTAACCCCTCAAATCATTTTTTGAAAATTTAGGATTCCATTGGGACTCTAATTCCCAAAATGGAACCCACTTGAAAGTGTGTGAGCTGATTCCCTCACACTTTCCTAAACTCTTAGGAATGTGAATGTGACTCCTGGGTTGCACTCTTGGCTCACACCTTTCCATGCCCTTTGCCCAAGGTTAAAGTCATGACAACATGGGTTGGAATGGATAGGATCATTCCTTATAATGACATCTAATAATATTTTTGGACTAATGGTGAAAGCATTACTTGAGTTTGGTGGCTTAGGGATGGATGAGCTAGTTGGGAGTAAAAATGTTTTTCAAGGCCATCAAATGGATGTGACTTTGTAGTTTAAGGATAAATTTATTAACCCATTTGTAAGTGAGGTTCATTGTTTTGTTAATAAGATCAATCTAACACTAATTACTTTGTCTCATATGGAACTTGTGCATTAGTTGGAGGTGCTATTGTAAAACTTTTATGTTTTTTTTGCTCACAATTGTAAAAAGTTCCTTGAATTTTAAAAACTACTACATCTTATCAATACTAAAGGCAACAAACTTCTAAGGAACATCAACATAGTGGATTTCCATATAATTTTTAACAAAACAACTATATGTTGAATATTTTCCTTTCGTTATGAAACTGCATGCCAAAAGTTCTAGGAATGATCAAGCTTTGAAAATTTTGAACCAAATGTGTGATGTTGAGCTCATTTTAAGGTTGTTCTGTATTTTGCCATTACTTGAATGTGTGCATATGATAATCAAAGTTACACAAGGTCAAGATTTTTTTTATGTGATTTTGTGGAGCATGTGAAATTTGTGCAACACAAGTTTTATAGGTTATATTGTGATCCTTACAAGAGATTCAATGATCTTACATTTGACAACTTCAATGCAATTGAAACTGCTGATAATGAAAACATTCCCATGAGTTGGTTTTTTGATCTCAATGGCAGAAAGGATGCCATGTATTTGGCATTTTCATGTGTTGGACACAAGTACACTATTTACCAGCATGACCTATATGGTGCTTGAGAACTTCAACCTATCACCAAAAAAACTTTCAAATTGGCTATGGCCAAAGTCAAACAACAAATTTGTGAAAGGTTTTATTAAGGAGCTTGAATGGCATTTCCCAAAACATCAAGTTATTATAGCATTAGGTGTGGTTTATCCACAATTTCAGGCTAGAAATCTAATGGATGTAAAGGAGGAATTTCATAGGCAATTGAATGTGTTGAAGGCCACCTTTTATGCCTTTTGAAAGGTGGGTGAAATCGGGAAAGTGGTGTGTACCTTGCTCTCAAGTCACAACCCAGATTTGCAAGTCTTTTTTTCAAGATGACCATGGGACAAAACTTTGAACCAATTTTGCATGAGGAAAGTGATTCCAATCCACTTACCAAGCTTTATCATAAAAATTTTAGATCTCCACTTTTCAACCATAAGCTCTCAAAATTCATTAAGCTTGTTGAAATTTTTGTTGTTCAAGTCCTTGGTTCCATTGAAAATGAATAGACACTTAACATGTGTAGTTTCGTGAAAAAAAATACCAAACCAATTGAATACACATTTAAATATGTGCACAAGATTCCATAATTAACATGTTTTTATGTTACAAACTTTTCCATACAACTTGGCCATTGCCAACTTGCAAGTCAAAAATTCATATTGTGTGGATGCATAGTTAAAGCTTGACCCACAAGCTTCCCTAGTTCTTAACTCCTAAGTGGTTGCCATTTTTATTCATTAGAATGGATCAATTGTTTGGAGAATGCAAATTGTGATCAATTGTTGATTTGCAACTTTGTCATGATTCATAAGTTTGCAGATTGGAAATGGCATTTTTTTGTTATGGCATGTGTTATTTGTTTGGAAAGTAGGGATGGTGGAGATTGCTAGTTTTTTGAATTTATCAAATCCTACAGCAAAAGGAATGGCACTTTTATGTTGTTTTTGGAATATGTGAATTGGCTAGAAAATGGGGATGGTTGTTAATTGTTGTTTTTTGAATTTGTCATATGTTCAACAATTGAGTTTTTGCGGAGTTTTTTTTGCAATCACATAAGTTACATTACTATTTTGGAGATTTATTGATTCTATGTAGCCAAATTTACTCCCTTTAAATCTATTCTTTAAAAATTTGTGACTCACCTTTTAGCTAATTACATGGCATAACAAGTGTTTCCGTTGCCAACATTTTAAATCACAAGTATTATTGTTGTTGCCAATTTGCAAACATTTGTAAAAAGGGTCCAATTTTTTTTAAATGTACCAAAATTGTGACATGACATCATTTTTTTTGTATTTCTTACCTAGTTGTTTTTTACCATGTAAAAACACATTTATGGATGATTATGATGAAATTTAAGATTGTAGTGATGTGAAATATGGTATTTATGAAATATTTGACATTTTTTGATTCACTAATTTTGACGGGGATAAAAATATAGGGGAGAAAAGGACTATAGTATGGACTAGGCCCTTTTTGTCCTTGGTGGTACACCTCAAAGGATTTTCACCCAAAAATAGCTCGCCATCATAGCCACCTTCCATTGAAAAAAATCATCTAATAAGCTCCACCTCACATAAAAATTTAGCTAATTGGAGTAATCAATAGCTAGACTTTGTAGCCAAATTGGTAACTAGGCATACTTGAAAACAATCACTACTCATGACATAAATGACAAGGTAAGGGAAATGATCCAAAAATGAATATGAATGACTTCATGTTAAAATATGTATGTTGAATGACATTAGTATTAATAACATACCAAGTACAATATCTTTAGGTGAAAACAAGATACAAGAAGTTGATAATATGTAGCTCTTATAGGTAGTTTTGAAATAGTTCTAAAAAGTTAATATGGAAGCACAAGATTGATGAAATAGAGTTTAGATAGTGTTTACATAATATTTAAATAATGCATATTCAATATTTAAACAATGTTTTTAACCACTAAATATGAGCTTTTAATAGTGTTTATAATTTTTCGATATTCATTGGATTGTTTTCAAACTTATCCAAATGTTATAATAATATATTATAAAATTATATTATAAAAAATAAATTTGAAATTTAAATATTAATGACTAATTTACTAGACTTGCAAACATGTCAAATAAGCACAAGCTAATAATATTACCTCTTTTTATCTCATTTTTTGCCTCTTTCTATTTTGACATTCAACATAACTACACAAGGCCTCTAATTTTCCTCAACAATGTTGGCATGTTGGGCCATAGCAATGTGATCCACTGTTGTTTTTTTAATAATCTTTATTCATGTATTATGTGCAAGGTTTTTACAATAAAAGAAATTTTGATTATTTTCTTATTTCCAAGTGAGTGTTTTATGTTTAGAAGTCTCATATTAAGATTTAGACATTTTCCAAAGACCTTTTTTTATGAGTTGTGTTTGCTAGTTTTGACAAGGTAGGTGGATTATATTTTATCACTTTTAACACTTTTCATGAACATTTATTCTTGTATTAAGTCCATAATGAAAGTGATAAATTTAGTTGTCACCTCAATGATCTTATAAACATTTTATATTTCAAATGCATTTTTTTTCATGAATGAAAATATTGCATTGTTACATGTTCATTTAGTAAAAATTTGATAGCAAATAATTATTCTTGGCAATGTTTTCAATGCATGAACATGAATTTTATACACCATTTTCATTTTCTTTCATTATGATGTATTGCAGTTCACATTTGAAAAATGTTATTGAGCCTATTGTGTATTTTGAATAAAATATCTTGGTTAACTTAAACCATAGGTTGAGACACACGATTGTGATATTATAAAGTAATTCACATTTTATGAATAAATGTAAGGCTTAATATGGTGTTTTAATCTTCTCAATTAATAATATTTCTTTTTCTAGTATACAAAAGCAGCCAAGCCCCAACATTTCTTTGTGTTGTTATGGGTGATACACCCTATGGTCTTTGTCAGCTCAACGATTAACTAAAAGTTTATCTTTCTTGAACAAGAATGTCAATTATATGCATTCCAAGTAGGGAAACATAAGACATCAATGTTAATTAAAGGGGTTCAAATATGATAAAATATGTTAATTTGCCATCCTTATTCATAAAATATTAGCTTAGATTTTGCATTTTGGATTTGTAAGCCTTTTGGCACTATGGATAATAACTTATAGGCCATATCAACCTTTAAATTTAGTTGGCCATATATGGTGATCCCAAATTTATTTATTATTAGCACAATTTTATTTAGTTTTTGCAAGTTTTTTACATTAGTTAATGATGCATTATTGATGAGCATTTATGTTATTGAAAAGGCATTTTTCTAGATTTCGATTTTTGAATTACAATAATGGGAAGCCTTTGAAAGTTTTGTTTTTGATACATTTAGGATTCAGCATCTAAAACATATTTTTAGAATTTATATATAGACTACAATCATTTTTGTAACTTGATAAAAACATGCATTTAATCACTTCTAAGTTCATCATATGCATGGAATTCTTAATTACAATCCATTAATGTAAAATATCTTTACTTTTGAATAATGTA
>Ga0209208_10011295_pt1 | contig 11441 bp, 6 predicted proteins | sample S1TSphfallax_3_FD_187694 | JGI IMG/M metagenome (GOLD analysis project Ga0209208, IMG submission 187694) | Host-associated microbial communities from peat moss isolated from Minnesota, USA - S1T2_Fd - Sphagnum fallax MG (SPAdes) (version 2) | ecosystem: Host-associated > Plants > Peat moss >...
CCGGAAATGGGTTGTCGAGAAACGTTGGTTGGAGTTTTTCTCAGATCCTTCGCAGTGGTGGGATAACAGGTCAGAGAAGGTAACCAGAAACATGATTCTTGTTATCACCACATTTCCCATTTTGATGCAAAGACATATGTGTTTGATTTCCGGAGGGTTTGTGCATTGTTGTTCTTGGATTGTGAATCACGGTAATAGAGTGAGCTGATCTGAGCTTGCTTGATTGATTTTGGTTTTTGCCAGTCAGAGCTCAATGCAAACTATCCTGATTTCAAACATAAGAAGACAGAGGAGGCCCTTTGGCTGAATGGAAAATGTAAACCTCCCTGGGTAGAAGCAAAACTGGCTGCACTGGCACCAGGAAGTGTGCCATTGCACATCTTCTCATGGAATGCAAAGCTCACAAGATATGTGAAGGATGGACAATATGAGAAGGTGCTAGAGCTTTTCCAACAAATGCAACAACAAGGCATAGTCCCTGACCCATTCACTTTTTTTCGAGTACTCAGTGCTTGTGCAAGTTTACAAGCACTTGAAGAGGGCAGACGCATTCATTCACAGATCATTCAAAGTGGCAACTGTGAGTCTGATGCATTTGTGGGTAGCAGCCTTGTTGCTATGTATGTCAAATGTGGGAGCATGGAGGATGCAGAGCGAGTTTTTAGCACAATGCCTACACGGAATGCACTCTCCTGGAGTGCCATGATTCTTGGATACATGAAAAGCGGGCATGGGCACAAGGCATTAGCATTGTATCGACAAATGCTGCAAGAAGGAGTGGAGCCAGAGCCTGTAACTTTTGTGAGGGTCTTGAATGTGTGTGCCAGTTTAGCTGCACTTGATGAGGGCAGGCGTGTTCACAAACACATCATTCAAAGTGGTTGTGAGTCTGATATATTTGTGGGTAGTAGCCTTGTTGACATGTACACCAAGTGTGGGAGCATAAGGGATGCCCAGCAAGTGTTTGATGGGATGCCTGTACGAAATGTTGTTTCTTGGACTGCCATAATTCTGGGACATGTGAAATGTGGGCAAGGGCAGAAGGCATTAGCGTTGTTTCAACAAATGCAACAGGAAGGAGTGGAGCCCGACCCCATCACATTTGTGGGTGTTCTGAATGCATGTGCCCATCTAACTGCAATTGAAGAGGGAAGGCTTATTCATGAATGGATCAGTCAGAGTGGTTTTGAGTCTGATGTATTTGTGGGTAATAGCCTTGTTGACATGTATGCCAAATGTGGGAGCATGGAGGAGGCTCGGGCAGTATTCGACAAGATGCCTGCTCGAAATGTGGTCTCTTGGACTGCCATGATTCTGGGACATGTGAAATGTGGCCAAGGGGACAAGGCATTAGAACTATTTCAAAAGATGCAGCAGGAAGGGACCCAGCCAGACCTTGTAACTTTTGTGGCAGTTGTGAATGCTTGTGCCAATGTAGGATCACTGGACGAGGGCAGGCATGTTCATAAACAGATTGTTCAGTTTGGTTTTGAATCTGATGTCTTTGTGGGTAGTAGCCTCATCGACATGTATGTCAAATGTGGGAGCATTGAGGATGCACAAGAAGTTTTCAACAAGATGCCAATACGGGATGTGGTCACTTGGAGTGCCATGATTCTAGGACATGTGAAATGTGGGCAAGGGCAGAAGGCATTAGCCTTGTATCGACAAATGCAACACAATGGGGTGCAGCCAGACAATGTAACTTTCATGGGAGTCCTCAATGCATGTGCAATTGTAGCAGCACTTGAAGAGGGTAGGGCTGTTCATAAACAAATCGTTCAAAATGGTTGGGAGTCTAATCTCTTTGTGGGTAATTGCCTCATTGACATGTATGGCAAATGTGGGAGCTTAGAGGAAGCAACGAGAGTGTTCAACACAATGCACACACGCAATGTGGTCTCTTGGACAGCTATGCTTCAAGGATATGCCATGCATGGACATGCTAAGGAAGCTCTTGAACTTTTTGAGAGGATGTGTGCAGAAGGTGTGGAGATAAACAGTATAACTCTCGGTGCTCTGCTGTCAGCCTGTAGCCATGCAGGCCTAATCAATGAAGGCCTCTGCTACTTTGATTCCATGGGTTTTGTTTACAACATATCTGCAACATTGGAGCACTGCTCTTGCATGGTTGATCTTCTTGGTCGTGCTGGCCATCTGCAGGATGCAGAGGATTTCATCAACCAGATGTCCTGTGAGCCTGATGCAGCTGTCTGGAGGACCTTGCTTGGTGCTTGCAGAATTCATGATAATGTAGAGATGGGAGAGCATGTTGCAAAACGAGTTTTGGAACTGGACCCTGGAAATGCTGCAGACTATGTAGTACTACTGCCAAACATCAATACTGCTGCTGTCAAGTGGGATCTCAGTACACATATGCAACAGAGAATCAAAGCACCTGGATTCAAGTGACTAACAAGGTGCATGCATTTCTAGTGTGTGATCAAGGTCCTCCTCAACTGATTGAATTCCATGCTGCACAGAAGAGAGTTTCTGTACAGTGTATCACACTGTTCATGTGTCAGGTACAAACAATTTGCCACACGATGTAAGAACAAAAGGGCATTTCTTTTGTTCCCACATGGTGATAAGCTGACTGCTACACTTAGGCTATATCAGCACAACTTTAGCACAACTGTTGGCATCAGATCTAATTCTTTTCTTTCTCTTGAATTCAGGTACAACAGAGTTGCTAATGACTTTCTAGGGTTTGTAAGTATGAGAATCAACGCACCTCCAATATCCTGTGAAGAGGCAGAAATAGGGGCTTTTGAGGCAGATGTTCATGGTAGATTGCAACAAGGGGTTCAATCCGGAAGAGGCATAAGGACCGACTTGCAATTTGTTGCCTTACAGGAGATGATTGCTTTAAAGTGTGCAACTTCATCAAGAAGATAGTTCAGAACCGCTCAACACGGGTGTGGACCACCTACCATACCATCCCCACTGACCGCATCAGCTATAATGGGTGCAGAAGCTAATGTCAAATATTAACCAAAGTATTGAACTTTTGTCAGAAGATGAGGAGCAAAGAAATTTCAACCATGACATCAGGCTAGCTCAAGTCCAAAAAAGGACAACCAAAAATGCAAGAAAATAGAGGAACATGAAAAGAAAGAAAAGAAGAGAAAACACACAAGAAATGTATACTGGTGGTACAAAGCTTTGAGTCACAATTCAGGTAATTGTCATTCTTATTTCTACATTGTTTTATTATTATTGCATGTTATATCTAATTGTTTTAAATTTATTGCATTTGCAATAGTCTCTCCCCATCCTTTTTGCCCCCAATTTTTTTTATAAAAATTGTAGATTGGATGGCAAGGTGCATGAGTATCCAAATTAACATGAGTAATGTGACATGAAATTAACACATCGTAGATGCCCTTGGTAGATCATGAATGAAAATAATTTATGGAATATACATTATCCATCCAGTGAACTAGATTTCTTTCATTTTCATTCAATATCCATTTCATAGAAGATGAAAATTTAATGATTTTTATCCATCATCACCATCTGCTTAATTTTGTTCATGATTCAGATTTTAAACCTTAAGAAGGTATACAAGAATGTTCACCTTATGGAAGATTTGAATGAAGTTTCCACAAGCCTTCTATTTGTAAGTGTAAACACATGTGATACAAAACATTACCTTTAGTTTAATCAACGTCAATGTGTAATGTAATATAATTTAGTCATTTCCTTTGAACTATTTTTCGCTTAATATATATCATGTTCTTTTCTCACATACACCTAATCCTATTGTTTTGTCTCAATTGGTTTTTATTGTTTTGCACTTAAGGGTATTGAAGTTGTTATCGAAAATTACCCTTGATTAGTCAAATATCATAGTTTCTTCTTCCAATTTCAACAACAATTGAGTTCTAAAATGTTTTAGTTATCACGTTTTTTAATGCAAAGTTGTAAATCAATTATGGTTATGAAAAGGTTTTTTTAATTGCTCACAAATAGGGTTATCTTATATCTTGGAAGTACATATATTGGTGACAATATAATTTATTCATTTGGAAACATGAGATTTTATTATGCAAATTCACATATTGACTATTTATTTTTGTAAAATCCAAACTTTTTTGTTGGCCATTTCCAAAGTTTTGAATCTTTTTGATGGATTTGAAGTATCACTTAGATTTTGGATTTCATAAATGGGAATAAAACATGACCATATTGACTCAAGAAGCATAACATGTTACTAGTTTTAAATAACATACAATATGTAAATTTGTACTGCATGTGTACAAAATGGGCAAAGCAACATGTAGTAGGGTTTAAAGAATTTGCGTGTTAGAATTTAAAGCTAAAGTTTAAGATATCAAGGTTTACTTGTAACCAATTTTCATTATTGAAATGTGACTATTCATTCTTTTTCTATTATATTTTCAATATTTTATACATACATAAAGTTTTAAAAGTCTCACTTGATTCCTCACAACAATTTCTTATAAATATGTAAATATCTTCCTATCAAGGTCTTTTTTTCCTACTTGTGGGTAAACGATGGACCATGTTTGGAAACTTTTTATAGTTGAATAACGATATGAGGGTTCAAACAATGAAGTATTGATGACCTTCTCCCCCATGAATATCAAAAAGCTTATTTACCAATCACTAGTTATGGACCTTGGTACTAATTATTTATTGAAAATTTCATGGTTACCAACAAGGGTCCAAGGTTGAGTTATTCATAACCAACCTATTAGGTCTAAAATTGGTTAAGAATGATGAAATTCTAACAAACTTTAATAAGACAAAGCACCCAACAAAGGGAGAGAACAAGGAACAAAAGGAAAGGACCCACAATTAGGCCAAAAAATAGAAACCTTCAACTAGGTGAGCAAGTAAAAAGAGTGGTAAAAAGCCATGTACCCAATCCCCCCCCCCTAACACAAGAAGCATGTTAAAAAAAAAAGGGAATGTACATTAGAAAGAACACCTAGCTTAGAAGAACCTTTACTAATAGTGAATTATGAACATGTTTCTATTAGTCATAATTAATCATTAAAATTTATATTTTATATTTCCAAATTAAAAATAGTATATAATTCATAGTAAGTATTTATTAAAAAATTAATATTGTGGTTATCTATTAATTAATTTATGTTTTATGTATTGAAAACTTGTAAGTAATTAGTTAATTGGTTAAATATTTATAAATTATTACTACTTTAAATGGATGATAGTGAATAGTTAATATTTATTATATATAGTTTTTTTTAGATATAAATTAATTACATAATTACTTAGTTAATTAGTTAATCATTTAATTAGTTATTTCAATTTAAAATCAAAAAATGATAACAAAAGATATGGGGGAAGGTTTCTAGTTGTAAACTAATTTATAATTAAGTTGCAAGTTCAAAACTTATCTCATATTGTTTGTTTTCTTCTCCCTTTTTTAAAATTATATAAAGAAGGTGTGTATTTTAACACTATCAAAGTAAAAAATTTATGCCAGTTGGGATGAGTGAATGAAAAAGTTTAACCCAACATAAAAACATGAAAAATGTTTATTATTCATTCTACCCTACCTACTTCCCTAACCTACTTACTCACCTATTTACCTACATAGGTAGGTACTTGTTTCAACCTACCTACTACCTATTTAAATACCTACTTACCTACTTAAATATTAATTAAAAATTATTTGGTGTAAATTTAAATAAATGTGCCATGTGGCATATTTGTCACAATCTAAAACCATCCAATCATATGACTCTAATGGCTTAGATTGGATTTTTTTATTTCTCAATTATTACAAAAGAAAAATAAAATGCATTCAAATGTCACCATGTGTACTAAGTTATTTATTTTTATAATGGCTCCTAGGAAAAGATGTAAAATCATTATTTATTTTTATTAGGGAGCTTTAAGTGGCAAAGCATTGGTTGCCATCAAAATAGTTGCAAATTAGTCACAAATGGTTGTACATATGAAATCTTTTATATGTTGGATGAAACAATAGAAATATTTTCCATGTGCATCCATGGATTGATGATGTCATCATGATGTAACCATTATTTGCGATTAATTTGTTCTTGAGATTAGTTTTAAGTGATTAGTTTTAGTTATAAAAGGTCACTTGCAACTAAAAGGTAGTTGCATAACCCAGTTGCAATTTAAGGCTTTTCTTCTAGTGTTATTAGATATGACTCTTTGTGAATCTAGATTGCATCAAGTAACTAGCTATGGAAGATAAAATACATGGGTTGGAAAAATGAACTAGAGCAAATCCATGAATTCCACAATGTGTGTTGACATCATGTAGCAACAATTGCATCTAACTCTAGCCATGCCCACAACTTTGTATGCCCTTATCATGTACCCCCCTCCTTTGTCCCTTTTCATTTCTCCTATTGGGTTTTCTTGTCATGATTTGTTTGATTGTTCAATTGAAATCAACTTCACCTTTTAGAATCTATGTGTGCTTTTTTTTTTTTCCAAATGGGTCAACTATTAATGAAGAATTCCTCAATTTTTAGAATGTTATGTGATATTGCCATCTTTGGAAGTAGAAAACAAAGTTCAGTGCAATGTTTAAGCTTTTTACAAACAAATGAGCATTCACTTGACATGATAGATTCACAAATGTGTTTGTGGTTTGAAAAGTAAGGATGGACATATAGAATAGATGGGAATTTGTAAAAAGCAACTCATCTTACTAGAATTTGCAACTTTTTGGCCATGTAAGTGTACCCTTTTACTTGTTCTAATTTCCTCTTCACTATTGTATCTTCATGTTTCCCTTCAATGTCTAAACAATAGTCTTTCGAATGGAAATGATATGTTAACAAGAGAATAACTAATGCCCATGCAAACTACAACATGGGGTCCTTTTTTGTTCATTGCATTAAAAGGTAACAAAATAGGTCAAGTAAATATCATAGTTGGCGAAGAATGGTTGGGTTCAATTGCCTTTGTCCTTGCAACTACTAATGTTGATATGTCAAATTATGTCATGTTGTCATTCCTGTCATCAATTGCAATTGGGAGGTCCATTTTAGGCCCTCCTCTATTTTATTTCCTTTTCTATGGATATGGGTTTTTTATGTTGAATGTCAATGTTTGCACCACCCCATTGGCGAGTGAAAGTTTTAAAAAAAGCCATCAAAAGATCCTAGGTATTCGAATGATGTATTACTAAAGCTAGTTCATCTCTAGCAATTTAATTTGTCAATTGTTTTAGTGCATTTGCAATACCATTTTAAAATATTGGGTGAAATTTGAATAAATAAAAGAACAATGGATCAAAATGTGTCTATTGAATGGATTATGAAGTCAATAGATAGTGAAAAAAATCATTTTTGAAATTTTAAAAATTTCAAATGAGGTCTTTAGAGTTTCAAAATTTCCAATAAAACTTATGCAATGTAAGTTCAACTAGTTTTTTACCAAATCTATTTTCGTAAGCTATGAAAAAATACTCATAAACTTTGAGAAATCAACACCCTTCAAACTTCATTTATCAGTGTTTCTCTTGTGCTTTTAGAATTGTAAAGGTAGTTTTTAATTAAAACATGAAAACACCAAGACCATTCAAGAAATTAAATATAACAATCATTCAATAAAACTATGTTATATTGCCACAAAGTTGTAAAATGTAAAAATGAAAAATTATTTCTCTTTTCAAACTACAAGAAAGAGAAAGTTGACTATTTTTTTTTCAAAACTATCTCGTGATGAAAAATTTGGGATTTTATCCTAGAAAGAAGCCAATGATATCCACCTTGTAGTGTCATAAGAAAAGACTCAATAAGTGCCCTAAACCTTAAACCCAACTGATGTCATCATAAATGTAAAATTATTGATGAAACGTCAATAAAACTATGCCATTTCATTGAATACTTGGATGTCTTTGGGATTTTTTGGTGGTAGCATCTCCACAATTGCACAAATATTTTTAGGATTTGATAGTTTCTTTTCCTTGGAAACAATATAGTTTAAAATGATTCCAAAGTAGATTAAAAGTATGAGTTTTGTTGGATTCAAGTTGATACTAAACTCTCAACATTTGTTAAAACAAAGTTGCAGCTTAAGTAAATGTGTTTCAATGTCATTGTAGGAATTAAAATCATCCATAAATAATTTTATGAAGTTATCAAAATATTCTTTGAAGGCAATACTAACATTTTTTTGATATGTTTGTGGAACATTTTTCATATTAAATGCCATGATGATTTAGACAAAAGCTCTCGAGTCAATAACGAAAGTTGTTTCATATGTTTTCAAGGGCTATCATATTCTGATGGTAGCTTGAAATTTTGTCCAAAAAAAGTAGATTTCATAGCCTATTATTGCATCCAAATTTTTTTTGATAAAAGGAAGAGAGTATGGATCCTTTTTCATTATTGAATTGAGCTTGTGAAAATCAATGTGGATCCTTAATTTTTATTTATTTTTCAATATTACTAGAATTGAAGATAATTGGGTAGCTTTGTTTATTGGTTGAATTCAATTACAATATTGTTCGCAATGAAATGCCTTTTGTGTGAACACAACAACATATCCATTGATAGGATGTCAATGCTTGTCACTTTTACCTTCTATTTTGCAACTACAACTAACCTTGCTTAGTTGATGTTTTTGAAAATGGGGCCAAGTTTTAAACCATAAAACCCTTGTGGTGAATTTGTGACATTTAAAGCAAGGTCAAGTTTAAAATGAATTTTCATCATAGAAAAGGATAATCTTCACCCATCATCATGATGCATTCTTCTTAAATTTGAAATGCTAATAGATTTTTTGATTGCTTAGCATGGGCATATCAATTTGGTGTTGAAGATGTGCACACATAAGTTATTTGCATTGGTGAGAAACATCAAATGATTTTAGTTTGTAGTGTTGAAGCTCCAAACCTTAGGTGTTCCATTAACTCATGAGGTATTGGAGTAGGAGCCATAGGCTTAAAGAAACGATGATATTGTGAGGCATGTCTTGTATTTTCAAAATGGAGCATGGTGGATGTGCAATGACTATTGCCAAGTTGGGATTTACAAAGACTTGTCAAGCCCCTTTTTTAGGCACCTTATAATGGTTAATGTGATAAAACTAATATTAAAAACTCAGTTATATGATGATGCATGTGCAATTGATAGTAACCACCTTTTTCATGTGAAAGTTCAATTATGGGAGTCCTTGGTTCCTTTGCCTTTCAATGGGTTTTCAATCATCTTAGTTTCATTTAGTGTCATTTAATGATATGATTAATCAAAATGAGAAACCTATATTTAGTCCACTTACTAGGTATTAACATTTTGATAATTTAAAATGTAAATATTTCTTAAAAGGAATTGGTGTAAAGCCTTTTGGAGGGTTTTTACGTGGAGTTCTATGTTGCAACTTGAATGTTCATTTTCTCACAACTTGGAATCCTAATGCACCATTTTGTAAGTTTTGAAAACAAAACTATGCACGCTTGTTAATTGGATTTGATTTTATGGAGGGGACATGATTCTTAACTTTGTTAATTGAGTGGAACTTGTGAAATAAGTTGAAGAACTTTGAATCCCAACATTGATGAAGGAAGTGGGAAAATTTATGCAAATGATTTCAAAACTATTTGTTGAACATGATCTCAAATCTATACTTTAAATTATGTCATTTTTAGCAAAATACAAAATTGAAACTAAACCAAAAATTGCAATGGAAGAAAATAAAATGAAATATTTAGCAAATGGATTAGAATAAATATTCCAAATAAGTGAAATAACAAATCACTTGCCTCCACTTTATTGTGAAAGCTTTTAAGTTCAATCATTAAAGCTAGTTCCAACTCCTTTCTATGGATGTGTTTGAATATATGTCACCATAAAATCCGAGTTACATTTTAACATTAAAATGTTATAGACCCAAATGAATGCAAAATCCTTGACCAAAATGCTAACTTGAAGCTTTGTTGCCTTCAAGCCTTTTATGTTGTTTTGTTTGAAAGTCTCTCTTAGGGATAATGTGAAGAGGTTTTATGCACATTATAAAACCATCTATGGATCTAGTAACACCTTCGATGACTTAGAGCCTTGGACCCCTTGACCTTGGGTATGGCCTCTTTTTGAAGGTGGTATTGATATGTTTTTGTGCCAATGTTAATTAACTTGAAGAGCTCACCCATCCCAAGGCCATTTTTCAAGGCAACTTGTTATCCAAGATGACATAAGGATTTCAAAGCTTTCATCTCGAATGTGATTGTTAGAGAACAAAGTCTTTGGTGATGGAAAAGATGATATGCCATAACAAGTGTTGGGCAAATAAGTTTTTCATCCTGATAATATACATAGGTATAATTTAGGGTAAATATATACCCGACCACAATTGCTAAAATGTTTTGCTACCGTTTCAATTACCCTACCGTGCTAATAAATATTTTCAAAGAGTAAAGTTGCCTTACTCTACCCATCTTACCTTTACATGGGGTGGGTAATTGTTTTGAAATGAGTAAAAAATAGTATAACCCAAAATCACATACAGCATATGCATTTTCATATAGTGCAAAAGGATATGGTCATTGATGATGATGGTGATGATGATGAATCAATTTGAATTATATTGACTATCTATTTGATATAATCACTTGTCATTCTATTTTTGTTTCATTACACTAACCACCTCCAACAAGATTGTTACCATATGTTCTTGTAACTCCTTTTACATTTTATTGCCATTTGTCATTATAGGAATGCTTTGAAAATATTTTTTAAGGCTATTCAACGTTGATCGGTTGTTTTTTGTTAATTTTTTGATACTAATATTTTCAAGTGTTCATGTTTGCCATGCCAATTTGCAAACTAATTGAAATATTTATCCCTACCCCTTACCTTAGGAACATGGTAGACTTTTGTTGCACCCACTCCCAAATTGAAAATTCTGCAAAGCCTATGTACAACATATGGCCCAAAAAAAGCTTTTTTTTTAAATTTTAAAAAAAAAACACACTGGTTTTAATATGCAAAGTGGGTTTTTTGGCCCTCTATTTTAGAGGGTGACCCTGAGCTAGCCTCTAAACCCTAAAAACCCTAAAAACAAAACATGATCTCCCAAAAAAAACACATTAGAGATAAATACATGGTGGGGTCAAAAGGTCTCTTCATAACTGTGAAAAGGTGCTTCATACATGACTCACAAGGGAAATAGCTCCTATCTAGTAACTCACTTGGTAGCAAAATAAGTTCATGGGCAAATAAGGTGGCACCTTGCCCATACATAGACAACTGAAAAAGGTTTCAAAAGGCATGGAACTTGGAATCCACCCTCCTTTATTTAACCATATTAAATAAGGTTGAAAGAGAAGGTGGGTTAGTGGGTTAGTGGGTGGGTAGGTTTAGGGTTAGTGGCCTTTCCATGGAAAAAGATGAACACTTTGACCTAAAAAGTGTTGAGCAAGTAAGAAAACTAAAAGTATGTAACTTGAGGACTTTGTGTACCTG
>Ga0209208_10011298_pt1 | contig 11439 bp, 5 predicted proteins | sample S1TSphfallax_3_FD_187694 | JGI IMG/M metagenome (GOLD analysis project Ga0209208, IMG submission 187694) | Host-associated microbial communities from peat moss isolated from Minnesota, USA - S1T2_Fd - Sphagnum fallax MG (SPAdes) (version 2) | ecosystem: Host-associated > Plants > Peat moss >...
ATCCACGTCATTGACCAACTCTCCGGTGAATGTGTCAACGCCCTACCGCTATGTCCGCTATATTGGTCCGGCCAACAGCTATTGCAACGTGTCGGAGCTCGAATTTTTCGGGATTTCACCCCCACCAGTCTCGGTTACTTCGGTCATCTTTAATCCAAATGCCTCTGCGCAGTCGCTTTCGTTCACGTTGTCAGGGCCGCTGTCGGCAGACCCGGGAATTGCCGCGGTGAGCCTGCTGAATGAGACAAATTCCACTGCGACGACGGTGCCGCCGTCAGACCTGGCCGAGAGCTACAACGCCTCGGCTGGCACGATGACGATCACGTTCCCCGGTTTCACGGGTGCCAGCTTGCCCGCGGGAATCTACCAGGCTACTCTGGTTGCCGCAGACGTAACCGACTCCAACGGTCTGCACCCTGGGAGCAACTCATCGTATTCATTTCTCACTGTTCCCAGCAGCGGCAAGCTCACACTCTCTACCGGCCGGGCAACCATCAGCGTTCAGCAGATCAGCATCCAGACCGGAGGTCTGCTTGATCTGGCAAACAATGACCTGATCCTGCAGGGCGGCGAGGCGAGCGGGTTGAACACCCTGTTGCCGCCGATCCAGAGCGGATATCACAACGGCTCCTGGCAGGGATCCTCGGGCATTGTCTCAAGCAGTGCGGCAGGTGACACCCGCCATCTCACCGCGCTTGGGCTGGTCCTCTCCACCGGGCAGCCCTTTGAGTCTCTGTCCACGCTGGCCGGCGATGTGCTGCTGAAGTACACCTATTACGGCGACACCAACCTGGATGGAAAAGTGGATGGCTCGGACTACAGCATGATCGACAACGGATACACCTCGCATCTGACGGGCTGGGCCAACGGCGACTTCAATTATGACGGGGTTGTCGACGGATCGGATTATGCACTGATCGACAACAGCTTCAACCGACAGGGTGCGATCCTGGCCGCCGTGCCCGCGGAGGCGGTCGCGGTGAAACCCGGCAAGGTGGTTGCTTTGCAACCGGGCAAAGTGGTTGCTTCGCAAACGGGCCAGGCCGACCGCGACTCAGCATTCTCCAGTGTGCCCGTTGCCATCCCGCAAAGCTGGACAATGGCTGCCGGCAGTACTGCCGCGAACTCTTCGGCCGATGCTTTTGAGCTGCGGAAGAAACCGCGCTTTGCAGCGCTGTTTCCGGCAGACGAGGGGTCGGGATTTACGATTGAACAAGGGGTCTAAATAATCCTGCGCGATTACGCTCCATCAAAATGAGGCCCCGCATGAAATTCGAATGACGAAATCCGAATGACGAAACAAATGCAATTGCGACCGAAAAATCGCCCTATTCTGTCCTGGTTTGGTCATTGGTCATTCGAGTTTCGTCATTGATTCGTCATTCGAGTTTCGTCATTCGAATTTTTCGCAGAACCCCGCTTATAGCGCTCACTCGCGCAACGTTATTTAGATCCACCGCACCGGCGCGTTACGCAGCTGGTGCCTGAACTTGTCCCTGCGCCGTTGCGTGCTAACGTCTGCCCTGGCCGCGTTTGGATTCAGTGAACGATTCATCAGAGTCGCCTGGAAATGGCAGGTAACGATCGATTTTGTCATTGCGATCGCCGCGTTGGTTTTGCCGATGAAAAGTGACCATCCGGAAAGAAGGTTCACGCCCCGACCCGTCCAACCTGGCGTAGTCCGTCACCCGGATTGGAATTTTTAAGATGTCATCGTGTTTGGCTTGTGACGAATGAGTCAATGATTGCAGCGTCATTTGATCGGAGAAAAAAAGCACAATGCGCGTGACCCGTCGAAAATCGCTCGTCCTGATGCTGATGTGCGTAACGGCATGTTGCTCGACCGTGCTGGCCGACACACAGATCCGCGTTACGCCTGACAATTTCGAGCTTGGCCTGCGATCGCTGCAGCATGTGCAGGGGCGGACGACGATCACATTTGCGGCGGGGGAGTATTTCCTGAATGGGCCGATCGAGATTCCCCCGACGGCGGGGCCGCTGTTGCTGGAGTCGGCTGGAAATGCCGTGATCAGCGGGGGATTGCCGGTGACGGGGTGGAGGAAGGTGACGTTCAATGGGCATGAATGTTTTGCCGCGGACATGCCGGGTGTGCGGGCGGGACGGTGGTATTTTCGCGAGCTTTGGGTGAATGGAAAACGGGCGATGCGGAGCCGGTATCCGGCGAGCGGTTACCTGTCGGCGGCGCTGCCGGTGGATGAGAAAACGCCTTGGAATCAGGGGCAGAACTGGTTTGGATTCAAGCCCGCGGATCTGCCCGAGGGATTACCGACGGCGGATGTGGAGGCGGTCATCATGAACCGCTGGACCGAAGCGCGGCTGCCGATCACCAGGGTCGATCAAACCGCTCACCGATACCAGAGCGTCAAGCGAAGCCCGTTTCAGTTGCTCAATGGCGATCTGTATTTTCTCGAAGGTTCACCGCGCTGGCTGGATCATGCGGGGGAATGGTATCTGGATCGGGAGAAGGGGACGTTGTATTACCTGCCGCGCGAGGGGGAGACGATTGAGACGCTGCATGTGATCGCCCCGCGATTGGCGTGCATTCTGAAGATGAAGGGGGCGAGCAACGTGGCGTTTCGCGGGCTGACGTTTTCCAATAGTGAATGGAATCTGCCGGACGAAGGGGATGGCGCGGAGATGGAAGTCGGCGGCTTCGGTCAGGCCGCGATCGGTGTGCCGGCGGCGGTGTCGCTGGAGTTTTGCCATGACTGCAAATTCGTTTCCTGCACATTTGATCATCTGGGCAACTACGCGCTGGAGCTGGGCAAGGGCTGCCAGCATGATGTGGTTGAACGTTGCAACTTCACCGACATCGGAGCGGGTTCGATCAAGATCGGCACTGGTGAACAGTCGGCCAACGTCACCGAGCAGACGTTCGGCAATACCGTCGCCGATTGCCGGATCACCGATGGCGGGCACATGTTTCCCAGTGCCTGCGGCATCTGGATCGGGCAGAGCTATGACAACCAGATCGAACACAACGAAATCGCTGATTTGTATTACACCGGCATCTCCGTGGGTTGGACCTGGGGTTACGGTCCATCCCTGGCGCACGGCAATCGCTTCGAGGCAAACCTTGTTCACGACATCGGCAAAAAGTCCAACGGCGATGGGCCGATCCTGAGCGACATGGGCGCGATCTATACCCTGGGAACGCGCGAGGGTACGGTCATCTCCGGCAATGTGTTTCACGACATTTATGGCCGGGTTTACGGCGGATGGGGCGTCTATCTCGACGAGGGCAGCTCCAACACCCTGGTCGAAAAGAACCTGGTCTACCGAACCACGCACGGCGGATTTCATTTGCATTACGGGCACGACAACACGGTGCTGAACAACATCTTCGCCCTGGGCCGGGATATTCAGATCGCCCGCACGCAAAGCGAAAAGCAGCAGGCGATCACGTTCAAGCACAACATCGTCTACTGGGATTCGGGCCTCTTCACCGCGACCGATCCGGCAGGCGTCAGCTTTGATGACAACCTGTATCAATGCATCGGGAAAGGCCATCTGAAGTTCTACGACAAGACATGGGCGCAATGGCAGGGCGCGGGTGAGGATGTGCATTCGATCCTGGGCGACGCGGGCTTTGCCAATCCATCGCATGGGGATTTTGCGATGAAAAAAGATGCCGCGGCGAAGCGCATCGGGTTTGAGCCCTTGCAGATTGGGGATGCGGGCCCGCGCCATAGCCCGTGAATAAATCATTTGCGTTCTCCGGGACGCGGTCCTCCGGAGGACTGTCCGGATGATCGTGGCAAGGGGATTATCGAGACACCCAGACAGAGCCAAGCGTCACTGCTTTTGACGGCGCTGCGAAAATGCTGAACATGGTGAAGGTATGCGTAAAGTCGTCATCACAGGCATTGGCGTCGTCAGCCCCATCGGCATCGGCTCCGCCGCGTTCTGGGACAATCTGATTGGCGGGAAGATCGGCATCGACCGGATTTCATTCTTCAACCCCGATGGGTTTGCCAGCCAGATCGCCGGGCAGGTGCCTCCGTTCAAGATCAATGACTATGTGCCCAAGCACTATCGCAAGGCGACCAAGGTGATGGCTCGCGATATCGAGCTGGCGGTGGTGGCTGCCGACGATGCGTTCAAGGATGCGGGGCTGAAATCACGGGCGTACAGCGAAACGCCGGACATTGACGGCAGGCGGTTCGGCTGCAACATCGGCGCGGGGTTAATCAGTGTGGATCTAAATGAGCTCACCTCGGCGATGCACACTGCCCGCGAGGGGCAGGTGCTGGATCTGAAGAAGTGGGGCAAGGACGGCATGGGGCAGCTGACGCCGCTCTGGCTGCTGAAATATCTGCCCAACATGCTCGCCTGCCATGTGACGATCATTCATGAGCTGAAAGGCCCCAGCAATACCATCACCTGCGGCGACTCGAGCAGCCATCTGGCGATCGGCGAAGCCTTCCGCACCATCCAGCGAGGCGATGCCGACCTGGCGATCTGCGGCGGAGCCGAGACGAAGGTTCAACCGATGGGTCTGATTCGCCAGTGCCTGCTGAATCGCGTGACCACGACGCACAACGATTCGCCCGCGACGGCTCTCTGCCCATTCGACGAAAACGCCAGCGGCACCGTCATCGGTGAAGGCGGGGGGCTGTTCATCCTTGAGGAATACGAGCACGCCAAAGCACGCGGCGCAAAAATTTATGCCGAGCTTGCCGGGTTTGGCGCAAGCCAGGATACATACCGCATCACCGAACCTTCTCCCACCGGTCAAAGCTACGCCCGGGCGATCCGCAACGCGCTGGCTGATGCGAACCTGCCCCCCGCGGCGGTTGATTTGCTGGTGCCCTGCGGCCTGGGATTACCGGCCCACGACCGCGCGGAATTGAACGGGCTGACCACCGTCTTCGGCGGTGGACTGTCGCGCATCCCCATTACCACGATCAAGCCCAGAACCGGAAACCTCGCAGCCGGCAGCGGTGTAGACGCCGCGGCGGCGGTGCTGTCGCTGCATCACAACAAGATCCCCGGGGCGCTGAATACGAAAACGGTGCAGGGCGGGTTTGAGTTGAACGTCTCACCGGAGGCGCGCGATGCGAAGATCGATGTTGCGGTGAGCAGCGTGTACAGCCTCGGCGGGCAGAACGCGGCGCTGGTGTTCAGGAGATAATTATCCTTCGGCCGCTTGCGGCTTCGCGGACGCAGCCGGTTGGTTCTGCCAAAGCAAGCTGCCGAATCCTCGAAGCCGCAAGCGGCGAAACGGAACAAACCAATGAAACGAGTCGTCATCACCGGTATTGGCTGGATCACCCCCATGGGGCACGATGTGGAGACGGTCTGGAAACGCCTGCTCGCGGGCGAATCGGGTATCGCGCACACTTCGCTGTTTGATGCTTCCACCTTTCCCACGACCATCTCGGCGGAGGTAAAGGAATTCCGCCTGTCCGATCATTTGCCAGATTCTCCGGAGCATGCGCCTGCCGGTCGCAATACGCAGTTTGCCCTGGCGGCTTGCGCGCAGGCGTGGAGCATGGCGGGGTTGAACTCGGCAAATCTCGATCTCGACCGCGTCGGCATGTATCTCGCCGGGGGTGAGGGGGAACTGGATTTCTCGGCTTTCACCGCATCCGCGCTAGCCGCGTGGGATGAAACGACCCAGACCGTCAACACTGTGAAATGGGCGCAGATTGCGAGCCAGCGAATGGACGGCGTTCGAGAACTGGAGCAGGAGCCCAACATGCCGCTGAGCCATCTGGCGCTGCTCACCGGCGCGCGGGGTCCTGCAATGAATTGCCTGACGGCCTGTGCGGCATCGACGCAGGCGATCGGCGAAGCCACGCAGATCCTCCGCCGCGGTGACGCCGACGTGATGATCGGCGGCGGCACGCACAGCATGATCCATCCCTTCGGCGTCACCGGGTTCAACCGGCTCACCGCCCTCTGCGAAGATGCAAAACTGAAAGCCACCATCGGCTCGGATGACCCGACCGGCGCGAGTCGGCCTTTCGATCAGCAACGCGGCGGTTTCGTCCTGGGTGAAGGGGCGGGCATCGTCATTCTCGAAACACTGGAACATGCCACCGCGCGCGGCGCAACCATCCTTGCCGAGGTGGCCGGCTATGGTTCAACCGCCGATGCCTTCCGCATCACCGATCAGCACCCCGAAGGCGAAGGCGCGATTGGCGCGATGAAGGCGGCCCTGGCTGATGCCAAGCTCCGGCCCTCCGACATTCATTACGTCAATGCCCACGGCACCGGCACCCGCGAAAATGACGGCAACGAAAGCTCGGCCATCAAGCACGTTTTCGGCCCCAGGGGCGAGGCCTGCCCGGTCAGCAGCATCAAGAGCATGATGGGCCATCTCATCGCCGCCGCCGGCGCGGTGGAGCTGATCGCCTGCGTGCTGTCGATCCGCGACAACATGCTCCCGCCAACGATGAACCTGCACACGCCCGATCCGGATTGCGATCTGGATTACGTGCCCAATCAGGCTCGCGCCGCGCGCGTGGATGCCGTACTGTCCAACAGCTTCGGCTTCGGCGGGCAGAATGATTCGATCATCGTGAAACGGTATCAGGCATAAGCGGTCAACGGTCCGTTACGACCCCGCCCGATTCCCTACCTCTGGCACGTCCAAAACGCGTGCGGAACCAAAAAAGTGACATCCATATTTATTGGAAAATCAGACGGGAGTCCACGCCACGCAACGAAATCGCGAATTATCCCGCGCCCTGTAAAGCCGCGACCAGTGGTCGCGCCGGCGCGCGTCCGCGCAGCGGTAAAACGCAGTAATCAGCGAACGACCAGCATCACCAAAACCGCCGCGGCGCGGCACGCGCGCCAGCGCGACCGCTGGTCGCGGCTTTACAGGATTCAGCCGGGGACCCAAAAAACTGACATCCACATCTATTGGAAAATTAGACGGGAGGCCCCACTACGCAACGAAATCGCGAATCACCCAGCCACCTGTAAAGCCGCGACCAGTGGTCGCGCCGGCGCGCGTCCGCGCAGCGGTAAACGCAGCAATCAGCGAACGATCAGCATCACCCAAACCGCCGCGGCGCGGCACGCGCGCCAGCGAGACCGCTGGTCGCGGCTTGCCCATGACACGGTCCTCCGGACGTCCTCCGGACCGTGCGGGTGTTGTTGGAACATCAGACGATCTCTTCCGGCCAAAAGTCGCTCGCACGGTAGTGTCACGGGAATATCGAGACAAAGTACGAAGAGCCTGTTTTTTTGCCGACTGTCGACCATACACCCGGATGTTCGGCGTACCTCAGAGCCGGCGTCGGGGGGGTTAAAGTTATTTCTCAGCTGGTGAAACTTCGCTCGCTCACGTTCCCGTGCTGATCCTCAAACCATTTGATCGTCTTTGACAGTCCGTCTTCCAGCGACGTCCTGGCCACGAAACTGATTTCGCTCTTTGCGCGGCTGACATCCAGGCAGCGGCGGGGCTGGCCGTCGGGTTTGGTGGGGTCCCAGATGACCCGGCCCTTGAAATTGCTCAGCCGGGCGATCAGCTCGGTCAGATTCTTGATGCTGATTTCGCGGCCGCTGCCGAGGTTCATTGGCTCGGGGGAATCGTATTTTTCCATGGATGCGATGATCCCATCGGCACAGTCTTCCACGTACAAAAATTCCCGGCTGGCCGAGCCGGTGCCCCAGGCGGAAAGATGATCGACGCCGTTGTCGCGGGCCTCGACGCATTTGCGGATCAGAGCGGGGATGACATGGCTGCTGTGCGGATGGAAGTTGTCGCGCGGGCCGTACAGATTGACCGGCAGGAGGTAGATGGCATTGAGGCCGTATTGCTGGCGGTATGCCTGGCACATCACCAGCAGCGATTTTTTCGCGATACCGTACGGCGCGTTGGTGATTTCCGGATAGCCGTTCCAGAGGTTGGCTTCGTTGAATGGAACCGGGGTGAGGTTGGGATACGCGCAGATGGTGCCGATCTGAACAAACTTTTTCAGCCCGAATTTGCGGGCTGCTTCGATCAGGTGCATGCCCATCGCCATGTTGGCGAAAAAGAAACGACCGGGGTTGTCGCGGTTGGCTCCGATGACTTCTGCCGCCAGGTGGACGATCACATCGGGCTTGTGAGTTTGGTAGAGACGGTCAACTTCCGCTTCATGGGTCAGATCGAAATCCCGCTTTCGCAGCGGAAGCAGATTGGTGTAGCCCAGGGCGGCCAGCTTCTCCATGATAAAACTGCCGACGAAACCGGCTCCGCCGGTGACGATGATTTTGTCGGTTTTTGAAAGGCTCAAGTCGACTCCTGAAGCAGCTTTTCCTGCCGGGCTAATTTCCAATCCTGATCGGTCATCATCACAGCCAGTTGCTCGAAACTCACCGTTGGGGACCATCCCAGTTCGCGTTTGGCTTTGCTGGCATCGCCCAGGAGCAGGTCCACTTCCGCCGGGCGGAAATAGCGGGGATCGACTTCCACAAATTTCCGCCAGTCCAACCCCAGATGGGTGAACACGACATCGAGAAACTCGCGGACGCTACGGGTCTGGTTGGTGGCGATGACATAATCGTCGGGTGTTTCCTGCTGGAGCATGAGCCACATCGCCTGGACATAATCGCCGGCAAAACCCCAGTCGCGCTTGGCGTCGAGGTTTCCGAGGAAGAGTTTGTCCTGAAGCCCTTCCTTGATGCGGGTGGCAGCGCGGGTGATTTTGCGGGTGACGAAGGTTTCACCGCGGCGGGGGGATTCGTGGTTGAACAGGATACCGTTGACCGCGAACATGCCGTAGCTTTCGCGGTAGTTGACGGTTTGCCAGTAGCTGAACACTTTTGCGCAGGCGTAGGGGCTTCGGGGATAAAACGGTGTCGTTTCCGACTGGGGGGTTTCACGAACCTTGCCGTACATTTCGCTGCTGGATGCCTGATAAAACCGAATGGGTCGCTGCGTGTCGCGGATCGCTTCGAGCAGATGGATTGTGCCCATCGCATCGGTAGATACGGTGTACACGGGCTGATCGAAGCTCACGCGGACATGCGATTGCGCCCCGAGATTGTAAACTTCATTGGGTTCAACCCGGCTGAGAATCTCGCGCAATCCGATGCCGTCGCAGAGATCACCGAAATGCAGGCGCAGGCGCGCGTTCGGATCGTGCGGATCGCGGTACAGATGCTCCAGACGTGCGGTGTTGAACGAACTGCTGCGGCGGATGATGCCGTGTACTTCGTATCCTTTTTCCAGCAAAAGTTCAGCGAGATACGACCCGTCCTGGCCGGTGATTCCCGTGATCAGCGCTTTCTTTCCTGCAGAGCTTTCCATTGTGGACTTTCGGTTCGGTGCATCCGGTCTGACGGTTGCGGCGTATTCAGTTTGCCGTTCCGAAAGCTAACCTGCGGCGATGCCGATCGCAATCCGCCATTCCACAAGAGCGGCCGAACGGGTTTAATAACCACCCCAACGAACCAGATGGAGAAGACTGAAATGGCCGAGATGGAATCCAACGATCCGGGGATGAACGAACCAGCGCCGGGGGTTCCTGGCAATCCGATTGCCGAACCCGCAGCAGTGACAAAAGTGCTGCAAAAACGCCGCCGTCGCCTGGTGCTGAAAATCATCGGCGTCGGTCTGCTGTTGATTGTTCTGCTGATTCTGGCGCTGCCGACGATGATTAGCACCGGAGCGGCACGGTCGATGATTCTCGGGCAGGTGAACAAGCGGTTGAATGGGAAAGTCGAAATCGCGTCGCTGTCGCTGGGTTGGTTCACCGGCGTGAAGGTGCAGGGAGTTCGGGTTTTCAATGCCGATGGTGCCCAGATCGCGGAGCTGGATCACCTGACCGTTCCGTTCCCGCTGTGGAAAGGGGTCACCGGAAACTTTGCGCTGGGAGAATCAGTTGTCGAGGGCCTTTCGTTCGATGCGCGGTATGACCAGACCGGGCAGCTGAATTTCGCGCAGCTTGTCAAGACAAACGAGAATGTGGGTTCATCCTCCGGAGCTACTGCGCAGGATCAATCGAGCGGCAAGCCATCCCGCCTGCCAGATATTTCCGGTGACTTCAAGCTCGTGAACTGCCGGGGGACGGTTTCCAAAATCGGCAAACCGACTTTGTATCTGACGCGTTTGGACGGCGAGGTGAAGATTCCGGACATCAACCAGCCGGTCTCGGATCAGCTGACCGCCGCCGTGCGGGTCGGCAATGAACCGCAAGGCAGCATCTCTCTGTCGGGCAGTGCCGCAGTGGTCAGCAAGAATCAACTTGCGCTCGACAGCGGAGACGTGCATCAGAAACTGACTGCAACCAACATCGATCTGCAAAGCCTCAAGCCATTGCTTCCGGACAGTATTGAGAAGATCGACGGCACGATCGGGCTGCAGCTTTCGGTGGACCTGACCGGTGGGAAAGAAGCGGCGCTGGACCTGTCGCTCAACGCCAGCAAACCGGTCGCGATCGGTGGACCGATCTTTTCCGGGGACACTTTCACAACAGAGAAATTTGAAATTCAGCTTCCAAAAATCACGGCGGATTTTCCCGAGGGCGCGGGGCATTGGCAGTCGGGCCGGATCAAGACCGCCGGGGACGCGAAATCGCTGCTGGTGAAGATCGATCAGGGGCAGGTGACTGCCCTGGCCGACCTGACCGTGCAGTCGATTCTAAACCTGATGGAGAACCGGAAGCCCGGATCGACGGGAGAGTTAGCGCTGGCGACCGATCTCGATTTGGCGAAGACTTTTCCGCAGCTGTCGCACCTGATTCCCCAGCAGCCGGGAACGACCATCCAGTCTGGAGAAATCACTGAAAATGTCAGGCTGGCGATGACACCGGAAAATGCCGTGCTCAGTGAACGGATCGCATCCACGCGAATTGTCGGCACGCGAACTGTCGGCACGCGAACTGTTGGCAATGGGCCAACCCAGCAGATCACGATCGATCCGATCGAGGTGTCATTGAACGCGACAGATCTGGGCGGCGGGGGAGTGGTGCCCGATCTGGAAAAGATGGATCTGAAGATTGTAAGCAAAGCTGCCAACGGCGAATTTCAGGGCCAGACGCTCAGCAATCTCAATGGAGCGCTCACGATCAACCTGAACGTGCTGCGTGATGAACTGAGCCAGATTCTCGACTTGAAAGACAAAACGCTCGCCGGCTCGATCGTCGTGAAAATGTCCGAGCTGGGGGATCTGACGCGTGCGCCGTTCAAGACGGTCGCGCAAATGACAATGACCGGCACCGGCTTGCACTATGCGGATGCGGTCACGCATCAGAAGATGGATCAGCCGCTGGTGGGACTGGAAGCGAATGCCGATCTGCAGGGCAGCGCGAAACAGAGGTTGGAGAAGATTAACAAGCTTCTTGTAACACTGAAAACCGGCGATGCTGCCTCACCGGCGATCGCGACTTTTTCGGTGACTGATGCAACGGTTGCGGCGGCGGCGACATCGCTGCTGGATCAGTTCAACGCCGCTCATTGGCAAGTGGATGTGCCGAA
>Ga0209208_10011299_pt1:2500-11439 | contig 11439 bp, 14 predicted proteins | sample S1TSphfallax_3_FD_187694 | JGI IMG/M metagenome (GOLD analysis project Ga0209208, IMG submission 187694) | Host-associated microbial communities from peat moss isolated from Minnesota, USA - S1T2_Fd - Sphagnum fallax MG (SPAdes) (version 2) | ecosystem: Host-associated > Plants >...
GGAATTCTCGAGAAATCCTCTGTGACTCAACGGTTGGGTATGGGCACGACGCTTCAGCGCCATCCATTTTCAGGGCTAGTTGCTTCGGCAGGTGAGTTGTTACACACTCCTTAGCGGATTCCGACTTCCATGGCCACCGTCCTGCTGTCTTAAGCAACCAACGCCTTTTATGGGATCTCATGAGCGTCGATTCGGGCGCCTTAACCCAACGTTTGGTTCATCCCACAGCGCCAGTCCTGCTTACCAAGAGTGGCCCACTTGGCACTCACCATCCAAATAATGTCAGAGCTTCGATCAAGCAAGCCTGACTTCTCACCCATTTAAAGTTTGAGAATAGGTTGAGGTCGTTTCGGCCCCAAGGCCTCTAATCATTCGCTTTACCGGATGAGACTGGTTTTATGAACGCCAGCTATCCTGAGGGAAACTTCGGAGGGAACCAGCTACTAGATGGTTCGATTAGTCTTTCGCCCCTATACCCAGTTCCGACGATCGATTTGCACGTCAGAATCGCTACGAACCTCCACCAGGGTTTCCCCTGGCTTCGTTCTGACCAGGCATAGTTCACCATCTTTCGGGTCCCAACGTGTACGCTCTAGGTACGCCCCACCTTCAGAGGTATAGACGTCCAGGAAATGCGCATACAATTTAGTACTCGACAAACCTTGCGGAATGCCTAGTATTGCCATGATCTTTCCTCAATCCGTGTAAACGGATCTTCACTTTCATTACGCCTTTGAGTTTTACAATCTCAATGACTCGCGTACATGTTAGACTCCTTGGTCCGTGTTTCAAGACGGGACAGGCAGACCACGCATGTTTTAGATTGCAATTCTCTGAACAGAGCCATAAAAGCTCCGGCTGACAACCAGTACGCACAACATGCTACGGTTACCCGTCCACACATCATGCGTACCCTGCTCGCCAGAGCCCATGACCGCGACAAACGCCTGTTCACTCGATTTCAACAACCGCAGCAGCATTCGGTAACCAGGACTCAAACCACGAGGATTTGCAGTACCCCAGCACCTAGAACACCACTCAGTTGCATGCAACCCGGATGATAAGGAGAAATGCGGCGCAGTACCAGCAAATCAAGAAGCACACACCAGCCAAGAACGAATCCCAGCCTAACTTTGCACTTCCAGTCACCGAGCACCAAGCCTGAATCTCCCACCAATACTTGCAGAGTCTGCCCGCTTACCCCCGTAAGGTTTCACGTACTATTGAACTCTCTCTTCAAAGTTCTTTTCAACTTTCCCTCACGGTACTTGTTCGCTATCGGTCTCGTGGTCATATTTAGCCTTAGATGGAGTTTACCACCTGATTTGGGCTGCACTCCCAAGCAACCCGACTCTACGGACAAGGCGCACCATACAACAAGACTATCGTACGGGCCTAGCACCCTCCATGGGCGATGGCCCCGTTCAAGAGGGACTTGGATAGTCATCACGTACGGGCAATGCCTCGTCCCAAACGCCACATGTCATGGCACCCGAGGGATACCAGATTCAGCGCTGGGCTCTTCCCTTTTCGCTCGCCGTTACTAAGGGAATCCTTGTTAGTTTCTTTTCCTCCGCTTATTAATATGCTTAAATTTAGCGGGTAATCTTGCCTGCTCTGAGGTCGCAACTATGAAAGTTTTACAGGATACTCAAATCCCGAAACAAATGATGAGTGACTGCATCTCATGGATAAGTTTCACAGATCCATTTTATGAGACCATCACCTCATTACAGATCTAACCAAGCCTTGTCCGAGCTGCAAGCAGTCTGCGATCAAAACCTGGCGATTACGTACCCAGAGTGAGTATATTATTCTACTCTCTCCTGACGGGCACTTTTGGTTGTTGGTTCATATCCGACCCTCAGCCAGACATGGCCTGAAATTTATTTCAGGCCGCCATATGCGTTCAAAACGTCGGTGTTCATGTGTCCTGCAGTTCACACGTCTGCACGCAGTTAGCTGCGTTCTTCATCGACCCACGAGCCGAGTGATCCACCATACGAGGTTGATATTTTTTTATCAACAATTTTTCATACTGTTTGTATGTTCAGTTTTCATCTGGTTTTTCTGGCTTAGCTCAACTCCCTCCGGAGGTCAGTGTCATATACACCTCCAGAATAATGGGAGTCAAGCATCACCAAAGTTGGAGTGTGTGATATGATGAGATGGATGAGGGAAGAAGCAGTAGCAGTATAGTATTGTGAGACAACTTTGACATTTCAGTCTCACTACCACCACCACCGCCTTACGACCTCCCCCCAAACACTCACCACATATCACATGCACACTGTCAACTCTAGAAATTCATGCAGCCACAACAATGATGACTGCATGCCACAACGTCCACCAAAATCACATGAACTCAGTCGTGGATATTTTTGCCCTCCCAGTAGTGTTTCCACTACTGGGAGTGCGTTTGCTTTTTCAATTTCTTTATGAAATTGTGTTTTACGGTAATGATCCTTCCGCAGGTTCACCTACGGAAACCTTGTTACGACTTTTACTTCCTCTAAGTGATCAAGTTTGGACATCTTTCCAGAACTCCGTGATGACTCGAGAGCCACCACGGAGACCAGTCCGAAGGCCTCACTAAATCACTCGATCGGTAGTAGCGACGGGCGGTGTGTACAAAGGGCAGGGACGTAATCGACGCAAGCTTATGACTCGCGCCTACTGGGAATTCCTCGTTCATGGGGAATAATTGCAATCCCCAATCCCCATCACGAAGGAGGTTCAACGGGTTTCCCAACCCTTTCGGGTAGGGAACACACGCTGATTCCTTCAGTGTAGCGCGCGTGCAGCCCAGAACATCTAAGGGCATCACAGACCTGTTATTGCTCATTCTCGTGCGGCTAAAAGCCGCCCGTCCCTCTAAGAAGCAGTCCGGGACCCACAAAGGGATTCCGGGTCTAGTTAGTAGGCCAGAGTCTCGTTCGTTATCGGAATTAACCAGACAAATCGCTCCACCAACTAAGAACGGCCATGCACCACCACCCACCGAATCAAGAAAGAGCTCTCAATCTGTCAATCCTTCCGGTGTCCGGGCCTGGTGAGATTTCCCGTGTTGAGTCAAATTAAGCCGCAGGCTCCACTCCTGGTGGTGCCCTTCCGTCAATTCCTTTAAGTTTCAGCTTTGCAACCATACTTCCCCCGGAACCCAAACACTCTGGTTTCCCGGAGGCTGCCCGCCGAGTCATTCAATTAACGACGGCGGATCGCCGGTCGGCATCGTTTATGGTTAGAACTAGGGCGGTATCTGATCGCCTTCGAACCTCTAACTTTCGTTCTTGATTAATGAAAACATTCTTGGCAAATGCTTTCGCAGTAGTTCGTCTTGCGACGATCCAAGAATTTCACCTCTAACGTCGCAGTACGAATGCCCCCGTCTGTTCCTATTAATCATTACCTCGACTCCGAAAGCCAACGAAATAGAACCGAGGTCCTATTCCATTATTCCATGCACTAATGTTCAGGCTGTAGCGCCTGCTTTGAGCACTCCAATTTTTTCAAAGTAAACGTGCTGGCCACCCGTGGCACCCGGTTAAGAGAACCACGAACGAACCAACAAAATCGTCCGAGCAGAAAGTAAACACCGCAAGGTGCACCATCCGCCCGAAACCGAGATCCAACTACGAGCTTTTTAACCGCAACAACTTTAATATACGCTATTGGAGCTGGAATTACCGCGGCTGCTGGCACCAGACTTGCCCTCCAATAGATCCTCGTTAAAGGATTTAAAGTGTACTCATTCCGATTACGGAGCCTCGTATGAGTTCCGTATCGTTATTTTTCGTCACTACCTCCCCGTGCCGGGAGTGGGTAATTTGCGCGCCTGCTGCCTTCCTTGGATGTGGTAGCCGTTTCTCAGGCTCCCTCTCCGGAATCGAACCCTGATTCCCCGTTACCCGTTACAACCATGGTAGGCGCATAACCTACCATCGACAGTTGATAAGGCAGACACTTGAAAGATACGTCGCCGGTACGAGACCATGCGATCAGCAAAGTTATTCAGAGTCACCAATGGTACGGACCCGAAGGCCCGATTGGCTTTGATCTAATAAAAGCGCTCCTTCCACGAGGGTTGGAGCTCAGTGCAAGTATTAGCTCTAGAATTACCAAAGTTGTCCTAGTAATTAGTGCGATCTAAGGAACCATAACTGATGTAATGAGCCATTCGCGGTTTCACTTTATTTTCGCTTGAACTTAGACATGCATGGCTTAATCTTTGAGACAAGCATATGACTACTGGCAGGATCAACCAGGTAGCTTACAAAAGAGTCAACGACGATGCATTGATCTTTCTCTCTTTTTTCTTCCCGAATTCCCACATGGCTTTGGATCAGAGTCATTCCATCATCAGAGACTGGGTACTTTGACAAGCGCTCATTTTCTACTGCCGAAACAGATGAGTCACCCCGAATCCAATTCAATCTCACATTCGATGCCTCCACCAATATCCAAAACCCAGGAAAATTACGGGCTTGGTACACAGATCCATGTTACTGAATACTGTGCCTTCCAACAAATTTTGAACAAGCTGGCGAAAGGCCCTGTTTTCCCCGGTCGTACGCGGCTCACATTCATCTGACGACACAACAGTCACAAGTCAGTCTCAAGAACCACTGCCACGACCGGCAAGACCAATCAACTCAGCAAGTTTCTGACTGGATTTCACAAACCACACGAGTGGTGCGAATGCCATCGTATAGACAAGCATATGTTTCATAAAATTTTCTCGCACGGAGAATTACGAAGGAACCATCATATGAATCTCATTGGTTCGGTCACCGGTACTGGCTCCTTGAGGAACCCCAGAGACAAGAACCGCTGCTGTGCTGCTCATAGATGATTGTTTTATCAACCCGGTGGAGATAGTAAACTGCCATCATATTGCAATTCTCTCACGTTAAGGTCGTGTAGGGGCAGAAAGCTGGGCCACCAAAACATCCTCATGGATATTCCGGGCCTCCATCACTTCCTTCTATGGGACTTGAAGAACCGGCTTGACACACCAAAACCCATGACAAGCATGACTTTGGCCATCTCCCCGGAAAATTTTCAAGTAGGGTCCCCCCGACACTTGCCAGCGTCCCACGATTCCACCAGACAAAGCTTAACATTTCCCATGTCTGGTGTACTGGCAGTGCCATATGGGCGAACCACTACTGTTTCTCACTTTGACAGTCGGCCGATACGCCTAGTCCCACTCACGTCAAGCGCTATCCCGCAGGTACGCAGAACCAACCCGAAACCCAGGATGCATCCCGAAGGAGTCCTGAAGTAACAGAGGTCGCTTTATACAACCAGTCGTCATATAGTGAGAAACTTCCTCAAGAGCTCATATTCAACCTGTGCCTCGCTGTAGCTCTGCCAGCACGATCATTTCATGAACACGTACCTTCTCATCGGCATACAGCTTTTCAGTAGTGTCGGCAACGTCACAACTCGGTTCCGTACCTTGTACACTGCACTAGTCACCTCTGCTCTCTTATATATGTTTCGCTGCATAAAACCACACCTGCAGCCCCCTGTCATTTTGACCAAAACTTGCCCTATGTTAAAGCATAGGGACCCCTGGCCAACTCAGGTTTTTTGACTTGCCCAATGCGAAAAAGTTTTCCCATAAGAGCCCATGTTAAATGCCTTCCAGAATAACACACTTTCCAAATTTCGTCCCAATGTTAAAAGTTGGCTCAAAAAAATTTCAATGTCTTTACATGGGGTCTTATGGGAGGCCTGGTTTACTCTGGCATTTTAGGCGATTTTAAGGATTCGGGTAGAGGAACGAACGGCGATGAAAATCCAAAACCCTGGATTACTCTGGGTTTTTGACAGAAAATGTTGGTTGTGCCGCGGACATGGCAAAACCCAGGATAACCCTCGGTTTTTGACAGAAAATGTTGGTTGTACCGCGGACATGGCAAAACCGAGGATAACCCTGGGTTTTGACAGAAAATGTTGGTTGTGCCGCGGACATGCCAAAACCGTCGATTACAGTAGGGTTTTGACAGAAAATGTTGGTCATGGCTCCAACATGTCAAAACCCTAGACTAGCCCCGGGTTTTGACTGAGAACGCTGGTCGTGGCTTGGGCATGCACAAACCCTGAAGTAGCATAGAGTTTAACCACAAAATGTTGGTTTCGCTTGGGATTCCGGGGTTGTTTTTATCCAACTCACTCAGAAAGCGTTGGCTCGCGAATATGGTTTTAACTTGAATTTCTTCACTTTTCTGATTCCGACAGATTCGGAATCCCCGTGATGCGTTGGGTAGAATCCAGATGGCGGTTATTGTTGCTTGAATTGGACAGAAAACGGTCGTACCGGCTGAGGGTGCCGGGATTCAAGTGCTGTGTGGTGTTTTCACCCAACTCACTCGGAACCCGTCGTCACGAGAACATGGTTCAACTTGAATTTTTTCACTTTTCTGATTCCAACAGATTCGGATTCCCGTTGCTGCGTTGGGTAGAACCCACATTGTGATGATGGTTGCTTCAATGAGACAGAAAATTGTCCTACCGGCTGCGGGTGCCAGGATTCCGGTGCTGTGTGCTGTTTTCACCCAACTCACTCGGGACTCGTCGGCACGGAAACATGGTTCAACTTGAATTTCTTCACTTTTCTGATTCCGACAGATTCGGAATCCCCGTGCTGCGTTTTGCAGAATCCACATGGTGGTTATAGCTGCTTGAAATGGACAGAAAATGGTCGTACCGGCAGAGGGTGCCAGGATTCTGGTGTTTTGATGCTCTTTTCACCCAACTCACTCGGAGCCCGTCGACACCGGAACATAGTTCAACTCGAATTTCTTCACTTTTCTGATTCTGGCTCAGACTGTGCTTTGCTGTCCAACTTGAACAAATGCATGAAAATTTGATTGGGACCGTGGGTAGTCATGACTGTCCTAAGGTAGCCAAATGCCTCGTCATCTCCATTGTCCAATACACTTGGTTTATGTTGGTGCTTCAATTAGACAGAAAATGGTCGTACCGGCTGAGTGTGCCAGGACTCGGGTTTTGGCTGTTGTTTTGACCCAAGTCACTCGGAGCGCTCTTGCACGCAATCATGGTTTAACTTGAATTTTTGACCTTGCGTGATTCCGCCAGATTCGGAATCCCCGTGCTGCGTTTTGCAGAATCCACATGGTGGTTATAGCTGCTTGAAATGGACAGAAAATGGTCGTACCGGCAGAGGGTGCCAGGATTCTGGTGTTTTGATGCTCTTTTCACCCAACTCACTCGGAGCCCGTCGACACCGGAACATAGTTCAACTCGAATTTCTTCACTTTTCTGATTCTGGCTCAGACTGTGCTTTGCTGTCCAACTTGAACAAATGCATGAAAATTTGATTGGGACCGTGGGTAGTCATGACTGTCCTAAGGTAGCCAAATGCCTCGTCATCTCCATTGTCCAATACACTTGGTTTATGTTGGTGCTTCAATTAGACAGAAAATGGTCGTACCGGCTGAGTGTGCCAGGACTCGGGTTTTGGCTGTTGTTTTGACCCAAGTCACTCGGAGCGCTCTTGCACGCAATCATGGTTTAACTTGAATTTTTGACCTTGCGTGATTCCGCCAGATTCGGAATCCCCGTGCTGAGTTGGGTAGAATCCACATGGTGGTTATAGCTGCTTGAAATGGACAGAAAAGCGTCGTACCGGCTGAGTGTGCCGGGATTCCGGTGTTGTGTGCTGTTTTCACCCAAGGTACTCGGAACGCATTGGGACGTGAGCTTGGTTGAACTTTGATTTTTTCACTTTTCTGATTCCTGCAGAATCGAGTTCCCGGTCCTGCTTTTTGGTTAGAATTCTCTCGGTGATTATGGTTGCTTCAATTAAACAGAAATTGTTGGTACCGACTGGGGTGTACCAGAAACCTCGTGTAACCATGAGTTTTGACAAAAAATGTTGGTCGTGCCTTGGACAGACCAAAACCCTGGATTACTCTGGGGTTTTAACAGAAAATGATGGTTGTGCGGCGGACATGGCAAAACCCAGGATTACCCTGGGTTTTTGGCAGAATATGTTGGTTGTGCCACGGACATGGCAAAACCCAGGATTACCCTGGGTTTTTGGCAGAAAATGTTGGTTGTGCCCCGGACATGGCAAAACCCAGGATTACCCTGGGTTTTTGACAGAAAATGTTGGTTGTGCTGCAGACATGCCAAAACCCTGGATTACCCTGGAGTTTTGACATAAAGTCTTGGTCGTGGTTGAGACAGGCCAAAACACCAGAATCGTCGAGACGCGGCTCATCGGGTCTGGCTCCCTGTTAAACGGCGGCAGTAGTCGTTCAAGACTGACTGGGAGTGTGATCCTGAAAAACTGGGGATTTTATGAGGAGAACCAAATGGTTCCATTGGTTTCCGTAGGCAGATTTGGTTAGAACCAAGAGTGTTGAGCTTGTTGGGGCAGTAGTGTACCCCTGAACACTGAGAGTTTTTTTTCTGGGCGAGAGAGCAGCCCGGATGCAGAGTTTGTTGGCGCAATGCCCAGACTGTGCTCTGCTGGTCAAGTTGAACAAAAGCATGAAAATTTGATAGAAACCCTGGGTAGTCCTCACTGTCCTAAGGTAGCCAAATGCCTCGCCATCTCCTTTCTTGTCACATATAACTATTGCATGCTCATCCCCATCCACCTCGCAGGTAGCACTCTCACGTCCGTCATATTACGTCCGAGGACATAAAAAATAGAGGAAACAAACGCGGAGGGCGGGGGGGTGGGGGGGGGGTGAGCGCGCTGGCAGCAGCCGCCGCCGCCGGCCGAAGGCCGGCGGCGGCGGCTGCTGCCAGCGCGCTCACCCCCGCGCTCCCCCGGGCTCCTCCCTTCCCTGGCCTAGCGGCCAGGCCGGACTTGGAAAATCCCGATATAAGAAATAAGCCCACCCTTATACAGCTTTTGCTTACTTCTCCATCTTTTTTTTTCCTTTTTCCCACAAGAC
>Ga0209208_10011301_pt1 | contig 11438 bp, 8 predicted proteins | sample S1TSphfallax_3_FD_187694 | JGI IMG/M metagenome (GOLD analysis project Ga0209208, IMG submission 187694) | Host-associated microbial communities from peat moss isolated from Minnesota, USA - S1T2_Fd - Sphagnum fallax MG (SPAdes) (version 2) | ecosystem: Host-associated > Plants > Peat moss >...
CACAACACTAAATACCCCCCCATAGTAAAACCAAGCTCTGTCCAGGTTCGTCTTTCTCTCCACCAGACAAAAGGTGTGGGGGCCATTAGAGGATACGGTGTTGTTGTTGGGCTCCATGGCCCAAAATTGGTCGGATACAAAGCACAAACTTTCTTTCTTCTGGCACTGTTTCGAGTAGACCGGTGGCGGATCTGATGATGTTTGGTGGGGGCTATTGGTTCATGGAAGGCCCTTTATTGGAACCAAATAACTGGTCTGAAGCTCAACTCCCGAAGTCGGCCCACCTCGAGAGCTGAAAATTGACGGACCAGAAACATCATACTCAATGCTAGGGAGCAGGCGTTTTTTTTTTTTTTTTTTTTTTTTTTGGGCCTTAATTTTGGGCCACAGTGAACCAGCACCCACCAGCGCACTGTGAAGGATGGATGAAAAGTGGTCAGGAAACAGTTTTCTGTTGGATTCCAGTTTCCTAGTTAACCATGGTGGTTAGTTCAGTTAATTTTTGACCTACCTATTTACTAACCCCAGGTTATTGGTAAGTAGGTGATAAAAACAACCCTTACCTATGTATAAACCATCTATGTACCTAGTAGTTACCTATTTTCGTACCTATCTACCTACATATGAGACCTATTTCCGACAAAATTGGTTAGTGAGGGGAAACCAAATGTTAACTCAGTCAAGATTCATCCATCTATGTACCTAGTAATTATCTATTTTCCTACCTATCTACCTACATAAAGAGACCTATTTCCTATAAAATTGGTTATTGAGGGGAAACCAAATGTTAACTCAGTCGAGATTCATCCATATCTGAGTAATAACAGGCATCCAGTGGATGGTGCATTGGTGGGTTTAGGGCAATAGAGATCGATCTGGGGGGGGGTGTCCATTCCCATATGCATATTTTAGCATTGCATATATGAGGACATTGGGAGAGCTCTCCAGGATTTGAAGAATAAATTTATGTGGCCAAATATGATTAGGAAAGGAAAAAAATTTCCAACAACAAAAAGAAGTTGTGCTATTGCACAAAAATAATTTGAGCAGATATTACAGTCATCCATGTCACCATGCCTTTGGGCCTGAGTTTGAGCCTCCAAACTCAGTTTCATCCCTAATCTGACTGAGTGTGTATCCGTCAAATCAGTGAAATTGGATACCTTTTCATGAAACTGGGTATCAGTTCCCTTATACACTGGGGGTACTTATAGGGTACCAGTTCAGAACATTTGCAGGATCTTATTATTTACAAGGCCGGATTTAATAAGCAGCAGTCAAGGTGCAAGGCAAATCTGAAACGGAGCACATTATATCAGCAATGGGTCCCTCTTGCAACAAACTTCTTTTTTCCTTGACTGCTCAATTGCCCATCCAAGATGAGTCTGGTTGTCACACATTAGAGATATCCGTAAAGTCACCCTGTCTTTGGGCCTACTTTCACCCACTAACCCCTCTTTTAGTAATATCTGTAAAGTAAGGAAATTTTATCAAATCTCACTATGAAATGCTGAAGTCAGTACAAAATGCTGAATCTCAGCATTTAATGCACAAGGTTTGAGAGGCATTATAGTACCTGTACAGGTAGGAGCGGTGAAAATCTATGTAGGGTAGAACAGCCCCATGAGCAATTGCTTAAGTGCTCAGGGCAGGCTGGATCCACCTCCTTTTGTTTCTGGTGTCCCAACAAAACTTGAACCCCTCCAATTGATGCATTAAATATTGTCAAATCGGATTAGAATTGAGAAAGTTATGGGCCCCCAAAGTAGAGGGGGTTATGAACTCACAAAAAAAAAACCATCAAACATCACAAAGCTGATTCCCAATCACTCAAAAAAAATTCCTTTGTTACTATTAGAGTGAAAAGATGATTTGTAGAGAGCTGAAGGTGACAATCCTATAGCACTTTAAATCGTTTAAAATGAACAAGAAATGAGAAAGTTAGAAGCTTTGAAAGTAGGAGGCGTCCAATTTTTTTTTAAAGGAAGTAAGAAAAACATGTTTTGTGAGTTGGAAAGCTTATTTTTCTTCTTCCTATTTTTTTCATTACTCCTTTTCATTTGCGCTTCAAAGATGATTTCTAGAGCTTGAGGCAGCGGTCCCATAACATTTTAAATCATTGAAAACGAAGCACAGATGATGAAGATCTAAAAAGGCGATTGATGATAGGGTAACGATCGGTGATGGGCAGTTCTACCCTGGCAGCGGTGGAGCTGCTCAGGAAAAAGAAAGACAAGGTGAAACTCAGGAACCATCAAAATTGGTGGTTTTGATGGTTTTCTCAGTTTCAGCCCCCCCTTGAATGCTAACGTACTTTTTTTGCAGGCTTTTTTTTAATCTCACCCTGTGTATGACCAAACTCAGGGTACTGGTGCTGTCTTTTCCTGAGTTTATGGATATCTTTATTTTGTGTCTTATTATACACCCCTTGCCCATGTAGGAGGCACATTACACACCCTCCTGGTGGTGTGCATAATAGGAACCAAAAATCTGTGTCTACGCATCATTGATCTTTTTATCAAAAAGATGGATTGAGCCAATGGTAGAGGAAAAAAAAAAAGAAAGGACCCAATTGCTGATTTAACTTCCTCCATCCAAAACTGGGGTGAAAGAAACTCCACAGAGGACCAATTTAGGTCAGAAAACTAGGTGGTTTGGTACCCTATTTAGAATTGGCTGCCAGATGCCAACTACCATCTACCCACTCTCAATAGGCTGGCTGGATTCCAAGACCTAACTTGCGAGCTGCTACCTCAAATGTACCCGAAAACACAACCCAATAAATCATACCAATTCAAACTCATCCCTTGTCACACTCAAAAGCCTTTGCATTGAAGGTACTTTGCCAAAATGAGGGCAGCAGAGTTTAAGATTACCTAGTCTTTCTCCAAGGCCTCTTGCAACCCCACATCGAACCCCACATGTTGGATAACTGGGCCACCCAACTTCATAACCTTGGAAAGGATTGTCTCTGAAGTTGAGAAGATGCAACTTAGGAAGCTGATTTGCTCTATAAGTAGAGAAAAAACCCTGTGACGATATTTGGAGGAATACTTACCGAGTGTAAGGACTTATGTCATTTTTTCCCTATGATACTCAATGGGTACCCACCAGATACCCATTAGATATCATGGGAATTTGTTTTGAAAATCTTAGATCTTTATGATATGTAACCCTACACTAATTGTGTCCCATTGCCTATGCCAATCTTTGGTGTGCACCATTCTCCTTTGAATTTGGATCGTTATGGTGTGGACATATCATGTTACAACTTACAACGTGCACACCACCATGAAACACACAATATATATATTCATTTACTGTAGTTGTCACAACACGTAAAGTTCTCAAGTTTGAGACAATCAGCAAAGGTTAATCTTGTTCAAAATGTCAAATTACTTGCATCTTGTTCAAATAATAAATGTGTTGCACTAAATTATGGGAACCACAAATTAACACATTTATACAGAAAACAAATTCATGGTTTTTTGTGTGTTTATGTGAGGTAAGTTTACATAGGTAACTGTAACTCCTTCTCCCGTGCACACCTACTGTTATGCACCTTCTCATATCTAGATAATCTAATTAAAAATAGCATAATTGGAAACTGCATTCAAAACTACATTGGGGACATAAGGGGAAATGACAAAAGTCATTTTAGAATGGGAAAGCCAAATAATGGGGGAAATAGGTAGAAGGGCCAAGGGGAGGAAGGTGGAAGAAAGGGGGAAAGTGAGGACTCAGGAGCAAGAGAGAGGGGGAACATTAGGAGGGTGACAACTAAAAAGGAAGAAAATAAAAAGATTCAACATGGATGAAACAACACTTCAAATAAATGTCAACAATGAAGTATTGCAAATGCATAAAACATAGTTCATCCATGAAATTGACCACACTCTTATGCAACTATCATAAACGGATTAATTGGTGATTGTGTTAATTAGTTTTATCAAATACCAATGACTATCAATTTACATAAGGTCAAAATATTAATATATTTAAATAGTATTTAAACATATTATTAAAAATAATTAATCATCATAAATTGATCATCCATGATTGTATAGATGTCCTTGAAATCATTTTCACCTTCATTAATTTTAGAATATGATATTTAATTTTTTCACCTATTAAAATATTAATATTTATAACACCCATTATATCCTTTTCAATGTTCTTCAATGTCTTTCTTACCATGTGTTCCCAACGACTTTTGGTTTAAAAATATATAAAACATTTTCAACCTTAGTGTTTGCAAGGTCACCTATGTATTTATTGGTGTTCTCTAACATTGCATCCAATCCCAATGAACCTTCAATGTTTTCTTATTGCTCAAAAAAGAAATTTTTCATGTTCAACCTAACATTCCTATAGTGTTTTGTAGTGTGTCTTTTGGACACCCCTTGTTAGCATTTTGTCATTTTTGGTCAACATTCTTGTTTTTATATTGTTTGGGAATCTCTTATCATCTTTGGTGTTGGGTGTGTTTTTGTTGCAAACTAAGCTTAGGTCATTCTTTGACCAAAATATCACACCGATTTGAATTTTGACTAATGATGTTTGAATTTGAGAATGTTTGCTAAGTCAACATCCCATCTTGAAATGTTGTTTTAAAATCTTGACCTACCAACAATTATAGTAGTTTAAAGGTTCAATTTTTTTTGAAAATAGAGTCAAGTTTTACTAATTTTAATTAAAATGGACCAAAGTTGAAGCTGGAAGTATATTTTAATTAAAATATTTAAAATTAAAATTATCAATATTAATATTTGAAAAAAAAAGAAAATTATAAAGGGAAACAAATGTTTATCCATTCCAAGGAGAAGACGGTTAGAAGGGATTAAATAAAATGTTAAACCCAAAGTCATGTCTGGAAATGATATTACAATATTTTTAGCTACCACTTCCCACTAAATATTATAAAAACATTTAAGTTGAAATTTAATGGTTATATGTTTCATATTATTATTTAATCAATACAAATTACTTAATGTGAAATTATTATTTTTGACTAAAATCATTGCATATATATAATTTATTTTTTGATTTTTAATTATAGTGGAATTTGATTTTGATTTGTTTGTAATTTTGATTTTCAATACAAACCAAAAGCTACCATCATATTAATTTCAATGTTACCACTTGTTGGAATTATGAACATTATGAAATTAATCAATATCAAATTCATTAAATAATATATGGATCTAAAATGTGGTTCAATGGTTTAAAAAGTGGAAATTCAAAACGTTTGAAAAAATTTGCAATCATAATATGTGGGTCAAAAATATATATTATACTTGAAGTTCATCCTTCAAAACATAAATAATGTATTATTTAATTGACTATTAAGCCTTAAAAGTGTAATTGTTGAATGAAAATGCATTTGAATGTGAATCATACACTTTTAAATAATAACATTCAAAAAAGAATCTTTTCAAAACCTTGTTGTGATACACAATGATACTACGTTGAGAGACACGTGATTATGATTAATGTGCAATTTATTTATTCACAAAATAAAATCTTGGAATCTTTTGTAGACTTTGAAATCAAGAGCCAAACTTTGAACATGTTTCAACTACATAAAAAATGTAAAATATACTATTTAAAAAGAAATTGCAATCAACTTTTATGATTTAAAAAGTTTTACCCATCTTGATTTACATCCAATATGCAAGCATTGGTGTATTGCCACAAACTAAATCACTTCTTTTGTTTCCTTCTTGTAAAACTTTTATAACAAGGCATTCATCCTCCCTTGCATTTAATTCAATTAATGACAAACATTGAAGGAAAAATATAATCCTTACAACATAATGATGGGATGTAAATAACACATGTGATTTAGTAAATTCATAATATTTCCATAATTGCTTAATTATTTTAATTAATGTAGCACAACAACATCTTCAACACATGCATGTAGAAAATTGAATGAATTTTGAAATTTTCATTTCAAGAATCAAATTAAATTGAAAAATCATTTTTTCCAATAAATTATATAATTAATTTCAAAGATGCCAAGGTACTATGAAATAAATAAAATATAAAAATAAAAATAACATCCATTTACAATAAATTATGTAATACAAGATGGATTGTTTTCTTTTGGTATGACATTGCATAGTGGACAAGGACCACCAAACAAGTTTTAAAATATAAACAAACCAATTGATTTCATTAAAATGTGCTTGTTTTATGGCAACATTTTCATATTTTATTCTATTCAACATGTTAAAAATATTTTCAAAGGCTTTTAGAAGTTGTAAAGATATTTTAGATTCACATAATAGGATCATTAATTTTTATATTGTAAGTTTATTAAGATTTATGATGAAGCAATGACATTTGTAATGAACACAATGTTGGTCATCCACCCATGTAATTAAGGATGCTTCAAATTGAATTTTGAATTAATGAATTTTTTAAATGTACTAATGAAAATATCACAAATTAATCAATCATGAATACATAAAAATATCGTTTTTATTCAATAGAATATTCATACAGAGATCTTTCTATATACTTATGGGAGGAAAATTTGGATTGTCAAAAATGTCATTATCCCAATAAATTATTAGTAAATACGAATTTTGTCACAAGGCATGCACACAATTGTTTTAGTTGATTTATTCATATTATGTATGCAACCTTGTAACAATGATCCAATGGCATTTTGCATGCATAATTTATTGTAAATATTCATAATCCTTATTCAATTTTGTTGAATGATTTATAAGACAACAAAATGTCAAAAGTAACTATTCACAAATATATTTATTTTGTCACTATTTGATCAATTTATTTTGTATTATTATATATTTTGCTTCATCTTGGTTAAATAATTTGAAAAATATGAAGGTTTTAAATATATTTTTAAAATTGTTCTATTTTGAAAGATAAATACCCACGTGACTTAAAACATGTTTGTAAAGGTATAAGTTGGTTTATATGAGATGACTTGTGTTATATGATGTCAAGCATTATTCAAATGATCAAAACACATAAAAAAAAAATTTTAACCAAAAATAATTCATAAGAAAAACAACAAGGAGAATGGTACATTTGGTCCACTAAATTTTTCAATTGTTTTTTTCACATAATACACACATACTAAGGTTAACACACTTGTTGTGTAACATCTTAAGTGCAAACCACAATGAAGGGGATAAAAATGTGCATGCCCAAACATAATGAAATAATGTAATTATGTGAGAGATAGGACTATGCCATAGATAAATTTATATAGTTTATGATCTATGAATCAAAGAAAGAAATAAAGAAAAGATTGAGTACCATGCAATTTTTTTAAAAACTCTATCATTGTTGTTTGCACATGTTAAATGCAAAAGATTTTTTTCCATTTTCAACCTTTTGCATTGACATTTGTTCTTTGTTAACAATCTATTAAACAATGTTAGCATATTCACATGAAACCTAATTAGACAACACATATTCATATGTCAATGACATGACGTGTTGCAATAACATTGATATAAATGAATTTCAGCCAAAGGGTAAAGATGATATGATGCAATGTGTAACACGCAATAAATCTTTTGTTTGTATCAAGATTAAAAACATCAGAAAAACAAAGGAAAACACAAATATCATTGTGGAGTAATTATATATTTTGAATGTTTTAAAGTGAAAAAGATTAATTCATTCTTATATGAATTGAAGCATGAAAAACATTGTAACACAACTTGAATTTACATTGAATTGTTAAATTGAATTCAAATACATTCAATGGAGTTTGAATTGAATTCCAATTGAATTTAATTTAATTCAGCAATTGAATTAAGATTAAATTGAATTAAAAACAAATGGGATGTAAATTAATGGATAAAATATTCAATTATTCTGGTGAATATGGTGTTGGAAAAATATAATTTAAATACATAAATTTGAAAAGACACATTTAGGAATAAGCTAAACAAATTCAAGTTTGGAATTGTCCAATTTACAATGATGATAACTTATGGAACTTAAAGTAAATTTTTGTCATTTCAAGTGGGGAATAAACATTTTGAATCATTTTTCTAAAGTGTAAAAAACCTTCAGTTGAAGATTCAATATTCAAACCATCAAATTACCAATCCTTTTATGAAGGAAAGTAATTTTGTTTGTTTGTTTGATTGTCATGTTGAGACCTCTCAAAACACAATGCCTCTTGTTGCACTTTTGATATCATTGGAAAGCCTTTGATGAGTAGAGTTGCATCGAGTTGGTTTCATGATGTTTTGACCAACAATGAAAATCCAATTTCAATGATGAAAATAACAAGGATCTAGAATATATGGATGATTTTTTGAAGTCTATCATATGGTAATATGTGGACAATTCCAAAGGAAAGGTTTTAAATAATTTAATTTAATTTGAGATTGACAAAAATAATGATGAATTATTGGAAACCATAGGGGAACATTCAAATAAAAAAGAAATAATTGATCATCATTGATTGTGAAACATTTAGAGCCCAAGTTGAAATAAAATAGAATTTTCATTAAAAATATCGTTACATAAAAAAATTATAAAAAAATTTGGGCATTGTTGAAGTCTCTTAAATGAGTAGGGTTTAATGAAGATGATTTTGAAAGTTTTAGACCTAAATGTGGAAAGTATGGAATTTTGAGTAATTTTTGTCATTGAAAATTCAATTAAATTCAAAAAGATGGGTTTGGAAGGAAATGTTAGTTTTGGTAACCAATTTGCACTTGGGATAACGTCAAATGTTACCCTAGTAGGTATGACATTTGAAACTCTCCACTAAAATGAAATTATAAAAAAATTGCTCATGCCAAATCAATCAATTCCATAAAGTAAAACAACATTAATATAGGGTTGGAATCTTCAAAATAAAAAATGTAAATTTCAATAGATAGCTTACTTTGTATGAATACATAGATCAACAAATGCTCAATATTTTCAAGTGTTGTTCAATGGTGTATCAATCGAGCAACAAGAACTTTGGTAATTCAATCAATTGATTCATTTTCCAATTCAACAACTTCTACAAAAGTGTTGCCAAATGATCACTTTGTTCATATTGCAATGCATCATAAAAAAAACTTTAGTACATATAAAAGTTCCACGGATTATTACCACAAGAAAAATTATGATCACGAGTGGTGACAAGGTTTAGATTTTTGTATTCTATCGCTTATGCCTCATACATTTGTTGTCCACATGTTCTTAAATAAGTTAAGTTGCTAAATACATTATGGAAATGATAACCACGGGGGGCGGGGGGTGGCAAATTCTCGCATTGCGGCAACAAATTGTTTTGGAAAAAAATGTTTCAAAAGTTAAATTTTTAAAAAAGAAATAAAACACCCAGTTTAAATGGTCCAGGGTGGGAAGCCCACATGTATTGGGATGGATGCGGCCTTCCACATCTTATGTGTAGGGTAAGGACTAAGGACCAAGAATGGTGCTGTTTTGGGAATGAGGGCCCCATTCGCAAGGTGGAGGGACGCCATGGGACCCAAATTCCCAGAACAATCACATTCCAGATCCTTACAATCTGTAAAGAACTGGTAATATTTTGCATGGCCATAACTCATTTGAGAGGTGAGGGCATACCTTAGACGTAAGGTGCCATACTCGGTCAAGGCACCCTCCACATACACTAAGAATTTCTCAGCCCCAAAAAATTGCATATGTAAGAAAGACTATCAGTAATGTTCATCTTACAAACATGATACCCTATTATATTTACCTTGGCAATTTCCACACTAATTTTATTATTTTCAAAATAATTTCAAATTCTCAACAAAACTAAAATTTTGAATAAAAAAATTTCTCTGAAGGAAAATATTGAATATTCAAAAGAATATTTATATTATTTGTCAAAATGAAAAAATTCAAAATTATTCGACAAACATATGTTGACACGACTAAGGTTACTATGGTATAGTTTCTCTGAGTTGTACAGGCCACCAAAATGTAACACCAACCAACCAAGCAAATACGACGGTGTCCTTCACAAATTGTCATTGACAAATGGCATGAAATGCCCAACAAAGGACACTGCGGTGTGGTAAGTAGTCTGCAATTGTGCGGTTATTGGCAAGCCAACCTTATGTACCTAAAGGATTCGGTAAATCAGCACCCGCACTTGTAGTACAGTAAACTCCTCCCAGTTTTTGGGTCACCCAAAGACGTGCTTTGGTTTTTTTTGGTGTAATTGGAGGACATCTTTACCCACACTTGTACCACAAAAAAACTCTTCACAATTTTTTGAGTCACCTAAAGACCTGCATCAAATGTTTTAGTATAATAGGAGGGCACCTTACCCAGTATAATTAGCCAGTGCCATGGAGAGGCCTTTACTCACTCAACAAGGCGAAGGTAGTACCATACTGGGCGGGTGCTGGTTTCATTAGGTTGCTGGGATCACAACTACGCACAGTAAGTACATGGGCCAGTGCCATGGAGAGAGGCCTTACTCGCTCAATAAGGCGAAGGTAGTACCATTCTGGGTGAGTGCTGGTTTGATTAGGTTGCTGGGATCACAACTACACATAGTAAGTACATGGGGGCAGTGCCATGGAGGGAGGCCTTACTCGCTCAATAAGGCGAAGGTGGTACCACTCTGGGTGGGTGCTGGTTTGATTAGGTTGCTGGGATCACAACTACACATAGTAAGTACATGGGGGCAGTGCCATGGAGGGAGGCCTTACTCGCTCAATAAGGCGAAGGTGGTACCACTCTGGGTGGGTGCTGGTTTGATTAGGTTGCTGGGATCACAACTACACATTGTAAGTACATGGCCCAGTGCCATGGAGAGAGGCCTTACTCGCTCAATAAGGTGAAGGTACCATTCAGGGGAAGGGGGGGGGGGTGGTGCTGGTTCATGAATATCGCTAGGGACTGTACCAGATCATCTTTCACTTTCACAATTGTCACTTGTGATTTGTGCACAGTCCTTTTTCACTTGTTGTAAAAATTGATTACAATCTTGCTTTGTAGTAATGTCCCACGGATATGAATGGGTACTTTTAATAATGCTTTAAGTATTAAAGCACGTTAACTTACCGACCACGAGTAGCCAGCCATAACATAACCCTGCTGCACTTACTACTTACTACCCACCATTTGCTTAGACAACCAGTAAGTAGGTACCCAGTGGGTAGTTTAGTTACCTACTAGCTTATTATGTAGCTCAGATTCCAATGTTTTATAGTTGTCTTTGCCTTGCAGTCTTTTGTTTGTTTGTTTGTTGGCCTTGCCTACCAAGGCAAAGGATATTGTGTTTAGATTCATTATAGAGTACAGTAGCTTAAGGGATTTCGGCCCCTACTAGGTAATAATAATAATAATAGGTTTATTTTTATATGAAGTTTTTTGAAAGATGATATTTTTGGCTTGTGTTGAAAGTTGAGATTAGTTAATTATAGAGTTATAATAATATCTTGAAGGCTTTTGGTTTTTTT
>Ga0209208_10011302_pt1 | contig 11438 bp, 6 predicted proteins | sample S1TSphfallax_3_FD_187694 | JGI IMG/M metagenome (GOLD analysis project Ga0209208, IMG submission 187694) | Host-associated microbial communities from peat moss isolated from Minnesota, USA - S1T2_Fd - Sphagnum fallax MG (SPAdes) (version 2) | ecosystem: Host-associated > Plants > Peat moss >...
TTAAATAGAGCACTGAGGAAAGGCCATACTGTTCCCCCGCCCGTGCCCCCCCCCTCCCTGCCCTTTTGGACCTTCCTGCGTCCGTGCTCTCATTCATTCCTTCAGACCATAGAACAGAACTTCACACCCCCCATGTTTGTTTTATTAAACACCAGACACATAAATGATGAACCAAGACCCCCACAACATGCCTATTGCCGCCCAGGCCAACTTAATTGAATGAGGGAGTAGGCCTTGAATTTCATTATTATGAGAAAAAGATTTTTAAAATAAGTAAATAGGGAGGGAGGGAGAGACAGAGAGGGCTTAGAAACTTCACGTTAGCAAAGGGGGGGAATAGAGAGACAGACAGTGGAGATAACTCAGAGTAACTACCAGCAGGAAAAAGAGATTAACCAAGGTTTTAAGTAAAAAAGGAATTTACAAAACACGTTCACTAGATAGTCGGACAACGCGTTTTTGACTTTAACCTCCGCTTTGAACAAGTCTCCTAGCCTGCCACAGTGTCGGTTTACATACTCATTTTTACTTTCTCTTTCTACCAGGTACATCATGTATTTCACCTTGCCTTACACACCAGCATCAATGGTGATTTGTAACCCTGTCTGTATGTAAACAAGGGTTGGTATTCAAGGGTGTACTAATGTACATCATGTAGTAGTGTACTAATGTATGGAGGCTGTTGAATAGGCTTGTGTGTAGGTGTGCAGAAAAAATGTTATGGCCAATGAAATTGATGGATTTGGTGATCTGAATTTTTTTCTTTACTTATCTTGAGTGAACTAACAGTTAAATGTGTAATAGGGGTTGGTATGTTTGTGAGAATTACAGGACCAATGGAAATGGTAGAAAGGGACTATTATTTTCAATGTTCAATGGAATCGGGTTGTGTGTAGGCTTGAAATTATTTTATTCCAGGTCAATAGGATTGCTGGATTTGCTGGTCTGAATTTGTTTTCTTAGTTATCTTGAGTGAACTACTAATTCAATGTCTAATATCTATTTAGAGACAGGATTCTAGCACATTGCGAGTTCACTTTGTTTTCTTTGCTTCTGTTTCCTTGTAAACCCTTCTCAGCTACTTTATTTCATTGCCTCTACCCCTCAAGGAGAGACTTTGGAATGATGCAGAGTCTCACATTTTTGAGGAATGCTCATCATGTGTTATTTTGAACTGTAAGTTCAATTTTTGAGCACTAGTTTTTGAGAATTTCATGGAACTTTTTTCTGTTTTAATTGTCGCTGGTTTGAACTTTGAACTTGCCATAAGGGGCAAGCTGTTGAAAAGAGGACTTTCGGCTTGTTTTCCTTTTTTCTTTCAATAGTTATCCTTTTTTACTCTAGCCAGCTATTTTACATTTTAAGGACGAATATTTTCAACCTAATCTTTCTTCTCCTTCTCCCATCCTTATGGGGCCCGCCCCCAATGAATTTGGGCAGCTGCAGGTTCATCAGGAACCGACCATTTTGATGTCTTACATAAAGCAAAGTAATAAGTATAAAGGGAGTAATCAGTAACAATTCTGATTTGCTAAGCGGGAATAAGCAAAGCTTTGTGTTGCGGGTTCAGGGGCTTTTTCTCCCCACCCATTGAGAGCCTCATTTCTTTTCCCCTTCTTCATAGCCCTAGATGTCTGCGATCCAACAGCCATAGTTCATCCACATCCTCCCTTCCAGAAAAAACTGGAGTTCCCACCATTAATTCAGCAGCTAAATCTGGAATAGTATATGCTAGTATGACACAGCAATAAAGCTGGGCGTGGTTTTGGGTTGAGGAGGAAAGGGGATGGGAAGGAGAGACAACTGCAGTAGTCTTATGATGATGGTCTGGTGTGGCAAATTATGATATTTTCCAGGTCGAGCTTGTCCACAAGCCACATAAACCCCAATCATGAGTCACCCTGCCCTTTGTCAAGTGGTCTGCCTGATTATAATGTACCTAATACTCTTGAGTAGTTTTTCTTTTTCAATTTTGTGATGTTACTCAAGTGGTGATCATCCATAAAACAATTTAGCCGAATGCTTACAAAAAGGAAATTAAAAAAATTGGACATCCTTCCATATTTGTGGCTATCTACTGAAACTTAATAGTGAATCTGAGGTTTTTTTTTTTCAAAATTTGGCTATTAGAAGCCTTAGAAAAACACCTAAGTTTCTCCTTTTCTTTTTTTTTGGCCATCTGCCAAAAATTTGCCAGAAAAAAATACACTGCTCTTGAGCTTCTTCCTCTATTGCTGCTTGGGGGCTATGGGGTTCATGCTTCAACTCAAGTATGGGTACTTGTGCTTCTAATACGTAATCAGTACGCAATCGAGTAGAAATGAAAGCCTTGGAGTTTCTGCTCTAGATACGCAATCACGCAAGAACAACCCATTTTGTTTTGCATTTTATAAAATTAATATCAGCTTCACATGGAGTGTGATGGATGTATCGATTAATCAACAAGTGACTTTATGTCTACAGTTGTAGATGTACCAATATCAAATATGAAGGGGGTTTGCAGTTTCCATCATAGTTGGTATTCAGTAGTGAGTGGCCTCTCAATGAGACAGACAAATAATTTCACATAGGATAACAGTATTCTTGGAGGCAATGGGTGGAGGAGTCAATTGCCTTAACCTTCTATTTTGTCTGGATCCATTTTGAAACTGTTGGTGGATTATTTGATATTTTCATGTAAGCTCAAATCCTGGTATTTTAAACAAAATTTCAGAATAAAAAACCTCCAGTTTTGGATTTCTTCCAAACACCTTCAAAGAACTCATGGCTTTCATGAAATAACTGGCAATTTCTTAGAAGGTTTTCTGAGGGTGTCTTTGATTTTTTGAGAACTGTGATTATGTATCCAAATTGGTTCCTTGATATTTGAGAACCATGATTATATATCCTAAAGAACCACCCTGATAATTGCTGGCTGATTTGGTGCCATTTTTAATAGCTGACCAACAGTGGTTCTCACCCAGTTCCAGCTGCGTTTCACTTGCTTCCCTGCGTCCCCCCCCCCGCCCCCCCCTCCCCCCAAGCTTGGTGCCGCTTTGTATTTTGTTACTTATTTAGGCTCCAGTAAGATCTTTGAAGGTTCTTACCCATAAAATACCTCCTCACTTGGGTTGTGAGCTGATGAAAGCAACCATGCGCCTCATGCACATTCCATTAGTGGTCTTTTTTTGACAATTCATTCCAGTCTTGTTTCCAATGAAAAGGATGCTTGTTGAAAACTGGTGAAGGGAAATAAAAACACAGAGATACTGCCAACCTGAAGTTAGGCATGATTCAAGTACTATCTATCACCATATTGTAGGTTACCCATTCATGCAAGAGGACAAACTGGTGGTGGAGAAGCAGGCAAGCGTGTGTTTCTGAACGAGGAATGGGAGTCAGAGTGCATACAACTTAGTGCTATGAAGAAAGTCCAGACCCTTTGTGCTTAGTGCATTTCCATGCAATGGGATAAATTGGTTGTGGGAAACTATGTGTTTCTGAATGTGGATGGGAGTCAGAGTATTTAGAACTTAGGGTGTTTCTTCATAGTACCAAGTGGTAGGCCTAAGTTATAAGTCATTGTTCAGGGATGTTCTTGACACTTGTCATTGTGTAAATGCATTTCTTTGGTATTGAATTGTCAATTACACCTGATACACGCCAGACCTTCCTGTTTGGGTTCCATCAGGGTTTTTCTTTCTCATTTTTGTGATGTAAATGAAGTGGTGATCATCCATAAGGCGGTTTCACCAAATTTATGTACAAACAAGATAGAAAAGTTTTTAAAATTAAGCATCCTTCACATGTTTTGCAACATGCTAAAACTGAATAGAGTAATTTGGAGACTTTTTGAATTTTGGCCACTGGAAAACCAAAGAAACACATATTTTTAGCCAGTTTGAAAAAGAAAATAACCAATTTAGCCACACAAGAAAACCCTGGTTCCCCTTTTCTTTTCCCATGTAGAACTTAGCTAGCTGCCACTAGCTAACTTGAGGGAGGGTGTAAGTAAACCCTACATATTTGCCTTCCAAAACAATTTGGGGGTACTTATTTATTCTGTTTCATATTAATTAGTTGGGGGTGCCTCACAAGTCCAACTTTTTTTTTTTGCAATGAGCCAATTTGATTGGCCCATCACAAAAAAAAAAAGTTGAATCTATGGAGGCTCCCCAAAATAAATGATTCTATGGAAATATCGAGTGCCTCCCCCTTTGGCCCACCTATATAGGTGAGAAGGGGAGGACTTTGGGAAAAACATATGGGATTAAAGCGAGGAGCTATTGGGAACTTGATGGGAACATGTTGGGAACAAAGGAAAAAAATTAAAAAACCCTCCCCCCACCCACCCAAAACTTAAAAGGAAAACATTCAAGGCACTTCGAGTGCATGCTGAGCCTTCCCATTGGCTGCATGAAATTTCTATTTCCAAAACTGTTTGTCACCATTTTTGGCCTGGGCTAATACCCCCATTATAAACTGGGGGTACTTATTTAATCACCTTCCAGTTCAAAATTACAGCAGTACCTCACTTAATTCAGCTGCTGATTTCAGTTCTTCTCAAGAGTCTGTTTGACTCAGGTTTCACAAATAGAGCTAGCTGAATTCTATTTGGGGCATTAACCAACTTTTTTTTTGCTTGGTGAAAGGGGTTAAACGGTTTCCTACTAATTTGTATCCCTTTCCCCCCCCCCCCCACCCAGACAATTGGTTGGGTTTTCCTCGTCAGTGTCCATGTGACACAGTATTGAATTTACTGTATTTCAGGACACTACTGGTATATTTCCAGGGATGAAAAGGTCTGGGTAACCGAGATGAACAAGTCTTAAAGTACTGACAGGGAAATGTGACCTCATTATCTCAGTTATGAACGCCCATGAAATTTTAACTTTGTTGGAAGAGTTGAAAATACTGAAGCTTGGTCAGGTGATGGACGAGCCACTAGATAAAATTTCTTTTGGGCATTGTCAGCAGTCCCGTCATGAATACATACCAGAGACCTTTATTGCAGTAACTTCGAAATCATTCACCACTTTCATTGTTCTTCTCTTCACCTTGCAGAGGCTTTTCCAAGTGAGCTCCTTTTTTTTGGAAGGAACAAAGAAAAAAGGGTTGCCCATAAACTAGATAATAGCCAGTGTGCACTTAAAGCACTTAGGAGTGTTCATCTCTCCCTGCCCCCTTCACCCTGGGCAAATGTACCTAATATTGTAACCGATATTCAGGGGGAGTTGTGTGGGATGGCAGCCCAGGAGTGCCCGCGCAGGAACCAGTTAGCACCAATAACACCCACGTTCGTCGCACATGTGGACGGCACCCACTCAGGATTTGCTAGCGGCTGTAATCCCAGTCTGCTATGTCCCATCACAGGACCCTTTGTGCGTTGCAGGACTTGTCCTGAACGTGGTCTAAGCGCATCCTCAACTATATTTGGTAACCCCAGCTGCTCTAGCTGGTCACCTAATACACAGGAGGATTGCTGCCTCAAGGAGTGAGTGTGGGTGCCCGCACATAATGCAGGGAATGATTCTTGGAAACAATGTCTACTTCCTTGGGGTGCTGAATCAACCAACAAACATTTGTTTATCTTTTAAGTAGAAGCCCACCCTGAAACACCACGCACCCGCCTCACCAGAGTTTCCCATTATATCAATCAAATGAAACACCTAATTCTGACCCCTGAAACACCTAATTATTCCTCATAATAATGGAACTTCTTCTTAGAGGCGGAGGAGGGGCAGCTGCTTCTTAGAGGTAAATTAAAATGAGATCTGTTTACATGAGCAATACCACCTGGCAATCAGCCCATTGATTGCTAATGGAAACTTTTCCCCTTCTTTTTCTGGTAAAGCATTTGAAGAGATTTCCGAGTGTACTTGGAGATCACCTTCTAGATATAAAATAAAATGCCTCCTCAGAAAAACAAAAGGCCTCTGACAGCTCTTAAGAGGCCTCATGTAGGCGTAAAGTGGCTCTCTTCCCCCCTAATGCCACATGACCTTTGTAGGTTGAGGCTTATGATAAATTTCGGAAAGACCCAAAGAGGCGGGGGAACATTCCTCAAATGCAGGGCCTTACAACCTGGTCCTAGTTCCCCTTATTTCTAGAATGCCCCACCTTGGGGCCCTACCCTAAACTAGGGGAGAGGGAAACAGGATCAATAGAGGAGCTATATATACTTTTTCAAAAATTTCTCTGCTATCAGCCTTTTTGTTACCAGAGAAATTTCTCCAGATAGCGATATTTTAAGATTTTTGAAATTGAGGTGATTTTGGAGGGTTTCAATCCCCAGCAGTGTGAAAAAATATATATAAATCACCAGATTTCTGTATTTGGTTTACTTCACATCTGGTTTATAGCCAGATTTGGCTAAATCTTCCTTACAATAGGAATGATCACCATTTTTTTCTGCATCTTCCTATGGATGACCACCATTTAGGCTCCATTAAAAAACTCCTTAAAAAAACATTCCGAATCCAAATCAATGTTTTTCTTGGAATTTTTTTGCTAAGTGATGACAAAAGAAAATCACATGCGAATTTACAAATTATTTTTTTGCATGTTTTTGGCAAAAGTCGCCATTTTTTGAGAAAAAAGAGTCAAAAGTCACCACATTTAGACACACAGGACATGGAGGTAAGCAGAACAAAGGGGAATTCTGAAAAAATTCTACTCGCCTACTTGACCTCTAGCCACATTTAGCCCATTCCTCTTGTGGATGATCACCAATCCACCTATTCGACAAAAAAATTTTAAAAAGAAACCTCTGTTTGCCATTCGAAGAAAAATTTATAATAATAATTTCAGTGTGACGAGTAATCAAAACTGGTAAAGGAGGAATTTTTGGGAATCCTTTGTATGGTCATCCATCGACCATTCCAAAGACAATTTTAAAAATAATTAGCTCATTTTCAAGCCTAACTACTTTATTTCTTTCTTAATAATTACTTCTTTTTTCCTATTAACTTTCTTGATAATTATTTTTTGCCTTTCCTAATAATTACCTCCATTTTATAACTATCTCACTCTTTTTCCCTATCTATCAACATGAATATGAAAAAACAAATTAAAATGTGTCTTTTCATGTTCATGAAATTTATATTAATTTAAATTAAATTTGAAATTGACCGAAATAATAATGAATTATTGAAAACCATGTGAAAACATAAGAAGAAAATAATAATTGATTGTCACTGGTAGTGCGCAGCAGCACGAAGCTCAAATACGATAAGACCAAAGTGCTTTTCCGTCACAAGCCCAGGCAGGGTCCTGGGCAGGGTACGGGTAACCGTGAACCATCCGTGCAGTAAATGACATGATCGTAACAGTCCAACAGACACTGGACATTTACGGGCAGGCGATAACTCATTACGCCACACCTATTACGAACTGTGACGGGTCAGCGTCCGCTTTTAGCTCGACTGTCCCTACGTCCCTACGCCTGCTGCTTATCCACCCATCCAACGGTTCGTTTCCGCTCCCAGCGAAGCATCTACGGCACCTGTTCCCAGCACCCCAACACTACTAGTGCAACGATCTCAGAAAACAACGGCGGGGAACGTGACGTATGCGATCTGACGGTTCGCGTTAAAGGAGATAGCAGCTGCTGCCTGTCCAAATATGCCAGTCCGTCGTCTTCTCAATCCCTCCGTGCACATCTGCCAACTGGTGGGAATGCTGATGTACATCCATCCATTACCCATCGACTGGTACGACAGCGACGCTTCTTCGCTGGATTCTGGAACTGACGGATTGAAACTCGCTTGTGGGGGAACTGTTACGGTCACCAACTGCTTGTATGGGACCCACGCACAGGTCGCAGCCAGTCCTTTTCTCTCTGCCCGACAGACCATAAATTTAGTCCTGCTCGCCATGCCTAGTGAAAAAAAGAAAACAGTTGGGGGCTGGTATCAAAACAGGTGCAACGAATTAAATGCATCAGAGTCTGCAATGCATCTATCTAATACACAAAGTTTGGGCAGGCCTGATATTCGTGCCCACTAGTGCAGCCTGTGCCTTTGGTCAGGTGTGAACTGGTTACCAAACTGAATTTTTCTTTTCAAAATCATTTTTGTAATTTAATTGAATTTCCAATTACAAAAACTATTCAAAACTCAATATCTCTGGCACCTTAGGTCTAAAAAATTTCAAATCACCTTCATTAAATCCTACTCACTAAAAGCTTTCTAATGATAATAGCAAGAGTATGCCCAAATTCTCTTATATTTTTTTGTTTTCATTTAAATGAATTCTTAATGAAAAAATTGTTCAATATTCAATAACTTATCCATTGTAGGTTGAAACTTGAAACATTGTGAAGCCACCCTTACTCATCAAGGGCTTTTGAACAATAATAAGAGCATGGCAAGAGGCACTATGGTTTGGGAGATCTTACCATGATAGACAAACTAACTAACTACCATCCTTAATAGATAGAATTGCCAGGGGTTTTTTTTTTCCCCAACTTTGTTGTATTGAAAATTTGGCAAATTTTCCTCCCAAAACTGCAGAATTAGTCAATTTTACACATGAAGAACGAAATTTTCTTAATCTTTCTGTCAAAAACCCAACAATTGCTTTTGAAACAAAATCACTGCCCATTGCCTCTTAAATATTGTGGGACATCCTTGATTTTCAAACTCAAATTGTTGTCGCTCTTAATGTATAATTCATAAAGGAAGCACCTTATGGCTTCCTTATTAGGCTGCATAAGGTGCTATCCTCTACTATATAACTAAAAAAATTTAGTCAGGTCTTGATGGATAAGTTTGCCAAATCTCAAGTTAGCTAAATAACTTATTTGTTGACAAGTACATGACACAGGTACATGGTGTTCAAAGGTCGTTTAGCAATGGATGGGTTGAATTGTACGGGTTAAATAATCTCCTGGAAAGCAAACGAATCTGCACAGAATGCTTCACATTGGTGTATCTCCTCCCCAATACACCACCATGTTGCTCTTGCCTCCACTTTAGGGTGAAGAAGTGGGGTTAATTAGCATCCATACAGGGACATAGATCAAACTCCTTGGGCCGACCACAAACCTTGACTTTGTCGGCTTCCACTTTACAGGAGTTCTCAAGTATTCGGAACATAGATTAGTCAATGGCCAACAACTTACAAGTGACTGGAAACCCAAACCGGAGTTTTCAACAAGAAAGAAGAATTCAGAATTCAGTCCTTATTAGAGATGGAACAGCAGATGATTACCAATTAGTATCCAAGTCAACAGCAAATTAAGCTAAGTGGTTTACGAGACCAGGTGGGGTTAGAACTTAGGGGAAGGACCGTGATGTGGTGGGACTAACGAGAAAGATCATGTGAACGTGTCTCTCACAAGGATCCTTCAGTACTGAAGGAGCTTTGGTACTCGTCATCTGGTAACTGCACACGTGCACTGTTTCAAAACTCCAAGGGGATGGGGATTTAATAAAGAGGATTCCCAATTTCCCAGGTGACAACTTAGAAGGGGTGGGAAGATTTTGTGTGGGTGTGCACTCTGGAGGCTGGAGAGAGAGAGTGTGTGTGTGTGCGCGCGCGATTGCTGCTTGGGATTAATAATAAAGAGTAAAGCATATGGCATCATAGTTGTCAGGACAGGCATAATGGCATCTACAGCCATCATCGAGGGTCACACGGGTGCCGCCCATGTGTTGCTCTGAATTTGTTGCTCTGAATTTGTTTGAGAGTTTTCTGGTGTCACTTAGCCTAGTTATGTGGTAATTTTTTCAAAATGATTAAAAAATTGGGCACTAGTTTAAACTTTAGTTTCCTGCTGGATTTATGGTGCTTGCTTCAGTAGGTAGTCTCTTGGAACCAGCGTTCTCATTTTGTGTATAATTTCCCACTGCTGCATTTTATTTTATCTTTGTGGAAAAAGGGAATATCTTTTCACAAGATTTCTATTGTTTGAAGAATAAAATCACCACAAAAGGAGTAGTTTTGGGTTAGATTTGGCATTTTTTTTTCTTGACTGCAATAGGTATTTAGACTATAAAAAGATTTTATTTTTTTTGGACAGGTCTTAAGGACTGGTTACCATTTAATGTTACAGGACTCTTGGAATGCTTGCGATTGGCATGAAAGCAAAAATTTGAAAAAAAGAAAGAAAAACACGTTGCTTGAAATCAGTTTTTTTTTGGATTTTTTTTTTTCTCAAAGTGGTGATCATCCTGAGGAAGATTTAACCAACCCTGGCTAGAAACGAGATATGAAATACAAATCTTTAATCATCTTCTACATTTTTTGGCTACACAGTGAGATTACAAAATATAGAAATCTAGATAGATTTTTACTTGTTTTTATCATCACTTTAGGCAATTAAAAACATCCATATTCATTTCATTCTCAAATTTTTAATTTTTAATTTCTCTTTTGGGCAAAATTTCGCCACTTATAAAGAGGATGCTTGGAAATAGAAAAGAAAAGCTAGTAGCTGATACAAGCTGAGATTAGGTCTCTGTTTGTATGTTGATAACCAGGAGTATCAAAGTGCGGGCTAATATAGTGGAGACAGAGTAAACCAGCACCCACCAGCACACCATCCAATGAATGCGGTTATGACTCATGGATGGATGAACCTCAAATGAGTTGATATCTGGTTTCACTTTGGTAGCCCATTCTGTAAGATATAGGTGCTATACACAGGTAGATGGGAAGGAAAATAGGTGACTACTAGGTTAGTTGATGGTTTATACCTAGATAGAGGCTGTTCTACTTCCTACAACATGCAGTTGTTAGTAGGTACATAGCAGTGTGGGGCAGGTATTTGATTTTGTGATACCCCTTGATAAATCCAGGTATTTGAAAAATTCAGAATCAAAGGATCATCAGTTCTGGGCATTTGAAAAACTTAGAAGAACCTCCAGGTTTCTTGAAAGAACTGGCAGAGACTTGGTGAGGTTTTAGCCAGTTATTTGACTTTTTCAAAAAAAATCAGAATCATGGTTGTATATAATAACCAGGTATTTGATCTTTTGATAATCAGAGTTATCAACTTTGATACCCAACCTCATACCTGGCAAGGGTTTTGTGCAAATGCTAATACTCGCCCCACTTTGGTAGGTAAGTAGAGAAACAGCAACTGAGCTACCATGGTTAGCTACAGAGATTAGCCCAACAGAAAAGTGTTGCTTGTCCACTGACCATCCATCCTTCATGGTGCGCTTGTGGGCACTGGGTGTGGTACACTCTGGGTGGCCTCTGGCAAAGCAGGAGTAGCAGCGAGTAACAGGACTCAGGAGCAGCTTCAAGTGAAAAACGGATCAGTGCGGCTCCATATATAGACCTTATAATGTGGACACTTTAACTTAGGTACTCTCTCTCATGCTCTTCTCTGCTGCAACGAATTTTGCATTTTGGGGTGTGGTCTTTTGTTTGGAATTCAGTCCTTTCTTTTTTTCTTCTCTTGTTCTCTTGCTGGGTGTTTTTTTTTTTTGTTTTTTTTTTTTATTTTT
>Ga0209208_10011303_pt1 | contig 11438 bp, 11 predicted proteins | sample S1TSphfallax_3_FD_187694 | JGI IMG/M metagenome (GOLD analysis project Ga0209208, IMG submission 187694) | Host-associated microbial communities from peat moss isolated from Minnesota, USA - S1T2_Fd - Sphagnum fallax MG (SPAdes) (version 2) | ecosystem: Host-associated > Plants > Peat moss >...
TTTCAGAGAGAGAGAGAGAGAGAGAGAGAGAGAGAGAGAAAAGAGATCTGTTTTGTTTTTATTTTCTTGTTTGTTTTTTGCTTGTCTTAGAATTGGGTGTGGGAGCAAGTCTCTGCAGTTTTGTGGTTGTGCAAAAACTAACTGCAGAGAGACTTGCATTGTTTTCAGCATTTTTAGGGTTTTGGGGTTTGAGAAGATCGTTTGAGTTTTCTACTTTTGTGAAGGATCAATCTGCGTGTTTTTGGGTCACTTAGTTCGGCTGCTGTGTTCTTGTGCATGGAGAGGGTTCAGCGTTAGGGAGGCTGTACAGACAGCAAGAGGTAGGAATTAAGAAGAGCAGCAGCAGAGTGGCAATGTTGGTTGGGTTTTTTGGGTGGATGGTTTTATAGTAATTTCATGGAGTTTAGTGGATTTTGAGGTTTGTACAGGGGAAGTAGCCAGATCGAGAGAGAGGGAGTGTTTGCTGGATGGATAGTGCATTTGGGTTTGAACTGCTTTCGTGGTTTCTTAGTGACACTCAATATGTGATGACATTATTTTGAGGTAATTAGGGTGATGTAAGATTCGCAGTTGTTTTTGCAGCATCTAAGCAAGATGGGGAGCCGGATGAAAGAGGATGATCGACATGAGATTATTCTAAGAAAGTTGGTGAAGAATGGGGAAAATAAAAAATGCATCAACTGCGGTAGCCTGGTGAGTCTCTCTTTGCTATCAAACTCTTTAACTCTGATTGTAGTTGGCAGAAGAGGATCATCAAATCCAACATTCCCTGCTTTCCAGGCTGCATACTGACAGACAGACAGACAGACAAACAGACAGTGTCGCCTGCAATTCCACAATACAAGATTCCCATTTCTTTGATTGTCACTGATGTGTCATTGATCTCTTCTGAATTGTGAGCTATCTGGAATCTGCAATATTGTAGGGGTTCTAGTTGAGATTCTTCCAGGGCTCTCTGGAGCAGTTGCAGAACTTGAAATTGCTTTTCAACTCTGCAGCAAATTGTTGATGACAGTTGAGGAGATTGTTTGTGATGCCCTCATTTGAATTTGCTGGATAATCCCATCTCTGTGCTTCTCATGACACAGGGACCACAATATGCTTGCACCAGCTTTGCAACATTTGTGTGTACACTATGCAGTGGAGTGCAGTAAGTATCTGATGGAGCTGCACTGTTGTGACCTTAGACTCTTCTGTATGCCATGATGAATTACCTGGGCAATGTATCCTTTACAGCTACATGTTATGCTTCATGATTCAGTGGCTTGCATTCTTGTAGTCTGTCCCCATGGATTGTTAGTGTTCTTTCTGGGGGGTGATTCTTCTTTGAGATGAGGTCTTTTGATGCAACAAAATTGTACTAGGCCATAGAGGACAGAGAGGTTGGATGACAATTGCTTCACTTCACACGTAGCATCAGTTCTATCTGCAGAGGATGGTTTGCTTCTAATGTTTGTGGGAATAGATCATAAGGAAAGAAAGATAGACAGATTATGCAAACATTTGTGGTTTTTTTTGCAGTCGGGAGTTTTCACATCGTGTAAAGTCAATTTCCGTTGCCAAATTCACTGCTGGAGAAGTTCAAGCTCTTCAAGAAGGTGGCAATGAGGTAAGAATCTACAAACGACCGCAGGCTATTCAGATTTTGGGTGGCTTTCCAGTTTTGGGTCTGTTCATGTTCCTCAAAAGCTCACAGGTACCAGCTGTTGGGGAAGGTGAAATTTTGTGGCAAAAAACTTCAGAAATTTCACTTGGTTATGCAACAGTTCTTTGTTGTGCTATCTACTAGTATGTTGGGCTGTAGCTTTGCTTTTTTATATTGTGAATGTTTCTTGCAGCGAGCTCGTGATTTATATTTCAAGGACTGGGATCCTGCACGAAACCCACTACCTGATAACAGGCAAGTTTCATATCACCTATATGATGTAGACCTTTGAAGTTGCTGTTGGGATTTGAGATATGGAGGATATTTTGGAGCAATATCAATGGTCTTACACATTTGGTTTTTGACTCTGAACTGCTAATTTATTGTCCAGCAATGCAGACAAATTGCGCAACTTCATTAAGGATGTGTATGTAGAGAGACGGTATACAGGAGAACGACTACCACCAATTAAAGGTCGACAGGTTAGACCCTGTTTAAAACTATCCTGGATTCTCTTTCAACCGGTTTGACTACAAGAACTTTGGGTCTGTAATGTGTGCTTATTGTGCTCGTCATTGGACTGTTCAGGCTGGCCGAGAAGATGGCTTTGATTCTTGGCGATCTGAGTCATGGGTAGATCAGAAGGCTGATGCCCGCCGTCCTTATGGAGACAGCACCAATGATCGACAGAATAATGAGAGGGCCCGCAAGTCAGATGTAGAGCGAAGCCAGTTTGATCTAAAGCTCAGTCCCCTTCGAAATGAACAAGATCATCGACCAGGTCGAAGAAGTTATGATGAACGTGAGAGTCGTCGTGAAGAGAGGGTGGTAAATGAGGGAGTCCGAGGTCATTGGCGCAGGCCTGACAACAGTTCACAATCAAGTTTTCCTCCACCCATTCGCTCAGGCAAGGCCTCTCTTGGTGAAGATTCTCCTTCTCTAAGAGTAGAGCAACCTCAGTCTAACGGAGGCTCTCAGACCTCAGGCTTGCATCTCACCTCTCCGGTAAGATTCAAGTTGTTTCTTGCTGGAATTTATTGCATGTTGGAAATTTTTCCAGTTGGATTCATACTGCTCTGATATACTTTTGGTGTTTCTTGAGATGAAATCCAGAAGGTTTGTGTGACCCTTGTGGTTGTTGCAGGCTGGATTCCGCAAGGATGGACGATCCCATAGCCTTGGGTTTTTAGGCAATGGAGAAGTACCTGTGGTTGCAGCTCCTCAGCTTAAACGGGTCAGCTCAGCAAGTTTGATAGATTTTAGTGCAGAAGCTGAGCCAGTGGCAGTGACAAAACCTGTGTCAGATCCATTTGCACCAACTTCAGTCATTGATCCATTTGCACCTGTTGGAACAACCAAATCTGTTTCTGACCCTTTCTCAGCTGGTGTGCATGGGGGCACTGTTCAGTCTAGTAGCACTGGTTGGGCCACTTTTGATGTGGCTGATTCACCTGCTCCACCAAAGGGTTATCCTGATGTGTTTGTGGCCAGCAGTGCCCACAATTTCAGTAATGGCCCAAAACAATCAGGCAGCAACACATGGCATGGTTCTAGTTCTGGTGCAGTGGGAGACACTTGGGCTGTTTTTGGGGCGCCTCCTGCTGTGCCAGCTCCAGCACCTCCTCCAATTCCTGAGGTACCCACCAGCCCAAAATGCTTCTGTTGAGGATTTAGAATATTCTTTTATCTGATTTTTTTTGTTGATCCTGTGTGTGGTCTTTGGGTTTTGTCCCTACATTCATTGCAACCTCGCACTCCTGACAAGATGTTTGTTTTGCATGCCCTGTTCCCAGCCAAGCTTTTTTGCTATTTTATCAGCACAACAACCATCCACACAGAATGTGCCACAATTGCCTTCAAGCTTGACAGAAACCTTCAATTTAGTTTCCTCTGGTTCAGCCAGAGTTCAACGAGAGATACCACAGGTACACAGTTCAATCCATGTCTTTGGCTTCTGCCTTCCATTTTTGTTGTAATCCAGTGCTGTTTGATGTGGTATGGATTTTACCAGCAGTATATTGTTGGTGGACAACCGTTAGAGTCGGAATAGGACTAGTATAATATTGGTCTTGTGGAACAAGACATTTGGGTTCAGGGAGAGTTTCCCATAGACAGTACCATGCTGAACTGGATGGGGCTTGGTCAAGCACAAGGATTAATCTTGGATTACTGTGGGTACTCTATCGGGATAAACAGGGGGAGTTTACATGACTTTTAGGGCAGGCGTGTTTTAGTTATGGGTTTTTCTTTGTGAGTTTTGTGGCCCTCAGTGAAGGGGGTGTCTGTCATTCCTATATTGTTCATAAACTAAGTAGAATGATGTCGAACTTGCAGGACTTTTTTGCACCAGCTTACCTAGAATCTAGTATGCGAAACATGGAGGTACAACATACCAACAAAGATGCATCAGACTTGGGTGGTGAAAATCTGTTTGTTTGAAGATTTGTCTCCTAGTTCATTTTGTAGAGTACTGAGGGATTGGTACTCAGGCTTTCATTTTACAATTTTGTGCAGTGTGGGTAAAACTGGTCTTGGGAAAACTTTGGGTGCAGGGACGACCTCAGCCTTCTAGGACAAAGAATCCATTTGATGATGATTCTCCACCAGCTCCTGTATTGACTCCTCTTTCTCATCTTTCACATCAGAAGTTTTTTCATGCATTGTGTTAATATGTTCCTCTTACATGAAGTTCAACATCTAGACCCCACATCAAAATTGGTGAAGTCATTTCTCATCTTCAAGCTTCAGCTTACTGGTAGTGTGGGTTGTGATTGAGCCTGTCACCATACTACTTCCAAGTTCGGATCTTGGTAGCTGGAAGAAGTCCAGAGGGGATCTTGTTAGCTGGATTGAATCCAAGTGGAATCTGTAAAAGAATCTAGAAATACAAATCAAGCCCATCAGCTGTGTTTGTGGCATTACAGTAGCATCCAAGTAGAACTCGGCTCGTGTATTCTACTAATGCTTTGGGATGCTCGTGGTTTGGTAAGTCAATTTGGGTAATACTGTACAGTCTAAAACTCAGGTTGAGGTATCTATCTGTGCGGTAATAGTATCAAAAAACATTTCATTTGATTTTGGCAGTTCAATTTAGCATCACTACATGCTGCTCTTCCACCAAATGGGATGATGATGATGCCCTTCCACCAAAAGGGAACCCAACAATGGGGGCAACTCATGCCTCAGTACCCACCTACTGCAATCCAAGGTAGCACTTTGACAACTGGATATTGTCTTTTATTACTTGTCTGAATGCCAGATAATTTATATTTCAAAGCATGCTCTATGAGGACCCTGCTTAGAGTGTTGAACGTGGCACCAAGTTGATTGATTGAGCAGAAAGGTTACAAAATGATGAGAGCAAATGTAGGTAGTTTTGACGGTGCTAATTGTGGTGTGCTTGCCTGCCTCTGATGCTTATGGTTTATGCTTTACAGGAGGATTTGGATTTGGCAACCGTTCGACTTCTACAGTGTTGTAAGTCAATACCTGCATGGTTGTTTGCATAATATAAATTTGAAATCTTGGTGTCTAAAGTGTCTTGGCTTTTCTGAGCTTTGAGTGGTCACCATGCACTCTAAGCCTGGAGATATGCACTGTGCGCTTTCTAGCACGACATTCAATGTGTTTAGCTGCCACAGTGGGACCATCTCTGGCTTTTAGTTCTTTATGGCTAGTTCCAATCTTCCTGGTGAGTTTACAATACAGATCACATGTTTGTTGCAGGCCAAGTGGGGGAGCAAGTGGTTTCTCCACAGGTGCTGCTGTCTATGGAGGAGTGCCTCAGCTCTTCTCACAGACTGCCGGTAGCAACCCATTCCATTGAGAAGCTGCCTGGAGATTTTCCATGCCCCAGGGCAGTGCAGGATATGCATTATTGTTTTTTGACTTACCATTATGTGGCATGATGATCCTCATGCTTTTGTGTATTTTTTTTGTTTCATCTTTTGCCAATAGCTCCACACCCAAAACTAGTAGGCCATGAAGATTCTCTCTTCTCAGGCCCAGTCATTGATTCATGAGCAGAGTTCCTTCTTCCTTAGTGTTGACTCAGTGCTGTTTGGAAAAGGAAAAGGAATGAAGCCCCCCCCCCCCCCCCCCCCCCCCCCCCCCCCCCCCCCCCCCCCTATAGAAGGCCTCATTACAAAGGGATTCAACTGTGATGTGAGGCAATTCAGCTTGAGCTGGAACATACATGGCTTGTAGAGTCCTTTGAAGTGCAGCATGTTCATAGCCGTAAGATTCCTGTTTGGAGTAGTTGTCTTAGTGAGAATAGCTTGTTTTCGCCATTGGGTAGTTGAATCAAACACATATATATAGAGCTGTGCTGCTTTTGGTTGGTTGATGAGTGATGCAAAGTGGGTGGGTGGGTGGGTGGTGTAGCTCTAGATTTGTCACATTCCATTTATTTTCCTCTATAGAAGAATATCACTGCAGTTGGGATTGACATAGACATACAAGTGTATTATTTGCAAACCCATAATCCCCCCATGATCCCCCCATTCTACGGTTTTACGAAGTTGTCAGGTTCAAATCCTTTTGTGGGCATGATTTTAGTCACACCCTTTTTTGGTTTGTGGATGTGTGCACAAGAATGGCTCCATTTGTTTCAACTTGTTCCATGTGTAATGCAATTTGTGAACTTTTGTTTGACACAGAGTGTCTCCATTTAAATATGTTCTCTGCATGTGAAATTTTCCAATTTTCTTTCACTTTGGTTGGATGGTTCATTTTGGTTCAATTTAAAATTCAACATAAGTATTTCTCAATTGTTATTGGCAACCTCAACCATGTGACAATAACTTATTCAATGGGAAAAATGACCAAAATATCAACTGAATCAGATTCAGTCTCATTGTTGCAATTGAACATGACTAAAATATTGCGTAATCACTTTAGTACTAATGTCGCAATTAAACACCTCCAAACTATTGCCTAAACCACATCAGTGTAAATGTTTCTATTGAGCATAACCAAAAATTACTTTAAACATGTCAATGTAATTGTTGTTGTTGAAGATGACAAAAATATCTATTGCACCACAAAAGTGTATATATTGAATATCACTCAAACTACATCAATGTAACCATTGCCATATTGTACACACCCAAAATATCACTCAAACCATACAAGTGTAAATGTTGCCATTTAAATTGACATGATCCCACCATTTGGAAGTTTTCTTGCGTTTTCATGGACAAATTTATTCCAATCATTCTTTCAATTGAAGAGTATAAAGTTCTTAACACTTTTGCCCAAAAGTTTGATGCTATAAGGAGAGTTAAAACTAGGAGTAGTAGAGCTACAAAATATGAAACACCATTTGGAATGTTTAATGTATTTTGTTATATACAAGATTTGGAATTAAGTATTCAATTACTTGGGCTTTGCGTTGGTTTGCATTAATAGTTCATCATCATTATTATTGTTAAAAAAGAAGAGTTATTAAATATTATGGACATGAAAAGGCACATGTTAATTGATGAAACCTTCTCAATCATAAAAAAAACCAAAGCACCCAGAAAAGGGGGAACACAAGGAACAAAATGAAAGCACCCATGTCCAAGTAGACAAATGAACCACCTAAGAAGGTAGACCACAAGGGGAGCATCAAGTTCCTAAACCCGTTTTGGTTGCAAAAAAATATCACATAAAGAAAAGGGAGGACCTTTTGAAAGGACACATAGCTTAGACAAACCTTCACATATTACAATTGCACGTTTCAAAATATACTTTCACATATTACAATTGCATGTTTCAAAATATAAATTGTTTGCTCACCTTATAACGCTATTGACACCTTTTGTTTAAAAAATGCCTACAATTTTTTTAAAGGAAGGCCTTTACTACCTTTTGTTCTTCACGCCATGTTGGCACATCAATGAAAAAACTATTTTTCTCATCGATGTAAACATTCGAAAACTTTTATAGTAGGAAAAAAAACATGTTTGTCGAAACCCGATCATGATAAAAAACCATTCTTTGTTTGGATTGCAATTGTCACAACATCCTCACAAAAAAAAAGTTGTCTTCGAAATCAAACCAACTTGAATGGGGTCAACAATGATAACATTTGCTAATGTGCAAAGACCATTGATTAATAACACAATGTCAACTCAGCAATGTGAAACTTGTAGGGTAAGGGGCAAAATGACATGGGTCTATTTTCGCAAGATGTGAAATTTTGCATTTTCCACAATGGCCACCAAAACATCTCACATAACATCATGTGAGGTTATCTTTTCCCCACCATGGGCATAACGAAAAAGGTGGATCCCCATAGGGTCCAAAGGTTCACTACAAATGTAATGTGACATCGAAAGGATGGGAAAACCTAATTTTGTGCACAACATGATAAAGAAAACATTTGAAACCAAACATTAAAAAAAATGATTGGGTGGATTGACAATTTAACACCTACACTTAACCCCACACATTACATCAAGTGTGCTTAGTGCAAATCAAAAGGTAAATTAAAATTGATGTTATATAAAAAAATGGTCATGATTTTTTTTTTGAAATATTTTGTTGTGCCTTTTTCAATCATTTGTTCAAAAGGGAGCACAAATGTTATAACCCTTGAGGGAAAAAGGCATGTAAGAAATTAACAAAAACCTATAAACTATGATAGGGACAACTAAAGCCCAACTTCCCTGATAAGTAGTTAGAATAATGACCTATGAGGAAATCAATCCTACACCCCCATTAGAAATTAGGAAAACCGTATGTCAACAAACTAAATGGGCCTTGGGTTTATTTATTTATTTACCTACCAACCCACTTATGTTAAAGGAAAATATTCAAATTAGGCCAAACCTTTTAAGCTAGGGTTAATAAATTAAACTAGGTGGTCTAATAGAATTTGCAAGTTAAACTATTTAATTAAGTCACATAAATAATAAAAGTTGCAAATGTGTGGACTTGAACTTTTCACCTGCACATTGAGGAATCAACTCCTAAACTGTTGCACCACCATTTAATAAGGTGATTTTTTTAACAATACATTACAATTAACATGATTTTGGACGAACATATTATAATCAATTTCCATGAATTTTTAAAAATACATTGTATTGAATGAACTTAATTTTTTTGACACTATTTACATAATTAAATAGGTTATGGGTAGGTTAACTTAGGTAGGTAGGAGGTGTTTATTAATAAATGCATGTACTTATGTAACATGTAAGTTATAGTTTATTAGGTTTTACATGTGCATATTAGGTTTATATTTATACTTACTTAATAAGTTGCCTATGTTTATATATTATTTAGTGAGTTATGTAATTATTTATTAGCCTATTAATAGACCTAACCTAAGCATACTATGTACGTAGGTTAACATATTGGATAGGTTTAGGTTTAGGCTACCTACCTTATAGGCCTAAATGACTTAACCTAAGAAGAAAAAATGATAAATAAAACCCCTAACGAAGGATGATGACTAAAGAACAAAAATACCTAAAAGGCATCAAATGAACAGAAAAAGGGAAAAACTAAAACAATTGGGCTCTTATTATTTAAAGTTCTTGAAAGATGGCATTACATTATATGGTGTTCAAAACATTTGTAATGTCTACTTAAAGCACCATTCAATCAAAATGGGCATTCAAAATTGTTCGAATACCATGAATAATGACTTCATAACTTTTTCTAATTATCAACCTAAATTGATATGGTGACAAGTGAAAAAAAAATGTATCACGAAACTTTAAGCATAAAGTTTTGTTCACTAGTTGATAGAACACCTCTCCCATTATAATTGAAGAAAAGTCACAATAAGGCTCGGACAAAGTCAAAAGTCAATTAACAAAAAATAAATTGAACCATGGACCTAAGGATGTGACCAACGACTACATGGGTACAAAATTGCTGAAATTGAACAAAGTCATTAAATAAATCCTTAGTGTCAAAAGAGTTTCGAAGATGTTCAAAACCATGCCAAATGTATCATTAGTCAACTACTGAAACATGCACAAAAATGCCAACCATAAAAGTTTATGAAAAGCTCAAGGTTTGAATATGGTTAAAAATCCAACAAGGAATCCAAACAAATAGAGTCTACATTCAACAAGTACAAAGTTAACAATACGTTAAATGTCTATAAGGACACCAAAGCTAGAGCAAGAAAGGTAAGAACATTGGCATCCTTGATGCACCCCAAAACTAACCTTTGTTGCAATCAACATGGGGGGTGGGGGTGTCACAAGGGTAAATTTAATATTGGGAAAAACTATTAATGCAAACATAACTAAAAACAACATTATTACTTGCACTTGTGTTTGAAAACATGTTCCAATTGAAATTGTTCCTAATCATCAAAGTAATTATCAAAGGTAGCTAAACTTTTTATTCTTGACTAATTCCACACAAAGTTGAAGAAAAAAACTCGACCAAGGGAACAATAAGAATATGTGTCAAGTTGTCACATTAAATAGGTCACATCACAAAGTGAGGACCCCTTCGTATTAGTGCTATTTAAATACTTTCACAATACTTTTACAAGATGTCCAAGGTTTAGTGCTTTGTTCGTGTAAAATAGGCATTGAAAGAATTTAGATTGTATTGACTTAATTTTGGTATTGTTTAAATGATAAATGATGTAGCACTGTATTTGCATTGTATTTGTATTGCTTGTGTGTTGTTTAAGGTACGTGATGTAATGTTGCAACAACATAGTTGCAAATTGGATATTCAATAGTGAATCAATGTTGTATTCATGTTTATTATGATGTTGTAAATGTGTTATAGGCACACCACAACAAAAGCATTTAGAAATTGCATATGCACCATTGGTTGCAAGAGATATGATATTGCAACAACATGTTTACAAATTTTGTATTGGTATTGATTTAGTACATGATAATCAATATTGGACAATATTGATAAACAATGCTACCAAAGAATGTTCCATTGACCCAATTCATAGGGCGCACCTAATTTGGTCAAACAAAAATACAACTCCAATTATGGAATTACAAAACTTCATGTAGACAACTTCTTGTACCTATAGGGTACCTTTGTGATGGTTTATAACATATTCCACCTTGGTTCAAACTTCAACTGTAACTTGTTCGGCAAGCTACTTGGTTCATGCACTAGCTACCATTTCATCAAAAATGAAATTTGGTCTGATTCACAGAATTTCAACATCTGCGCAAAGTCACAATAAAAAAAACCAATTTATATTGCATTATTTTCTGTAGCAAGCTCTAGATATCCAAGGAACACATTAAGAAGCATGCCAATGAAGTTCCAAAACATCAATCCAATGACTACTTTGTCTACTCTGACAAATACACTCACCATGATCAAGACTTTTGCTCTAGATCTTGATACAGTTGCCTATAATGAATGTAACATCCTCCCAAGTATAGGATTTCTGATTTATCCAATACTGCCAAATCCACCAACTTTGCCAGGTTGCAAGCTACATCATTAATCAATCATTCAGCAAAACTGTTCAGAAGAAACCAATTAGCATGATACACAAAATATGTCACCTATTGGTTAGTTACTTTGACTAACTGTCAATAGGTGAAAGTACTACATGTGAGTCACAAGGAGCAAACCTGCCCAAGGGTATAAGGGAGGAGAATGAATTGAATGCCAAACAACTGCCATAGACTCAGCTTTTCTGCCCTTGTGATTTACAATTCCAACTCGTTTTTTATTTCAAGCTGATCATCCACTCTATGTAGTCAAAACACCAACAGTAAGGTCAAGATTCATTGTACACTCTCCAAGTAGCAGCTAACCATTGCAGAGTTGAATTCAATACACTTCACAAACC
>Ga0209208_10011304_pt1 | contig 11437 bp, 10 predicted proteins | sample S1TSphfallax_3_FD_187694 | JGI IMG/M metagenome (GOLD analysis project Ga0209208, IMG submission 187694) | Host-associated microbial communities from peat moss isolated from Minnesota, USA - S1T2_Fd - Sphagnum fallax MG (SPAdes) (version 2) | ecosystem: Host-associated > Plants > Peat moss >...
TTAGGAAGAGTGACAAGCAAATCAATTATTCACACGAACTTGCACAAACCAAACAACAAGATGGTTAATGCATAATTGGAACACTTTTGGTGCACGGACAAGCCACGAACAAACATGAACTCAGAAAACTCACCATGGCCTAGACTTGGGGGAAGCCACCAACTTCCCCCTTATAGTATTCTTTGTGCTTGACCATGGGGCCATCACCTAAATGTCATTTTGTCTCAAGACTTTTAATTTGGAATCCCAAAATTCTTTAAATTGGGACTTTTGCGACTTTGGAGGCCCATAATTTTGTGTGTAGACCTCCAATTGAGGTGTGGTATCAAGAAAAGTTGTAACCCCATCAAGAGCTTTTCAATGGTATGTGGCACACCACCTGTATGCAAGGGAGTCAAGGAGATTTAAAATTTTTAGTGGTCGGGAGTCAAACGGCCAATTTGACCCCTGGCCCTTCTTTTGGCCATAACTTATGTTTTAAGTGCTTAAATGGGTCATGTGATCCCATTTTAAACATCTTTGTTTCAAAAGCTTTCCAATGGTATAAAAAAACTCTTCAATCCAATGAGTTTTGACCCTTGCAATTGCCCTCTAAAAATTTTGGTGTCCGACTCTCAAAATGGGAGTTTACTTGGGAGTGTGGGGGTTCATTACCTCACACTCTCTTGCACTCCCAGGAGCATGAAATGTGACTCCCAGGCTTCATTCTTAGCTCGCACCTTTGTAAGCCCTTGCCTTGGTCGTGAACCTAAGGCCAAAATTGCGACATAACCTCTCTTTCTTCACTCTATTGTGTTTGGAAGTGGATTTGATCCAAATAATTCTTTAAAGAATACATCCAAGAATTCTTGAATTTTTAAAAAATTATTCCTAACCCCCATAATTATCATATTAACTTTTTGACTCCCCCTAGGGTTTTCATGCACACTTATCCAATAATATTGGTCCCCTTTCCTTAAGACTTTCTTTCCTTGAATATTTGAAAGCAATTGGGGTATTGGGAAGTGGCCTTATACCTATTAAACAAAAAGTCAAGCCATTAGGAAAGGTCCCAATCATTAAATAATCACAACACCCAACCTTAGCTTCCATTTGTCCCAGCTAGTCCTTATTTACATGTTATCCATGCATCCACTAAATCCAACTCCTACATGCCTAAAATGACATCGTACATGTTTTTCGCCAAGCTTAGAAATCGATGTAAATTTCTAATCCTAGAAATTGTACTAGCACATCTTTCATGAAAAGATTTGTAAAAAACCACACTGTAAAAATCCACTCTCAAATAGAGGTACTATAAAATCCATTATGCAAACTTCAATCATTATCCCACTACCTCTAAACCCTTCTCTTAGTAACAAGCCACTTAAGTGGTTTATTACCCCATAATCCACAAAAGGGGACTATTATCATCCTTTGCGAATTTGCTCCCAAATTTTAAAGAGTTATTCTCTCGGAGTTGGGGTCTTCAACGCACTTTCTACAACTCAACCTATCCTCACCAACTCCTTCTTGTTCGACTTACTTAATATATAATATGACACACCCAAAGGACTATTTTTACCACCAACAAATTCTCCAAAATTTTTCTTTTTTTTCCCAATCAAAACCAAGTACATCAAGAGGCGCAGATTTACCACCCAACCACAAAATTGAAAAGGCATCTATGTTCTCAAAAAATTCTTCACTAATTATTTCTCTCTATTTCTAGGGAGCTCAAGAAAATAAAAACAAACTTACGAGCTCTTTCCTCTTGCTCTTGATCCTATAGCCTTCCTTACATTCTCCCTCATGTTTCACTAGTCTATTATTACAACTTTTTAACTTTGTATAAAATTTACAAACTACACCTCCTAGGTCTCCATCACGCTTCCTAGCTTGTCCCTTGTCACTTTTGAGAGGATTGTTACATTGTCCACCTTTCAAGAATTGAGTATTGTCCTCAATACCCTTCCTTATCTATAAATTTACCTAGGATGTGGCAAGCATTTAATAGCTTAGCCATGCGTAGGGGATAGTATGGAGGATAAAAGAGGGTAGGCTAGAAGAGAACATTTTGGTATTTTGGCTTGGCTATGAAGATTAGAAAGAATCAATAGAGTAGAGCACCTCCATGTTCATGGTTTGGTGGTGAAAGTCGTGTTTTGTGTTCATATTTGTAAAGAAGTAAAGAGGCACAATGTGTGTGAGATTTTTGTTGTGTTATTCGGTTAGTAGGTTGCAAAATAGGTGTCATTCTGGGTTCATTGAATTTTAGTTCATTGTAAGAAAGTTGCTACAAGAGGTAGTTGTAAAGATGGTGTGTGAAGTTTAAGTGTCTTGGATTGTGATGGTGTTGTAAGCGATTGAAGTTGTGTGGGTGACGAAGGAAGAAGAACAAGTGTGAAATTTTTTGTTGGGTGTAGGTAAATAGTAGGCCACTTAAGTGGACTACTGTTTTTTTTTAAAAACCTTTCTGTCCAACCAACCAAAAGTGGTTGGTTTAAGAAATCCATGTGGAGGCAAATCTTTTATATATTTCTTGTGATTAACATATTGTGATAATGAAAGTAAAGGGATTTAACATTTGGTATGAAAGCATAAAATATTTGATTGCCCACCTAATTTAAGTAAAAGGTAATGTAAGTGAATGGATAGATTACATTGTTGTGGTTGATGCCCTTTTCCATCATCCTTTGGCTAATGTCATTTCCATGGTTAAAAATACCATGATTCAAGACATAAAGAAATATTATAGTTAAGACCAATGGTTCAAGGAACCTTATGAGAACCTCGAAAAATATTAAGAAAATTGGCTCCGCAAGGATTTCTTAAATTAGCCACTTTTGTGGACTAATTGGTTGGACAAAGAAGTTTCTTAAGAAAATTATAATCCACTTAAGTGGCCTACTATTTACCTACACCCAACAAAAATTCCTACACCTATTCTTCTTCCTACATCACCCACACAACTTCAACCGCTTACATTGCCATCACAATCCAAAACATTTAAACCTCATACACCATTTTTACAACTATATTTTGCAACAACTTTCTTGCAACAAACTGGAACTCAACAAACTTAGAACACATATTTTGCAACCTACTAACCAAATAACACAACATAAATTTCACACACATTGCACCTCTTTATTTCTTTACAAATATGAACACAAAGCATGGCTTTCACCACCCAACCACAAGTGTGGAAACAATCTACATTGTTACTTCTTTCTAATATTTTTAACCAAGCCAAAAAATCGAAACGCTCTCTTTAAAGCCTACCCTCCTTTATCCTCCACACTCTCCCATGTGCATGTTTTGTTGGCTAAGCTTTTAAATGCTTGCCACATCCTAGGTAAATTTACAAATGCCACCTCCTATTTCAATTTCATCGACAATTCTTTACATTCGTCTGTCACCTCATTTGGTCGCTAACATGCTCCCCCTCCAAAAAAAAAGAGGTCATTGTCATCAATGACAAAAATCAAGAAAGTTAGCCTTCAACTATGTTTTTTTTTCGAAGTAGCTTATTCAACATGATAATGTTTCCATTTTACCAACACCTCATTCCATACTCTATTTTGATGTTGGCCTACCTCAAAATTTAGAATTTTTTGGGTTTTGCTCGAGCATTCCCTTCATCCAAAATTTGAGGTAATTTTAGCAAAATATGAAAAGGATTTGACATTTTTCTTTTTAGCAAGCTTACATGGAATACATTTTGGATTCACCATGACTTTGGGAGATCCAATTGGTAGGCCACCTTTCCAAAAACAATTGTTATGACAAAGGGTCCACAAAATCTAGGAGATAATTTTTGGCATTTCCCTAGTTTTAAGCCACTCCGTTGGGGCTTGACCCATATAAAGACCCAATCATTCACTTCAAACTCTTAAAAGGTACCATTTTTATTCATGTAAAATTTAGCTTAGTCTTGTGCATTTTGCATTTTCTTTTTTGACCAATCTTAAAGTATGTTACATAATGGCTATCATTTGATTAATTCCCTCCACTTTAGAGGTAGGTGTTGAAATAGAAAGAAAAGTTAAACATTCTTGACCATAAAAAACATAAAATGGATTGGTTTTAATGGAGGAATGTCAACTTATATTATAGGCAAATTCCACCATAAATAGGTATTATTCCCATGACGCATATTTATGCCCTACATAATTTCTTAACATATCTTCCAATGTATGAGGGCATATTCACAATCAAGGTACCCAAAAGGATGGTCTAATGGAAAAATGATTGCAAAAGACTATTTTGGATTTTTATTACATTTATTATTTCATGATTACAATGGATTAGTATATGATTATAACTATAATGATGTCATGTTAATTTAATAAAAAATCCAAGAATAAATTGGATAAAATATTGATGTCTTTTCTAGTCCTTTTGAATCCTCGTCTTAATTGTTATTTTTGTCTTAAAGGAATCAAAAGGAACGTATCAAACAATGCCATTGACTTCAAATTTTTTTCATGGATAAGTAATGCATAAATCTATGTTTAGCAATGTTCATATAATGCATCTAATCAAATAATTTAAGATATAAGAATTCTGGAAGATACATAATCCATTCTAAAAGGGCTATAAGCAAAATGAATCCTTTTCCCCCCATTTGTTTGATTTTTTCTATTCAATAGGTTTAAAATTTGTGGCCCCAAGTGTCGACAAAATGTGCATGAAATTTTCATGTAAGGAAACATGTTAAGTTGTATTCATTTTTTACATTTTTATTTTTTAACAAAATATTTATGCATAATTACATACAAATGTGAAAATCCACCACCACCATGAAAATTATCATAATTGGAATTATCCAATATCTCTCACTTAAATTTATTCCATTTAGATTCTGTATTTTGAAAATAACAAAAACAAAGTCCTTGAGTCTTGTGGCAAAAAAATGGTGTACCTTAATTGTGGATATGCCCATGCTTGGTTTTTTTTGTTCGAGCATATGTTTCAGGGAGATATTTTCATTTAATGGAGTTTGTTTACAATAAAAATGCCCATGTTTCGATTGGGATGAACCTAGTTCAAGTTATGCATGGCCAAGATTGTTTAACACTTGCACCTTAGACTGTTTCCATAACTCAAATGGAAACATTTGATCAAATGTTGAACATGATTTAATTGGAACAAGAAAGTATTAGAGATTGTATGTTAAACCCAAGCAAGGGCCAAGACCTATCTTGATCAAACAAGGTCCTTTGTGGAACTTGAACTTGGGGATATGGGATTCCTCAAAGTGACCCTTAAAAAAAATCAATTAAGATTGGGAAAATGTTATAAGCTTTCCCCGAAATATTGTGGGCCATTCCAAATTCTCAAGAAAATTGGGACAATGGCTTATGAACTAGAATTACCAAATGAATGGAGGATTCACAATGTGTTCCATGTGAGTTTTTTGAGAAAATTTGTGTTTGACCATCACAAACTTCTCCAAGACCTACTACATGCTATGGTAAAAGGAAAGATTGTAGCAAAACCAGAACATATTTTAAAGACACAAATGAAGAAAAAGGGGTCACATTCTTTCATAGAATATATAATAAAGTGGAAAGGATATTCTTTTGATAATGCCACTTGGGAAAGGAAAGGAAAACTCCTTAAGAATTTTCCCAATTTTAAGGGTATTGAGGACAAATACCCAATTCTTGAAAGGTGGGCAATGTAACAATCTTCTCAAAAGTGACAAGGGACAAGCTAGGAAGCACAATGGGAGCACAAGTGAACAAGTGATGGAGACCCAAGAGGTGTAGTTTGTAAATTTTATATAGAGTTATAAAGTTGTTAGTAATAGACTAGTGAAGCATGGGGGAAACTATGAGGAGGGCTATAGGACCAAAAGCGAAAGGAAGGAACTCATTTTTCTTTTCTTAAGCTCCCTAGAAACAAACAAAGAGAAAAAGTTAGTGAAGAAGTTTTTGAGAACATAGATGCCTTTTCACTTTCACGATTGGGTGGTGAATTTGTGCCTTTTGATGTAATTGGTTTTGATTGGAAATAAAAAGAAAGGAAAGAAGTTTGGAGATTTTTTTTGTGGTGGAGGCGGTCTTTTGGGTGTGTCATAGTATATATTAACCAGGTCAGATAAAAATGAGTCGGTGAAGATAGGTTGAATTGGAGAAAGCATGTTCAAGACCCCAACTCCTAGAGAATAACTTTTTAGAATTTGGGAGCAAATTCACAAAAGAGGAATAAGGATAACAATCCCCTTTTGTGGATTGTGGGGTAATAAGCCATTAAAGTGGCATGTTATTGAGAGAAGGGTCCAAAGGTAGTGCGACAATGAATAAAGTTTCTAGGAGTGGATTTTATAGTACCTTTCTTGGAAAATGGATTTTTGCAATTTGGTTTTCTACAATCTAGAGGTAAAGAAAGTCCTACACAAGGGTGGATTTCTACAATGTTATCCAAGGTTTTTATTTCAATTCAAGTAGGTGGATTGGTGGGGATCAACCACAAGAGAAATGAGCCAAATCTTGTTAGAAGCTAGATAATAAAATGAATTTTAAAAATGGAGTTGTGCCTAATTTTGGTGATAGGAATTCATTTTCTACGTATGGTGATATGTGATTTTTCCCCCTCAAAATATGGCAACTTTTTCTTTATCTCCCAAAAAAAACCTTTGTAAAATTCACATTGGGTTTTCTATTGTCACCATGGTGCAAAATTTTGCCCTTAAAAAAAACTTATGCCTCTAGTTGAAAGAACTTGTTTTAATTTTCATTCTTTTATTTCATGTATGTTGGTCAAATGTTGTCATAATGATAAATTATCAAACTACCTTAGTCATATAATTGCAATGATGGTTATAGTTGAATGTAATCTATGAGGAGAATTGACAATTAGTTACATGCTAACCGAACCTTTTGCCCAAAAATTGATTCAAAATTTGAACTTTAAGGAATTTGTCAATCAAAGATTTCTTATTTAGGTCTAGATGTCAACTAATGATGTGCAATTTTTTTTGGGTTTCTTCTTCATCAAATGTTAAATACAATTGAATACTATTGAGGCTATCCAAAAAGCATGGAAAGATGTCTAATATAATTCATTTGATTGGATTGAATTTAATCCAAAAATGTGTAGGGTTTTTTATAAGCTTCAAAGAAAAGGGGGTCACATTATCTTTGCAACACGTGGATCCATCAACATTAAGATTTTTTCCTTTGAAGACCATGCCAAGTGATGCACCCCCAAGCTCCTCAATGGACTTAATTGCAAGCCCAAAAGTGAAAACAACGGAAGGAGAGAAGGGTTGGGGTGCGCTCCTTAGCTCGTAGCACTTTGGGGATAGAGGGGCGTGCTGGAGCTCCGGGAGGGGATTAGGAAGATTGATAAGCAATTCAATCATTCACATGGATTTGCACAAACCAAATAACAAGTTGGTTAGTGCATAGCTAGAGCACTTTTGGTGCACGAACGAACCACAAGCAAATTCGGATTCACAAGACTCACCACAACCCCGGACTTGGGGGAAGCCACCACCTTTCCCTTTATAGTATATTCTATGCCTGGCCACGGGACCAACACCCAAATGTCATTTTGTCTTGGGAGTCCCGAAATTCCCATAATTGGGACTCTCGTGACTTGGGGGGCTCATAACTTTTCGTGCAAACCTCCTATTGAAATGAGGTTTAAAGCAAAGTTGTATCCCTTGTTGAGAGCTTTCCAACGGTATGTCGCACGCCACCTGCACGCATGGAAATCGGGGTGATTCTTGACTTTTAATGGTTGGGAGTCAAATTGGCAATTTGACTCCCAACCCTTATTTTGGCTATAACTTGTGTGTTAAGTGTCCAAATGGGTCATGCAAGCCCATTTTAGACATTTAAGTTCCAAGAGATTTTCAATGATATAAGTAACTCTTTAATCCAATGGGTTTTGACCCTTGCAATCGTTCTTTAAAGATTTGGGAGTCCATTGAAACTCCAACTCCCAAAGTGGGAGCTCATTTGGGAGTGTGGGGGTTCATTCTTTCACACTTTCTTGCACTCCCGAGAGCATGAAATGTGACTCCTGAGCTTCATACTTGGCTTGCACCTTCACAAACCCTTGCCTTGGTTTCAAGCCCAAGGCTAGGGTTGTGACAACTAGATACTATTGAGGCTATCGAAATAAATGGAAAGATGCCTAATATAATTCATTTGATTGGATTGAATTAAATCCAAAAATGCGTAGGGTTTTCTATAAGCTTTAAAAATAAAAGAAGGTCACATTGTCTTTGCAACACATGGATCCATCAACATTAAAAAATTTGCCTTTGAAGACCATGCAAAGTCTTAAGAACATAAGAAGTTTGTTGCAACCCTAACATTGGGTTTACAATTAAGTGTAAAGTGCAAGGGCCCATGAGGTCAAGAGAGTGTGTTTAGGTGTGAAACACACTTTCACAAATGGGGGAGAGTGCAAAAGATGGAGCCCAATGATTCCTAAGTGCACTCCCACTTTGGGAGTTGCATTTGTGCAGGAGTTTCAAATGTTCAGGGCCTTGGTTGAAAAGGCAAACAAACACCAAATTGGGCCCCCAAAATACCATTGAAAAGGTCTTGAAGTGTAGATGCTTACAATGCCCTTGCATTGTTCATTTATACCTAAAATGCATGAGTTGTGATCAAAAGAAGGGCTAAGAATCAAATTGGGAATTTAATTCCTTACCACAAACCCCCTTAAAGTAAGGGGTCAAATGATCTTTGATTGGGGTGTGAAATACATTGTTGGAAAGATCTTTTTGAGGGCTATAAAATATTGTCATCGTATGCTTCAAACATGATTTTTTTGAGGAAAATATGGGTGTCCAAAGTTTTAGGACAACAAAAGTCCCAATTTTGGGATTCTCACATGAAAATTTCAAGAAAAAGTGCCATTTGGATGTAGCCCTCATAGTGAGTTATAGAGTATACTATAGGGAGGGGAGTGGTGCCTCTTTTCGAAGGTTGCAGGCTGTGTAAAACTTATGTTTGAAATTGTCCTTAGTAAATCCACAACACCATTTACATTCAACTTGCACTAACCGCCTTCTTTCCTTGGTTGTGTAGGTGGATTTCATTTTGAACTTTTGCTTGTGAATTTGGCCTAGTCCCATCCTGGAGCTTCAACAAGCCTTCCTAGCCCCAAAGTGTTACAAGTTAGGGAACGTGCCTCGACTTTTTTATTTTTCTATTGTTTCACTTTGGGACCCGCATTTGGGTCCTCAAGGAATTTGGGGGCATGTCAAAGTTAATTTGGGCTTTGCAATATGGAGAAAAAAATGGAAAATGCAATAACTATAACAAATAAAACATGTGATGAAGCCATATTGGTTTTTCCTTAGCAACATATTATGTTGGGAAAGAGAGATTTTACTTCTTTCCAAATTTTCTTATATTTGTGAATTACTTGTCTAAATGAAAAGTTTTATCATGATGAAAAATACTTGTTTTTTATTTCAAGTGTTGTAAAAAAAAGGTACGTAATATAGTTCAAAATTAAAAAATTTGAAACATTATGAATAATGAATCAACTAACATTTCAATAATAGGGCATTTAATGAGTTTTAACATTTGTTGAAAAAGGTTTACCAATGGCTATTTTTTTGGGTTTGTTGGAAATTACTAATGGCAAAATTTTTTTTTTAATTATTTTGAATGTTTCTTGTCCAACATAAAAGAATGGGGGTTTAAACTTGGATCAATGTATTGCATTTGGATTATGTGAAGTTGTAACAATGGTTGGTCAAAGGACATGACTTGCAACCGTGTTGAAACAAAAAATAAACCCCTTCATCATTTAAGTGCATTTTATTGTCCATAGAACCAATCTTGCAACCCTTGAAGTTGCACTTTGCCATGTGATGTCATTTCCAAAGAAGTTGATTCTTTGTTAAATTTCAATGTTAGTCATTTTCGGAAATATTCAAAGCGCAAGGTTGCATTGCAAACCTTACAACAAAAAAGGTTCAATGATTATCAAAGATGATGAAAAGGTATCACAAAATCAAATGGTTGTCTAAGTGGCAAGCTAGTACCATTTAATGTGACAATCTAAAAAGTGTCACAACCTATTATAATGATTCACCTATTGAAAAAGATGATGGATTCACTCCATTAATGTATAAAAAATTGAAGTCATTTAAATTAAAATATTATCGGTATTTTTTAGCATATATTCTTCATATGTTATCATCATTTTCAAAAAGAAAATTGAATTGAAGTTTGTCGATGTCAGTAACATAAGATCATTGTGAACAATTATATCATTTCCCTGGTAGGCAACAAATTTCCCCTTTAATTAAGTTTAGTTCAATGATAAATGTCATCCTGATTTCACTCATAACACTCTACAAATAAAACTTCAAAATTGATGTAACATTTATTGCTTTACATTTGGGCCAATAACAAGTGCTAGCAAATTCAAAGCAATCAAATCATTTGAACGGTTTGAATTTTACTAGTGTTGGGTGATTCTTTGAATTAAAAAAAAACCCACTGGTTTTAGCTTTTGAAATATTTCAGAATAAAAAACCGCCAACTTCATTATTTGAAAACCTCAAGGAACCAACAATTTTTATGGAAAAATTGGCAAATAATTGTTCTTTGGTTAGCTTTTTGACTTTTGTTTTGAGAAGTGCAGTTATATACCAAAATTGGCCATTTGAAGATTTTGAGAATCAACAAGTAAGAGGGTGTATACTTGGGGTTGATAACTAGAGGGTATTTGTTTCTCATTCTTAAAACCACCCAACATTGAATATTACACCACCATAATTGGCAAATTTGTAGAGCAACATGAGCTTTCACAATACCTTGTTGCTCAAATTTAATATGAATTGCCTATAGAGTATTAGTATTGTGATGCTATTAACACATGGTTCGTTTTCATGAATCGTTGTATAATTCACTCATGAATATTAATGTTTTGTTGAAGCAAATTGTATTTGTTTTAAACAATAAGTCTTTGTGCTTGAACTCTAATAACAATTTGTTGATTTTAGTTAGAATGTCATTTGTTGTTTATGCACAAGGATTATAATTTTTTGTTTCTTAAAATGTGATTTTTTTACTTGTTTTTTGTTGAAAAAACTTTGAAAATTTCAATTTGTGGGTTCATTATAGCTTTGTGGGTTCAAAATGTTTTAAAAGGGTTGCACAATTATGAAAAATTTGCCTCTTACTTATACAATTAGTCACAACTACTCATCATTTCAACACATGGTTAAAGTCATACAACCAATGTCCGGGATGAAATTCTCTATCACTCGGTAATGAACTGACAATTTGGAAAGTCATTAGTTATATACATGTGCTAGTTGTTGCCTATCAAAGGTAATTTCGAAGAATAATTTTTTGAAAATTCATTTTTTCATTAGTCAAATTCCCAATGAAATTGAATGCATTTAGTTCAATACTTATTCAATTTGAATGGATCCAATTCATTTTAGAGTTTTTCTTTCAAAAGT
>Ga0209208_10011307_pt1 | contig 11436 bp, 8 predicted proteins | sample S1TSphfallax_3_FD_187694 | JGI IMG/M metagenome (GOLD analysis project Ga0209208, IMG submission 187694) | Host-associated microbial communities from peat moss isolated from Minnesota, USA - S1T2_Fd - Sphagnum fallax MG (SPAdes) (version 2) | ecosystem: Host-associated > Plants > Peat moss >...
TACATCAAATATATACGATGATATATCAGAGATATCATCCAAAGGTTGGGATGAAGGTGATCATAGTTGCACCATAGTTGCATACACACCCAAAAAGGGGGCATAATTGCAAAAAATAGTTGCATGCGACAGGTAGTTGCATCCCAGTTGCAAAGGGTGTGGTTGCATATGACAGAATTTCTAGTAGTGACTTGGGAGTCTCGGGACAAAAAACCATTTGGATGTGGGCCCTGTTGAGAGGTACATAGTATACTATAAGGGGGAAGGTGGTGGTTTCCCCCAAGTCTGGGCTATGGTGAGTCTTGTGTGTCCGTGTTGCTTGTGGCTCGTCCTAGCACCAAAGGTGCTCCAACTATGCACTAACCACCTTACGTTGGTTTTGTGTAGGTCCATGTGAGTAGATAAAGCTTGTCAACTCTTCCTAATCCCATCTCGGAGCTTTATCACGCTCCTCTACCCCTCCAAAATGTTGCGAGCTAAGGAACGAGCCCCAATTCCTTACTCTTCCGTTGTTTTCTGTTTGGGACTCACATTTGAGTCCTTCAAGGAGTTGGGAGTGCGTCATCCTAGTTTCAAAAGTTTGGATTCAAACCCAATTGCAATCGATGCAACTTGGGAAAGTTCGAAACGTTGAAACATTGCTTAGGTACCTATCGAATTAGCCAATTGGTGTCGCATGCTTACCACGAAACGCAACAGTGATCGAGCATCACATCTGACACTAATCGAAGGTGGTTCATGTGGCTCTTCGATGAAATTTACTCGTTGGGATTCGACCAACTCCTAAATCCACCTACGCACACCCCAACCCCTCCAACTCGGTCCCCTATAACCTTCACTCGAACGGATAGCACAACACCAAAGATCCAAAGGCCCCCTTCCTTTATGAAAGGCAACCTCTAGACTTGCTTAGATCCTTCATCCTTTATTTCCTTTGGACGAAGCACATAACAATTCATTTCAAAGGCCACTACTTGACAAAGCATGTCCTCAAGAGCACCTGGGAGGCAACAACGCATGCCAACATGGCAACTTAAAGGATGATCAACAAAGATTGACACCGCCCAACATCCATGTTCACTTAATTCAAGAATACTATAGAATTTGGTTTCATAAAGATATTTTTGGACACTACTTTGACTAGGTGACTTGGAACTTTGTTCTGCCTTTGTATTTTGTCAATGATTTAATTTGATGGGCTTGCTTTGCCCCCTCTTGGGGTTCCTCCATTGAGCATAAGGAGGTTATCTTGATTTGTGAAGAAAGTGTACTTGAAGATTGAACCTATAATTTTTATTTCTTTATTATTACACATGATTTTCCCCATTACTACACATTGTTATTCCTTATCCTTGTGCATAAAAACTTTATTGTCACATACTAGTGTTTGCTATCCTTGCACAAGAGCACTTGGGTTCTTGTAAATGAAATAACAATATTGGGTATAATGTGTGCAAGTGTATTGGTGTGCATGCCAAAGTACATTAATATGATATGTTCTGTGCAATCATGGGGTAAATAGAAATTGATGAATTGAAATTACATTGATTAGTTGTAGGCCACAAATTCTCACATATTAATCATATTTGCACATTCTAAAAGTTGGGTTTCATAGCCAACATATGATAGGTGCTACAACCAAATTGCAGCAAAAAATATTTTTGTATCATGAGAATATTTTTAAAAGTGTGATCATAGCGATGGCTACCTAAATTGCTTGCAAAAATTGCTTTAGCAGATACAACAACTTATGCACTAAGGGATCAAAGCTTTCTAGCTCCACTTCAATCTTTAACTGTGAGAGCTTCACAACTGCTTCCTAGCAAGGACAATCAATGAATTCTAGAGGGATTTATGAGTAGAAAATATGTTTTATCCCAAATGATGCAGGGCCATGTGTCACATAGTCTAACAGTGTCTTGTGAAAAGCATTGAGAGGGTCCTCATTTGTAACAGTTTTTGTGGTAGGGAAGGCCTGCAGATGGGGGTGTCACCAAAATAGGGTGCCTGCCCCAGATGGCAGCCAGGAGGGCAGTGCCAAATTCTGGTAATGGCCGTCTAAGGGCCTTGTTGTACATAATGACTACTCAACCCTGGATTGCATGTCTGATGTGTGAAGAAAAATCGTAAGATTACCTCCTCTATCAGGAGGGAATCCTATGGATGTAAAGGCGTCCTTCTAATACACCATTTCTGCTTGAAATTTAGTCCATCATTCTTTTCCTGAAGATGTCCTCTGCACTTAAACATGATGGAAATATTTTGATGCCCAAAAGAGATTTGAAGTTGAGTTTCTTTGGGGATGTAAGCAGTAAAATAGCCCCGAGCCTGTATTCTCAGCTCTGGTATTGACTGTGAGCTGTCCAGGTGACACTTCTGACAATTGCAACCACCATCTGCAGCTGCTTTGAGCAGCTTGTTAGAGATCCTACACACCCTCTACCAAAGGAATTGTTCTCTAGACACTTGCTGTTCTTATTAAGATCATTGAATTTTGATTGTACAGAAATTAAAGCAATCTCAGCTCTGTCAAAGATCCTGCTTCCCTGCTCACATTTCTCAAACATACATTTTGACCTACCATCTCATCATCCCTCTCTGACCACATAGACTACATTTTAAACATTTTATATGTGAATGTCAGACAGATCAGAGGACTTTGATGTGAAATAGAATTGATCAAACCAAAGTTTTATCTTTATTCCACAAGAACACACAGGTTCAAGATATGTATTTTCACCATCCCAGACAATAGGCCCCAAAACCCCTTGGCATATGATCTAAGAAAGATCAACATGATTTGTGAGCAGTCAAGTTATCACTGTATGGAGGAGTCATTGGGGTTGATGAGTAAGCCAACCAGCACTACTGCAACTCCATCTCTCAGAGGGTGCCATTACCAACTTACTGACATCTGAGTATTTGCCAGCACAGTTATAATAAAAGCATGACCCTTCCACTGGAACATCAGTGGCATTAAGTAGGTGATGCTCTGCACTTTGCCAAGCATCTGAAAAGCACTGTTTGCCAGAGAGGATCAAGCTGCTGCTTTGTTTTGAACTTGATGAATGTCCCCACAGGCTCATCCCAGGGCTGGGGCAGCTTATATACAATTGCCAGGAAAAGAGTTCATCTCCAGAACCGCTGGATGTGAGGTTCTGTTCAGTGGATAGGCAATTCTGATCAGAGGGCTGGCTACTGCGCATCTCAAAGCTCCTCAGCACAGATATGAATGACTCTATGATGAGAAAGAGAGATATTATCCAAATTAGGTGCCATCTCTGCAGACAAAATGCAGCAAATGCAAGATGCTGCCAAGATCTATGACTTGATTCTTTAAATTCACGAAGGTACAGGACTCCTGGAAAAGGACTACTTATTGGGAAGGTAATTCTGTGCAGGTCCTCTGTCTCTTTAGTGCTCACATATTGCTGTACAGGATAAAACTCTGCAGAAGATTCCAATCACACAATAGGATCATGAAAGAAATCTTTGGAGGATTAAGTCACCTCTCTGTGTTTTGGCAAACATGAGTGATGTCTGCAACACAACAAATTGTTGTTTGCACGAGACAATGGCATCTATCCTGAAACCTGTTCCAGATTGGTTCTACTTGGATTCATCTTACACACACAGATTAACACTCAATCTCTTCTACATGATGACATGGCATGAGTTTGGAGGGAAATTTCCTGCATACCCGAGTCTGCCATGATAGAGCAAGTTCCTTCCTCAGATATAGTATGGGGAGAGCAGACCAACTTCATGGCTGTGCTTGGCTGGAACCACAATGCAAGTGGTTCAGTGCCTGTCCCCCTATCCAAACCATTGGCTGCAGGACCAGAAACAAAGGTCGATTAAGTCCCTTAACAACCTAACTTGTGCACAGAGATGAGGGAATGCAACAGTAGCAATTTAAATCAGACTGGGGGAAACTGAGGGTTTTGACCAACTGACTAACTTCAAATACCTGAAAACAGCTTTTTGGTACAGTTTCCATCTATCTTAGCATCAAGCTGTTGTGCTCCAGTATCTGCTAGAGTATCAGTCATCACTCATGCAATGTTCAATAAGTTAAAAAGTCAGATATAAGGGTTTCAATACAATCATTTTCATATGGTAAAGCTGGATGCTAAGTTACATAACAGCAGAAATTCAAAAGAGTAAATCCACAATAAACAGATTTTCCAGGTTTGAACATTCAGTTCTAGGATCCTTGCTTGGACTGCTCATCACCAAGAAGGCTAAGCGGTAGAACATATGTATCACAGATATACTCTTTTGTCAACATATCTGTGGTATTTATGAAAGACATTTCTATTCTGGAAGCTTGAGTGGACAAATGGACAGTCGAATTGACCTTGCACAGTGAAAAAATGTCGCCATAGACTGTTCATGCAATGTTTCTCTCCAAGACAATGGACACATACCACCCCAACCATCCCATCAAATATGTCCAATGGAACCTGGAAAGCATACGACCTAGACTGAAGTTGTTGCCTCCAAACCTGCAAAATTGATTCAAAGCAATGCATGTGGGCTAGCAAGGTGAGAACCAGGAGCTGAGCCTTCGTTTGTCGTTATGAGTGAAGCTATATCAAGAGAGAGGGACAAAGAGATTGGAGTCAGGGTGAGAACAAAAGGCATGTCAAGTTCTCTTCATGGAATCAAGTTCTTTCTTGTTGTTTAGGTCTGCAGCAATTAATGCAACTTACGTGGTCCTCAATCTCCACTGATATCTCCAACATGCAATCTCGTGTATTCCAATGCTCAGACAAAAGCTCTAGGTGCCTGTAAGCGTTGAAGGTCAGAATGCAGACTGGAAGCCACGCTCACAAATGTTTCTCCATTCTAATAGAATTTGCGTAAGGTGTGGACAGAAGATTTGCAGAATTACGGTCTTGTACTTCTTCATCTAGTGCAGCCGCAATAGCTTTGAATTGGTGAATGCCCATACGCGATTAATCCCCGGGCATATGCTGTTCTAACAAGCACAGTTTCCTTCTCCACTCTGCTCACCAATCAGCTCCTTTTGTATGCAGACAACGAAGGCGAAAACAAACTGGGCATGCACGATTCAGAGTCATAAGCATAGCGGAACTACAGGAGAAGACCTCCTACAATTAACCGGTCATTTTGAAGCCATTGTCTCTCGAGACGAGTAGAACACGTACCCGAAGATCACGAAACGGTGATTCGTCTCTGTAGGGACAGAACGTTGCATCGATCTCGATCTCTCAATTTCGACAGTCTCCATCTCGATTCCGCTTGGATCGTACTTCCGTCCTGTAATTTGAGGTTGGAGCTCCGGAAACATATCTGCGAGGCACAAGAGCACCTGTAAAGCAGAGAACGTGAGTAAAAATCGGGTTCGCTGCGGAGGTTTCACCATCGCTTTCCTGGAATGTCAACCTGAAGAGATTACTGTGGCATCGACAACATGCTACCGTATCCTTCGTCGCTGCTGCATGGGAGGCGGAAGAAAGCAAAGAGGGCACTGTTTTGTATCCAACAAAAGCAAAGCCCGCACTCCCGCCAATGTGGAAACAGAGGACATTCCGGCATAGAAAATATTCAGATCCAACGTAATCATGGGCTTTGTCCCAGCCACCAATCTTATATATAAATTCACGTATCCTTCCCTGACGGAGCTCGGGTTTCAGGCCGCCCGGGCCCGGCGCTAATCGGAGGGCGGAATTTCCGTTCCCAGTCTGTGGGCAAAGCTATTAGAGGAAATTAGGTTAGGACATTCTAGCGCGGAATGGAGACTCGGGATAGCCGACATGAGGAACGGGGTGCCGGGCCGGGTCCGGTCCGGACTGCCTGTGACGGAGCTCGGCAACTTTTGCTCCAGAGAACACCCATTGAGCGAAGTTATCAGCAGTCACTTTTCGGAGAGTTTTTCTTCATCTACAATGTCTGTCTGTCTGACAGGCAGGGCAGGGCAGGGCGGCCAGGCAAAAAGACCTGGGAAATTTTACGATATGGTTTTCAGGACATGGTTTTCAGGACTTGGGATCTCAACTTTGGGGCGTGGATTTTCACACTCGCGGTTTCCAAGATCGAAACCTGAAAACTTTTAGGATGTGATTTTCAGGATGTGGGATCTCAATTTTGGGACCTGCATTTCACATAGGGGGCTTCACAGTGGCCTTCGGCCACGGGCACCCACTAGTTCTACAAATCTGTCTTATTTGATCTTGTCAATTGACCTATTTTTGTGATATGTTAGGCCCTTGGACGAGGGCATTACCAAAATTGTGTACACATTTGGTTATCACCTTTGTTTTCAAGCCCTTATTACAGTAATACCCTCATCCTAGGCCTTGCCATACACCTAATCTTCAATTCTATGCATCAAATTGCTTCCCATTTTGAGTTTATTTAGTTATAAAAAATAGTAAATACCATATGCCCATGTGGATAGTGGTTAATTTGCTTGTGAATTTCATTCTTATAGCTTAATAATGGAATAGTAAGAAGTTTTTATGTTAAAGGCCAAAAGACCTAACACAATAAAATCAATACAAGAAAATCATTATTGGATTTTTATGATGATTTTTTTACTATCGATTTTTTATTACCATTTTTTAAAAAAAATAGTATCAAAACTTTAGTGATAAGACTTTTAGTTAGAATTAATAGATTTGTAAATAAACTGTACTTATGTGAATTTTTGAGAGATTTTAAGTGCTCATTATCCTTAATTCAAGGATTTTTCAATGTTATCTTAGATATGTAATTGTGGGTTCAATTGTGCTTAACATAGTTTTGTCTTTTACACTTAGTGGACATCAATACAAATTCTTATGTTTTCTTAAAATCTTTTGTTCTTTCCAATACAAAATTCTATTTTTGTTTCATTTTGAAGTTGCATTTGTTTAATAATTTTGAAGGGTGAGAATGCTGAAATATCATAGTTGTCTACCAAGTTTAATCTACATCAAGTTTACATTAGAAGTGGGAATCGCAATAAAATGAATTAAAAAGGGTGTCAGATCATACTCCAAAATGCAAACTTTGTTGATATATGCATGTGACGCCAATCAAAAATCATAGTAAATATGGGAAGTTGTTTAATGAATAATATAAATGTGGAAAAACTCAAATTATATTGTCATTTATTCCAATTTTGAGTTATGGAATATGTAAAAGACCTTCAAAGTTGTGCAGGTGTTGTGTCAAATATTTTTCATTTCACAAAGGGCTCCTTAATTTTTAAAATATGAAATTTTTTACATTCAAATTTTTTTGAGTGCTAGGGAACTAAAAACCACTATAAAAAAACATTTGGTTTTTAAATAAACTATAACTTGGATTTTTTTTTAAATCAAAGTAATTATTATTTTACCTAATCCTTTGCAACATGCAAATGGGGTGGAATGGACATGATGTCCCATGCAAAAACTCAATATAGGCTTCACATTCCAATCAATTGAGTGTAAAAAGGTTATAATTGACCCACACGACAAGGAAATTCAGTAGTTTTCATTTAATGATTCATAGAAATGTGATGGATGTGGATCAACTTTTCATCACTATTTTGAAGCCATAATTAAGCAAGATCTTGTCGTCCATTTTAATCCTACAACCCAAGCTTTTTGTTTTGAACTCATGTGTTTGCCCCACAATCATCCCGCCACATGTGTGTTAATAGACTAGGAGGAGATGCTTGTCAGTGACACAATGATGATCATTTACATTGAAGCTTTATCCTTGTGTGTCCTTTGGTTTACAATACAATGATTGAGAATGATGCAAGTGATAGGAGCAAACGTGTGCACTTGAACTTTCCACAAGCCAAATGGTATATTTTTTGGGAAAAAATGCTTTCAACATAAGTGATTGTATGATTTAGAGCTTGGATTTTGAACCCATCTTCATTGTGTTATGTGTCACTACTTGATGAACTTCATAGGCTAGAAATGAGCTTTTCCATTGACATTATCAAAAGTTATGGTATTCAAGCTTTTCATCAATAGATTTTGTATCACTATTTAGCATGTCCGTAAGCAATGGAGTAAGGGCTTCCAAGCTTTCAGGATCTGGTGTTTTCAAAGAACATAAATGTGAGAGGACTTGGCCAATAACAAACTTTGATGGAACAAGCTCACTATATCTTGAATATATTAGACAATCAAAAACATGAAGCAACTTGTGAACATTGTATAAGGTGGGACTTAAGTACAAATTAGATGAATAGAAAAATGACTTGCAACTTGTGATCAACATCTTTTGAGTAGATCAGACAATCAAAGAAATGAAGTAACTTGCTATTATGAACATCTTTCCTAGGTGAGTAGATCAAACGATCAAAGGTTTTGAAACGTGTGTTCAATAATATTCATACATAGTGTTTTTTTATCATGTACAAATCTTTTAGATCAATCCACAACAAACTTCTTATCTAAAATTTCCTTTTGTTTATTAAAATACCATTGTCAAAATTGAATTTTGCCATAATTCTCAAAAGTGGTGCTTAGTACAATTGCATGATTAAAGTACTTCTAAATTGCTTATTTAGTGGAGGTAGGCCTGAGGGCTCAAAACACAGGTTAAATTTTCAGGGCACCACGTGGCATCATTTTTAACACCTTCAAAGTAAAGAGTTTTTTTCACAATCCATAATTATATGCAAGCTCAATTGCAATCGTTACCATGTTATCACAACGACAGTGGCAACAACAGAAGATTTAGTCCTAGGCTTTAGTTTTTCTTGCTGCCAGAAGTTGTACAAGCCCTTGCTGAATGGATGCGTCATGACATATATGTACCTGACTCATATTCCATTCCCGATTCCCACCACTATTGCATCCTCCTCCTCCTCCAAATAGAAGTACGGTCTTTATCTCTATCATGAGGGTTGGAAGAAGATTGACTACTAGTTACATTTCGTCAAGCTTTTGGGTGTCGTTATCCTCTTCATTCCAAGCAATGGATGCTCCTACAAACAAATAAGCCCATTGATATCAATTTTTGCATAAATTCAAACCAAAAGAGGAATGTTTCTCAGCTTGGTGATTGGTTGCTAATTTTTTTTTCTTTTTGTTGTTTTCAATAGGATATTTGATTGGCATTAGGATTGTTCCTGTGCTGCATGAATTTGTGCATCACATGGCAAGGCCAGCCTTTTTATTTACTCCTCTTCATTTAGATGATCAGTCTTCATTGTGATGTGTGTTTTGATCTAGAACCTTAAAACTCTATGTTGAGTACTTGCTTAGGAATTGAAGCATGAAAAAGAAGAAGAAAAAACCAGTTTTCTCTGCCTTCCTCAATCTTCATGGTGATGTGTTCTGATCTAGAACCCTGAAATCTATTTGGAGTTCTTACAACACATGAACAATCCTAATGCCAATCAAATATTAAAACAATAGCATAGTTTTTTTTAAAAAGAAACCAGCTTGGTCCTCCTTCCTCAGTTTCTAGTCACATTAGAAAGTGAGCTTGATGTTCACCATGAGAGCTTTACAGTGTTGAAGTAGATTTTCCAAGAAACAGGGACATAGGGTTTTGATATCTTTCTGCAAAATACAAGAGTTTGTTTTTGAAGCAGAATTCCATTATTGTTGTTAATGGCAGAAGCCATGCTGATCAATTTGAAAAATAGATACAAGAAAATTCTCAAATGCTGATTTCAGGAGCTATGAATGACTTAGCCATGCATAAGGTCCTAAATTGATCAACCTAGAAGATGCTGATCTCAGGAGCTAGGAATGGTTTAGCCATGTACAGGGTCCTAAACCTTAGAATATGCTTATTGCATGATTAGATTAAGAATGTTTATCAATGTATTTATGTCATCCTCAACTGGTCTGTTTTGCTTTCATACGTTTGCTTTGGGTTTAGTCCCCTAATTTGTTTTGGGAAAGCCTTTTGACATGACTTTGTGCTCTGCAGATGTGCTTGATAGCTGCAAAGTTGGACAAGGCCTACAATGGAAGGCCATTAGATGGCAAATACTATCAGCATTCCTCCTTCACACCTCTTGAAGCAAGATTGGTACAGGAAGGAACATATTTTCTTATGGAAGAATACACATTTAGACTTTATGTTCTCTATTTGAAGGACTTGGGTTAGCTAGATAAAAGTGTAGGTGAACTGCTCCCTTCTCAAATTGAAGGTCTTGTGCAAGATCGACATTTGCAAAATGCACATGCAAGCTTACTTTAGGCTCTACATGGTGCATATCATGCCTATGGTCTAACTATCAAGTGATTAACCTATACCTCATATTGCACCAAGTTGAAGATTTGCCTTGGGATGAGTGTTGGAACTGTGTTAGGATTCTATTAGGATGCTTGGGAAATTTGTTTTGTGATTAGTCCTTATTGTCAATTATGCTCTGCTCATGTAAAAAAGTGTGGTTCATTGCAGGGTAGCAAAGAGATGGATGTGGTCATTTGTTTTCTGGTGTGATTTTTGATGAAGTTGTTGAGCTTCTGGTGGTGTATACTTTTGTAAAATCAACTCTGAATGGTCCTCCCTCCTCTCAAGTGACTGGCTTCCCAAGGTATGCACTTCCCCCACCTATTCTCAGTATTTTGCAAAAGCAAATATGCCTTTAGGATAGTGGTATTGAGCACTTGTATGTATGCTTTTGTTGCTTCACTATAACTGCATTCCTGAATATTTGGACATTTCGTTGCACTGGTTGAAAGTGGATGGTCTCAAAGGCCCCTACCTTTCCATGAAATGGGTGCAACAATTTTGCTAATAGGCCAAGTTTGGAGAAGATTCTTCTTTTGGAAAGTAGATTTTATTGTTGTGGAAATTGGAAGGTGGTCAGTGATGAGAATATGATATCATGCACCATACTTAGTCATCTTTCACCTTTTTTATCGACTTGGTGCAACTAACTTCATAGAACCCTTCTTTCTATGTTCTGAGTAAGAAGTTTTTATGAATGGGTCCAAATCATATTTATCCCTCATAGCTCCAATGGAACATATCTACCATTTTCTAGAGCAATGGCATTGTGCAAGTCTTTGAGAAGCACATATGTGCTTGTGATGCCATAGGTATTTCAACTTTTTTCCTTTTTTTCTTTTTTTTTTCAATTGGCATGGTTTAGTTTAACGAATTTGCTATTTGGCATGTGATTGTTGTTTGCAGTCAATCTTCCGGACACCTTTGACATGTTATGATGCTCTCATAATGTTTCATCAAGAGGCATTACCTCATCCCAGTTGAACCCTCTTCCAACTTGAAGTACACAGTAAATGTGATCATATCTCCAAAATGAGGTTGAAGGCAAATCAGGTGTTCCTTTTGATTAGTGCAAGTGAGGACAGACTAGGAAAGCATGCTGAAGGTTGGAAAAACATGGTTTTCATGGTTTAATGATGTTGCTAAAGGTGTTGGTGTTGAATTTTTTGTAACTGTTATAAAACAAGCACCCATTGAAGGAATTTCACCTCAGGTGTCCCAAAATGT
>Ga0209208_10011309_pt1 | contig 11436 bp, 8 predicted proteins | sample S1TSphfallax_3_FD_187694 | JGI IMG/M metagenome (GOLD analysis project Ga0209208, IMG submission 187694) | Host-associated microbial communities from peat moss isolated from Minnesota, USA - S1T2_Fd - Sphagnum fallax MG (SPAdes) (version 2) | ecosystem: Host-associated > Plants > Peat moss >...
GTCATATTTTTTGGCTTGTTGATAAGCTTAGACCATATTTGCTATTCTTGTAGTTTAAACTTAAATGGAGGTTTTCTCACAATGTTTGGTTCACTATTGCTCTAATTGGTTGAAACTAGTTACGTTTCATTATGGACAAACTCACTAGTGATTTTTTAGATTTGAAAGATGTTACTTTCTAATAAAATTGGTTGAAGTGTTGGAATCACCTAGATGGAGGAGGCACTTGTGCCATGTGAATACAAGATGGAGGTAATTGGTCATTAGAATTCAATTTCATATGGAAAATAAGTTTTTAATTTTGTTTTCCTATTTTTATTTTTATTTTCATTTTCTTTTGTTTTTTGTCATCTTCCTTTAAGTTTTTTCTTTGTTTCTATGCGTAGGTATAGATTCGCATATTCAAAATTGGGCCATGCAACATATTATCAACAGAGAATTAAGACTTGGTTGATTGCTATGCTATGAAGAAGCACTTGTTGAAAAGATCGCTACCTATGAAAAAACAAAGGTAAGTATTTTCATTTTACTTTTAAGGTTGTTTTTTTATTGACGACCATTTTTTGTACTTCATTTTGTTGAAAGTTGCCTGCAAATATCAAAACTACCTTCAATAATTTTAAATTCCATTGTAGATTGCTTTGAAACTAATGCAAAAGGACTTGAAGAAGCAAATCGAGTTCATTTTCCAAAACCACTTTAGGGTTTCATGATAACGTTTGTCATATTTAACTTTAAGTATTGGAAGTTTTTGTCTTTCATTATTAATGTTTCAAAAAAAATGCAGGTTCATTATTATGTTGGAGAAGACATATAGAGCTAATGATATTGGTTTTGTCGCTATTTTTTCTACTATGAGAATTGGTGATCATCTTATGAATGATGGCTTTTATATTGTTGTGTTGACTTCTAAAGTTGTTGGCAGTCCTTCTCTTGTCAATGTTTCTACAACTTCTACTTTAGTGAATACAATGAACAATATGTCACCTATTGTTGCTTTTACAAATCAAGAGAATGCCTTTGTACAAGTACAAAATACTAGTGGATCCGCAATTGATCTTGAAGACACATTCTAGAACATGTTCAAAAAGAGTTGCCCAAGTACAAAGATAGGTTGAATCCCATCTTTCCATGACCACCGTTTCATACTCTCAATGTCAACAAAACATCTAGCCATGTTTTCAACAACTTTCACACTTGTCCTATTAATGTCATTTACATTGTTGATCTGAAATTAGTTCTTGCCTTAACATTCCTAGGCATTGTTCATAGTTCTTGATTTTCCAACTTTCCAATTGCATCCTCATTTTGTAATATTTTCGAGATTTTTTTTTGTTGTTGTTGGTAGTAGATGGATCATGGTCAAGCAGGTTCTTAAGACATATTTTTGTCTCAACAATAATCTCTTTATTGTAATACATGCATAATAAAAATTTTAGGGCAAGAATGTGGAGATGATGACAAAATGACAAATGTCTATATTTCATGAGGATACCTGTTTGGGATTGGGTATGTTTCTAATTTGGGATGAGTGATTTTGGGGAGCTTTGTGTTGACTATTGAATTTTAATGATCGATTATTTCTAATTTTTTAAAGTTTCTGAATATCTAGAGTTTTCTTAGTTTTTGTAGTTTTGAATTTTTGTAGTTTTGAGTTTTTAGAGTTTTGAGTTTGGAGTTTTAAGTTTCTAAAGTTTTGTTGTTCTAGAGTTCAAAGTTATGAGTTTCTAGACTTTATAATTTTTATGTTTGAAGTTTTTAGAGTTCAGAGTTTTGTAATTCTTAATTTTTGGAGTTTTTGAGTTGTGTTGCCTTATGATTAATGAGTTTGGGAGCATTTGTTTTTGGGGTGCATTTGTTCTTTGGGGTTTTGCAATTGGGATGAGCGAAATCCATTTGCCTGAACATTAAGAGTGTTAATCCACATAATTGTGCCTTGAAAAATCTACATTATGTATGTGTATCCAAAAATGATCTTTTTAATTTCTATTATATTTATTATTTTTCCTTTTTTGAATTTTTATTTATGCATCCAACATTTGTTTGAACTTCACTATTGGGAATTTGTTAATTGTAGAGTTTATAAAATTTTAATAATGAAAATGATTTTTGTGAATTATATATAATTTAGTAGACTACCAAGGATGAATGATAAATAGTCAGGAAACAATTTTCTATTGGGTTCATGTTTCCTAATTAACTAAGGTGGTTACTCCAAAAAAAAAAAATTCCCTACCAACCTACTAACAACCCATAAGTAGTTTCTTAGTAGGTAGTAAAAAGAAAACATCATTATGTATAAACCATCTTCATACTTACCTAGTAGTTGCCTATTTTCCTACTTATTTAACAATATATGAAGCCTATTTTGTACAAAATTGGTTACTAAGGTGCAACCAAATATTAACTCAATTCAAGTTCATCCACAATCGAATAGTAATAAGTATCCAGTGGGTGATGCACTGGTGGGTGCTGGTTCATTGTGGTTAATTGGGGGTACTTATCATGGTTCTATTAAATAATGAAAGGTGCAGCTGGAACTTGATGTAATTAAACTATTACCTGTGTAATTATTTAATGAATAAGTTTGGTGATTTAATAGGATTTCATAGTTTAAATATGATTTGGTCATAATGTTTGATTTTCACATGATAATTTAAGTGAAAATCATGTGAAAAGTCTTTGTAATTTATTATGCATGTGAAATCACATGGAGAGCCATGTGATGTGTAAACTTTAGGAAATTACTTGGTTAGTTTTCTTTTGGTTAATATATATAAGTGAGTGTTTGTGACTTTTAAAAACACTCTCATTTGATAGAAATAAGTTGTACGAATGTAAAGGTTTATGGAATAGAATTGTGAAAAGAATTGAAATTTTAGTTTAAAAGGTTTTGGTGGGCATTTTTGGAACTTGATGGGAACATCTTTGGAACTTGAGGGAACAGAATGCACCCCTGCCCCCCCTGCTCCCCTCCCCCAAAAGAACTCAAAAGAGCAAACTTAGCACCCTGCAGCCTTCTTATTGGCTGCATGAAATTTCTACTTCCAAGACGGTCTGTCACCATTTTCAACCTGCACTAGTATCCCCATTCTGAATTGGGGGTACTTATTTTTCAATACATGTGACACCATTTTCAACCTGCACTAGTGTCCCCATTCTGAGTTGGGGGGTACTTATTTTTCAATACATGTGAAAGTGGCAGAACAACAAGTAGAATCAGATCAAGATATGCACAATTAGGTTTTATAATGTTTTTCCTGGGAAAAATTTGCATAATGCAGGTACTTGCATAGTACACCAAAACTGGTTTACATGTTAGAGAGAACAAGAAGTGCCTGTCCCTACCTGCTCCCTGGACACTAAAGAGACGAAGCGAACGCGATGGGAGCGCCAGGGGAACTGCAGATTCTGGCAGGCACGGCAGATCCTGCCACCCAGGAAGGCCGGGAAACTGACAGAGGTCGGGAAACGGAGGAGGGCATTGGTGAAGCTCACAGGCAAAGTCGGTATACAGTTGCCCAAGCTCTATGTTCAAGTATCGGCTCGCTGCTTCCGCGAGATGATCATTGCAATGTATTTAGTTACACTTATGTATATGGTCATTCTTTGATTGGGTTGGAAGCAGTTTTGGATTTGTGACATATGTTTATCATATCAGTGATGGCTTGCAGTCAAGGTGTGGATATGGTAGCTTTTAGTAGTGGTCTGGGGGATATAAGTCTTGGGCACACGAGAGCACTTGGGTATGCAGCTAACGTGTTTGTCGTGTTCTTGGTTGTGAGTTCTCTGCCTGCAGTGCTCACCAGAAGTCTTCAAGGCACAAGCAATAGCTGCTTATCACAGTGTGGGAACGTCGCAATTCCGTATCCATTTGGCACCAGTCCGGGATGTGGCCTGCCGGAGTTTTCTTTGGATTGCACTCGTGACGCGGGGTCAAATTTCTCAGCAAATCCGGCGCTGCTGCTTGCAGCCCCCTGTGGTCCCTCTGGCAACTCTTATCAAGTCACAAGCATCTCAACCAACACACTCATCATCAACGCGACTAATCTTGTAGCAGCCTCCTGTGACCCTGACATGGGTACCGGAAATGCAACCGCAAGCGCTTGTCTAGGTCCAGCTTCAGCGCCTTATGTTTTTACAACGAAGAATAATTTATTTGCAGTGGAGTGCTACGGATGGGGCCAGTTATATGATGATGCTGGAATTGTTGGCGAATGCTCAATTGGATGCAATGCTAACAGCCAAGATGAAATAGCCTACTGCCATCACTTTGAGTGCTGTACCACACCACAATTTCCCGCCGGACTGCGCAACATCACAATTTATGGAGGAGGCTACTGTGGAAGGGCCAGCGTGATCTACCCTCCTACTTATGAGGGGGGACAACAATGGGGAGAATGGGGAGTTCAGGTGGGATGGGCCATTCCTGGACCGAGTTGCCGAAATGCGACAACGCTGGCTAACTATTCTTGCGCTGCGACGGCAACCTGCCAGGATGCTCAATTCTCAGGTCTGACAGGGTACACATGTGCGTGCAATGCTGGTTACGATGGGGATGGTTACGCTAACGGAATTGGATGTCACGGTAAGCATGACGTCAAGAGCCTGTGATATTAGTGTCCTGCTTAGAATTTCATATCTTTTCGTCTTGGCCATGTCTAGGAAACCGTTATTCACGACCTTGCAAATCAAGATTCTAATCAGGGCCTAGAAGGGACGAGTGGACATATGATAGTTTTGTGTGAAGATTACCTCGAGTGATGGCCGAAACAAGAATCACACATGTTTCAACCAAATTGTCTTTGGTCTTCTTTGAAGTCCTCATTTATTGCTCTCCATCGACCAATGTGTGCAATTTTTAGCTCGGTCTTGCTCGTATGAAATAGTATTTGTGTGTAAGTCTGAGAACTAGGCAGATAGCTAATCAGCGTTGTCAAGGCAGCATTTATGTCCTTTGATTGAAAACGTTTTTAGTGCTCTGATTGCAGATATCGATGAGTGCTTAAACTCGACATTGAACAATTGTTCAAGAAATGCAAAGTGTACAAACACAATTGGAAGTTACTATTGTAATTGCACCACAGGCTTCTTGGGTGATGGCTACACAAATGGATCTTCCTGTACTGGTAAGTTCCTAATGTTGAATAAGTGATGTTAGTGTTACTGGGAGTCAAACTTAGTCAACTAGAGCTTATTATTGTAATTGCAACAAAGGATTTTGCAGTGATGGCTCTTTGATGTCAATTTGGCATACGTGTCCTTTGTTTGACTGAAAATGTTTTTAAAACTTTGATCTGCAGATATCAATGAGTGCTTGAACTCGACATTGAACAATTGTTCAAGAAATGCAGAGTGTACAAACACCATTGGAAGTTACTATTGTAATTGCACCATAGGCTTCTTGGGTGATGGCTACACAAATGGATCTTCATGTATTGGTAAGCTTCTAATGTTAAACAAGTTATCATGCCAGTGTCATTGTAACTCTGACAAGGTTGGGGCATCCCATATAGTAAATGTTGCCTGAAAGATGTGGTCAACATATAAGTTTATATAAAATGATCTATTGACAAACAAAAATTTATTTCTTGCAGCTGCAGATATCAACAAATGCTTGAACTCCACATTGAATAATTGTTCTCCAAATGCAGTTTGTACCAACACAACTGGAAATTACTATTGTAATTGCACCAACGGATTCTTTGGTGATGGCTCTCGCGATGGGACAGGATGTAAATCTATTACAAAACATAACCTTTTACTGGTTGCAGGTATTTCACAATGCTACCTACTATCTAAACAATTCTATAATTTCTATTATGCAATACCCTTGAAGGTTTTGAAGGTTTATTGTTATCTGATGACTAAGGAATATATATACAATCTTTGGATGCAAGAGTGCAAACATTGAAAGACAAATGTCAACTTTGAAAGTTTGACTAAGACCTAATTTTATCCAAATGAGACAATTATAATCCTACCATGATGGATCAAAGTACCCAAACATGATTGTTGACAATCGTTAACTTTGTTGATCAAGTATGAAACGTGAATAATAGATCTTTGTTTCAAAGTTCAACTAGAACCAATTTTATAATCAATCCTTATAGTAGTCAACTTTGAGGTGTCATTATGAATCATGATCTTGTACAATGTTAACAGAGGTCAATAACCAACAAATTTGTTGTGTTGTTATGTAATTGTTGTAATGGGTTGCAACTAAAGACACCTTGAAATGCATTTTGCTAATAGGACTATCAACAATACCAATTGCACTTGTGGGGTTTGGAGGTGCTCTACTAGCATTGTTGTGTTGTATTAAAAAAACAAGGAAACATAAGCAATTTGCTCGAAGAAATTTCGAAGCCTTGGGGAAGTTGAAGGATGTTTTCACATCACTTACTAATGGTGAATCAAGTATTGCAACTCTATTTTCTTTGAAGGAGCTAGTAAAAGCTACAAATGGATTTGCAAGTGACCAAAAGCTTGGTGTTGGTGGATTCGGAACAGTTTATAAAGGGACACTGGAAAGTGGTTTGACAGTGGCAGTGAAAAGGACAAATAAAGTGAACACAATTGGCGCTCAACAATTTCTAAATGAAGTGGTTGTGTTGTCCCAAGTCAATCATCGAAACCTTGTCCGTCTTCATGGATGTTGCTTAGAGACTGAAGTACCAATGCTCGTGTATGAATATGTCCCAAATGGAAACCTTAGTCAACATTTACGAGGGGAGAAAACTAGTGAGCTTGGACACTTGACTTGGCCCAAACGCATGCAAATTGCGATTGAAACTGCAGAGGCCATTACTTATCTCCATTCAGAAGCAAATCCACCCATATATCATAGGGATGTGAAATCAGCCAACATTTTATTAGATAATAAGTATGGTGTTAAAGTATCAGATTTTGGAATCTCAAAGTTGATCCCACTAGATGCAACCCATGTTTCAACAGCAGCACAAGGGACACTAGGCTACTGGGACCCTGAATACTTTGTATCATACCAATTAACTGACAAAAGTGATGTCTATAGCTTTGGAATCATTTTGTTGGAATTGATAACCTCTCAACCTCCCGTGGACTTCACTCGTGATCAAAAGGAAATGAGCTTGGTAACCATGTGCATTCCCCGAATTAAAGATGGTGGTGTACAGGCAATTGTAGATCCCAAGTTGTTATCGTCAAACTTTGAAGAAACGGAAGCAATTTTACAAGAAATCAACAAAGTGGCCATTATGGCAATGCATTGTTTGGCATGCAAAGGAGATGATCGACCTTCCATGAAGCAAGTGACAAAGGTTTTACATCAAATCAAAGGTGATTGTCAATGGAGTGAAAGCAAAAGAAACATGTCAAGTGAGTTTGGACTTGTTGGCATTCATGAAGTGGAATTGGTTCAGTTAATCGATGCAAATACTCCAACCTCTAATCAAAGTTCTACAACATTATCTACTTCCATTTAATCCAACAACTCTTTCAATGTTTGTGTATAAAAATAGATCTAGAATTTGAGTAGGTTGAACCAATGTTTTAAACTCTTGAAGTAACATACATTGAATGTCTTGTATGTATGATGCACATCAAGGCAAGGTTGAGAGGACAAAAAAACAATGAACAAACATCCTTTTAACTCCATTTCTTTTGTATTTGGTGTTGATAGATTTAATTATTGCACCTTAAGTCATGTTATCCATCTCTACAATCCATGTGAAAGTTCAAATACTATACATTAATGATTGAAAGATAAATACAATGTTTGCACATAGGTGTTGTCAAAATTACTCACAAGTCATCAAAAGAATTACAAAACCCCTCAAGCTATTTGTTTAGCTTTCAATTTTGCTCTTATTGTTCCAAGGTCCTTTCTTCCTCTTCTATTGGTGCTCATGAATCTAGTGGTTAAATGTAAATGACTCTTGTGATCTCGAGTTTATTGTTTTTTTTCTCAATTTATTTTTTCCTACATTTGGCAATTTCTTTTTCTCTCCCTTCCGTTTCTTTTCCGTTTCTTTTCTCAATCTATTAAAAACGCTCTCATTCATTGCCTCAAATATCACTCTAATGAAAAGAAAAAACATGCTAAGACATGCAATGGTTTTTTATTCTACTTTGACAATTGATAAAGGTGTGGTGGTTGTGAGTAGACATGTCCTTTAGGGTTATAAACTTCTACTAGGTAAACACCTACATTCATACCAACAAGTGTGTCGTTTTGATGATTAATTACAAGTTCAATAGTGTGTGAAGGAAAGGACTTGGTGAAAATTGAGGTTTTTCCACCTAGGCTATTGTTGGCTTTTGTTTTTTACATGAGAATTTGCTTGTTATTAATTCTTCTTCACATCATAATTTACTTCTACTCAATTTGTGTTTGTGGGCATTCCCAAGTTCTTTGTGTGTCTACCTTGTAAGGTTTTTCAAGACTATTTTGAGGTTAGGAAGATTATTTTATTTTGATTTTTAAAAAAATTGTAATTAAAAAAAGAAATATGAGTCATGTGAGAAGTTTTGATTACCTTCAACTTTGTGTTAGGTCAATTGTTCTTTTGTCATGGACACATTTCATGGGGGTGTTGGAGCTTTCAATTTTTTTTTGTGTGAATAGTGCTTTAGTTGCCACAACTTTTGAGCTTTGATTCCATCAAGAGATTTTTTTAGTGTCTAGTTCTCCCCCTTGGACATCACCATACAATTGTTATCACAATTTAAGTGTGAATAAAGGTGAAACAAGAATTAGTCATAAGTTGGTGTTTGAAAAACTACAAGGTAATTTATCACTAGGTGGGAACACTTATCTAAGTAGGTACGTAATGTTAGCGATAATTTAATAAATTATGTTAATGATTAGTTATTAGTGGTGTTAAGAGTTAATGTATTTGTTGGCTTAAACACTAGGTATGGATGAACAATTATTAATTAAAAAGCTTCTCATATGCATGCACTTTTATGAAACATGCCCATCCATCATATGCACACATAATATTCAAAATGTCACTCACACATGGGTCAAGTTTGAACCCAAATTTTACGCCCAAATTTTACACCAATGTGGAATCTCTTCCCTATGGCCAAAGCCAATAATATTGGGAGGGCATCAATGGCTATTGTTACATCTCCACTAGAAGCATCTCTTGTAAAATTCATCTAACAAAGCCTTCAGCTTATTGCCATTTGTGAGATTACCTTGGCATTATTAGACCTTTTGATTCCTTTTTTGTTTTCAAAGTTCTAGAGTTCTTAATTAACATCTCCATTCTCAAATAATTAATTAATCTTGGATGCAAGCAATATTGTTGCAAGGCCATATATTAGGAGTCACTTTAGATGACAATCCATGGCCATATACTAAGAGCCACTTTAGATGGTGGTCATGGTCCAAAATCTCAAGGAACAATTTGAGACAAATTGAATCCTTGTATTGGGCCCTTCTTCAAAAAAAAAAAAATTTAATTTGAAATACATAAAGTGTGTTTAAAGGCATATTGTCCAATTTCAAGGTCCAATTGGTAAAAATGTGAGAATATTTAAGAGAATTAGGTTGACATTTTATTTTTATTTTATTGCAAGTTGGGGCTATTATTGGTGTTGTTGGAAAGCCCTTGGTGAGTCAGATTTTAAAGATTTATTTCACAATTTCAGAGCTATTGTGTGGTGACTATTGATTTGAGTGGATTTTGTTGATTGAAATTCAAAGAAATTGCAAAGATTGGGTTCACACTTGGGCCAATGGCATAGGCCACACACTAGACCCAATGGAAAATAATAGGTGGTCCCCAATTTCAATTCAAAAGTGGATATTAATCAAAGGCTTGGTAAGTGGATTTAGGGAACCATTGTGATTGATTTGTTTGCCTTAGAGGCCATTGAAAATAAATTCATCATTTACTACATGAAAAAAAAAAAATCATTGTTTTGTTTTGTATGTTAAAAAAGAATTCTCACAACTTTGAATATTTTAGGCATTTATTTGAAACAGGGCCAGCAATTTGACATTTTATAGTTTAGAAATTTACAAGATAAATAGACTGGGGTGACTTTCAGGATATCTCTATTATGTATGTAACTTGGACATCATGTATAGTTAGGTACACTTTTATAATAGAAAATTTGAAGTTTTTTTTATTGTCTATTATGAAAGTGGTCTATAGAAACTCTGACTTTGAAGCTTTCATTTCAAAATAACAGAAAACAAAAAAACCATGCATCACAAATTTGCATGCAAATATGTTTCAAGATAATTCATTTTAAAGGCAAGAAATACAATCAACAAAAACTAGAAAATCACAAATCACAAATCCGTGGTTATGACTATAATGAGACAACAAGTGTTTTGTTTTCATCAAAAAAATTAAATTTTTTGTTTCTTAGTATATTTTTTGCTAATTTTGCTAGATTTTTGGAAAAAAGTTCCAAATTTTTGATATCACAAAGTTGAAAAAAGAAACCCTAAAAATAGGTGGTTTTTTCATGAAAGTTTCATTGGACAATTTCTCAAAAGACCGAAGAAGAAGAAGGTAGCCAAGTTGTATTGTTCCACTTTCCTTAGCAATATACGCTCTTATGACAACCACGCCAACAACTTGTCATTGAGAAAAGCGAATTGAGAAAAGATGCCATCGGGTATTTCAACAACCTTTCATGCTCTCGTATCGTCAACAACACTTCACACATATTTATTTGTTTGTATGCAAACCAATTGGCCCACATATCATGTAATGGAGAAAGAATGAACCAACGGTGGTTGGGGGGATTGAGAAACCGTCGTTCACCAAAAAAAAAAGAGGAGGCTAATGGCCTTCATCATGCCACATCTTCTACAATCTACAAGCCCAATTCGTTACGCAACATAGAAAGAAAGAAGTCCATAGATTTGGCCAAAAATTGATCCGGAAAAAATGGTATTACACACACACACCACCGTGACTACTACATCTTGGATAACAAGTTAAGACTTTTAGCAACATAAAAAACAAGATTTAATTCATTTAATTAATTCATTCATTTTGCAGGCCTCTCAAATGAAAAGGAGTTCTAGTTTTTTCCCTCAATGAATAATATTTTATTAAATTATCATTATTGTTGACATTACCACAACCTTAAGCTCAAACCCTAAACCTCATACTGTAGTACCCCATACTAAGAGTGGCCTAACCCCCAGTACCTAGGGTTTTTCACTTGCAATTTTTCGCAATATCAAAAAATTGGCAAAAATTTCCAACAAAATAGCAAAATTAGTCAACAATTAGTCCAACAATTATTCATTTTTAGAAAACAAATTTTTTAAATTACTATTGCAAATAACAATTGAACATCCAAACCATATTATATATATATAGAGAGACATAATATCCTACCATTCCCAATTTCCCATGTAATGTTTTTTTTTTCTTCTCATACATGCTTTTTGGACAAAAACATTTGGATTTTTTTTTG
>Ga0209208_10011310_pt1 | contig 11436 bp, 12 predicted proteins | sample S1TSphfallax_3_FD_187694 | JGI IMG/M metagenome (GOLD analysis project Ga0209208, IMG submission 187694) | Host-associated microbial communities from peat moss isolated from Minnesota, USA - S1T2_Fd - Sphagnum fallax MG (SPAdes) (version 2) | ecosystem: Host-associated > Plants > Peat moss >...
GCCCATTTCACACTTTAAAAATGATTTGTGGTAATCTCCCGGCCCATTTCACACTAAAAAAATGGTTTGTGGTCCTACCTTGGATGCAGTCTATTTTATGTAGGGTAAAGCCCGGGACTGTTGGCTTTATCGGAATTAGGGTCCACAGCAGAGGGCTTTACACAGAGTAAATATCTGTGCAATTCTTTCTCTATTTTTTGTTCCTGTGATACCTGACGGGTACCCAGAGGGTATCACAGCCAAACAAAAAAAGAAAAAGAAAAAAAGAAAAAAAAGAGAGGCATTTTGAGAAAAGGAATGCCCATTGGAGCAAGTGTTTGGTTTCACTTTGGTTATTCCTTCTTGATTTTGTTCATGGTGCAAATTTGGATCTAGGGTTTTGGCCATTCTGACTAGAGTGGCTTCCAGGTCCCCAAGGTCTGTAATTTGATAGAAAAAAACTTCCAATAGTGTATTTGGAGGTGCTATTACAGAGTCGAGTGTAAATAAAAGCTCACAGGGGATTTTTGAACAGCAAAACACTCACCCATGATGCCCATGTCTTGGTTTTATTTGCACTTTTCAAAATGCCAACATTAGTTTTTAATTTGATTTTCTTGTGATACCCAGTGGGTATTGATAAGTACCCACCAGGTTTCATTGGGGAAAAAAGAGTAATAAATTTAAAAAATTATCAACATTTACATTGTGTAACACCCTTGGCCGGGTGCATCGTCAAAGTCAAGCTCCTCTCAACTCCACCTTGTGCAGGCCCTTCTTATTCCAATAATGCGTGTGGCTTTGGGTTTTACCTTCACACATTCTTTTTCAAATGTTTTCATTCCACTTTCCGATGATGATGAAACAACTCCTTTCTGTTAAAATAGAATACTGTTTAATGATCACTTGGCCCCACCCACAAATGTCATAAAAGTTCCTTTAAACACTCAAAGACCATTTATGTCTTTGCATCTGGACGAGTAATAGTCACTGTCCAAATCCATAGTAGCAAAAAGTTTTGGAAGGGCTTAAATTGACCACTGCAAAATGGAACATCAATACAGGAGCGCAGCAGGATTTAGGCTATCCTGCTGCAAGATTTAATGAAAAGGGGTGTTTGTGGGACTGAGGATTTATTGGCTAAAACAACAAGGAGTAGAGTGAAATTAGTTGGCTAAAGAATGGACAAACATATCGAAATTCTGGCTACTTGTAGAATAATGAACATTTTTTAAAATTAAATTTGGCTACATATACATATAATTGAATAATTTTAACTCATAATGAAACTAACAGTTGATGGGGGTCACTGAAAATTATGTTTATTTGCTGATGTCCCTTCTAAGTTCTAGTGAAATAATTGCATGCATGCAAGTTTTGACAATTATAATTTTCTGGTCTTTTGTTGCCACTTACATGATGTTTCAAGTAACTCACGTTACCGAGTTTAGACCTTAATCCTAATGTTATTTAACCACCAAGCTTGCTAGTTCCTTCAATTCAACCAAAATCTAATGCTTGAGCATATAACATCCTACGATCAAACAAAAAATATATATGGAAACCAATTTTATCACAGAATTGTTCTAGATCACTAAAATACAAATTCCCTCGATGCTATTGCTCATACTTTCACAATATCAAGTTTGAAGGAAAACATGTTAATTGTTCAACAATGGTTTCAAAACTAATACTGAATATAATTATTTTAATTATCGCATTGCCACTCTTCGTCAACCTTCCAAGAGTTGTATCCAGCATCATAAGGGAAGGTTTGGAGGTGATAAAAAACTTGGCACTTCATGTCAACTACAAGTGGCAAATGTTTGATCAATTGATTGCGCAATTGTGTTTTCATGAAACTCAAAGTACTAAATGTGTGCTCATCTTGTACAAATCCCAAGATGGTAACAATTGCCATTTCTACAACTTTTTGAAATTTTGAGAGTTAATACCACAACTGACCGCAAGTGAAAGTTGTCATCAACCATTCCTCACATCCTAGTCATTGGATTAATTTGAAAAGGCTTTTGTAGCATGGTAGTTGCATTGGATTACATTGTTACTTGAACAAACTAGGTTGCATGTGTAGTGCAGTTAATGACAAGATTGGGTCTAACTCAAAAATTGGCTTTGACTTGTGCACAAATAATTACTTGCAAGACCTATATTTCTCTTTCCATTACCACAAGATGATGAACAAAGTTTGTTTTGAACTACGAATCCAACCAATATTGTAGATAGACCATGCCGAATGCATCCACAATGTGTGATGTTGGAAATCATGAAGAAAGTTCTACCACCAATAATGAAGCATAAAACTTCTTCACATACAAAAAAAAAGATAAAGTTTGTGAGGTCAAAATTCCCTTACAAGCTCCCCCATACTCTAGAATCTTCCGAAGAATAGGTTTTCATATTACATATAATAAAGGACGTCATGGTCATTTTTCATGAAGCTTTCCATCCATCTGTCCCGTCATCCATCCATGGCACGGAGGAGACAATCATGTGGCAATTGATTCATAGTGCAACACATCCGCACAAAGTTTGGCCAACATGATCTCCACAAAATCTATCCAAATGTTTATGTGATCCAATCCACCTTTTAAGTTTGTTCATACTTTGTTTACACTGAGTGTAGCAATAATGTGCAAAAACAAATAACATTTGAACCCAAACTACAAACTAACAAAGCTTTTTTGGGTAGCTTTTATGGAAAAATGGCCATTGCAAGTTGGATAATTTGTTGTCTCACTTGCACTACAATTACAGATTGCAGAGTGCTAGTTCAACTATTGTGATTGGGAAGTTCTTTTGAGCCTATCTTTGAGTGCATTTGCAGATCCGAAAAATGCATACTCTCATTCGAGATCAAGAAATTACAACACATGATTTTGTATTCTACTTCGACCATCTCATACGCTTGGTATGTAATTCACATTAATTTTCATGTTGTGTTCAAATGCATCTTATGTTGGCATCAAGCATCGTTTGCTCCAACTGCATCCCTATCCTTTTCTCCAAGTTACTCTTACACCTTGCATTTGCATTCAAGATCATTGTAGTATGCAACAATCCAAATAGGAAGCATGTTGATACAACTCCCTTCATTGACGGCAATGGAGCTTCAATTATTTCCAACATGATTTGCTAATCATCCTTGGCAGGGGTGACAATTGTAGGCACAAGAGGACCATGTGTATAAGAATCGCGACCACCATGCCACCTGTGCAAGCTTGGTAATGATTTCTTTACATAATGCACAAGAGTTCCAACAATGCTCTCAAGTCCGGTTCCTCTAGCTTCTAAACCAACAACCACTCTTTCAAGAAGTGGCAAGCTTAGAGTGGAAAGATCATTGTACCACCAATATGTTCAAATTGCACAAGCACGAGCACCAATGCTGATTCCATTCCATAGCACACTCCCACTAGGGCTTTGCATCAAGCTCTGATATTCAGGAATGGGCCAACTGACCAAAGAATGATCAGTACATGCTTTAACACAAACATAATGGATGAACTTTTCTACTATTCCTAGCTCTTCCACCTATGGCATTCATGAGGAACAACTCTCAAAGGCTCGCACAGAATTCGGCCAACTCCAAAGAACCACTTGCTGGAGAAAAGCTTATGTTTGTGCAATTAGGTTTCCATCTCCAAACTCATCGGTCATCTCCAAATACTCAGCCACACATCGTAGAACCACAACATTTGTTGCAGTTGATTCCACCTTCACTTGGTAACAGAACTTGGTTACAAGTTTAAAAGCTTCGGCACTTCCAAGGATGTCAACAAGCTAAATCTGACATCCAAATGATTTTTCATTGTCATCCTCCTTTGACATCTCCTCCACCAGCTTTGCTAATTTGCCACTCCTTAACACCAAGGGAAACTTGTGGAGATGAAATGTTATCTATTCTACTTTGATCTTGATGTCACTCGCAAGCCCTGATGTGCAAAACCAAGCTTGCCCTCTTCTTTGAAAAGCTTCAGGTTTCAATCCCATCATCAAAGGTAGGCAGGCAAGCTCCTTCCCAGTTCTCCCACTTTTGCTATTTCCTCAACTTCACCCAATTTTCCAAGGACTCAACTTTAGCCAAATTCTTGCAACACCCATTTCTTCTTCCCCCCCTTGTTGCTCTCTTTCTTTTTGTGTTTCCAAATTACCTATTCCATGCAAATGCTTCTTGAGGTGTTATTCTGAACTTATGAATTTATGAACTCTTAGTTTGAGGACTTTTGGGAAGCTGAAAATTGTATGGATAATTGCAGGATTTGCATTTTGAGTTTGTGGGCTAATCTAATTCCTCTAGATTTGTGGGACTCTTATTGATCATGAGATAACACATCCACGGGTGGGCATCATTCTTGCTTGCATGGCTAATGTTTATGCATGTAGAGGAAGTAAAGGCATTGGTGATATCATCATTACAAAGGTTAATTGTGCAGTGTCAAGTTCCAACTTGACTCGTCCATCCATCCATCCATCTGTCCGTCTGTCCCATCATCCATCCATGGCATGAAGGAAACAATCATGTGGCAATTAATTTCATAGTGTAGCACATCCACATAAAGCTTGGCCAACATGATCTTTGCAAAATCTATCCAAATTTTTATGTGATCCAATCCACCTTCTAGGTTTGTTCATACTTTGTTTACACTGAGTGCAACAACAATGTGCAAAGACAAACAACATGTGAACCCAAACTACAAACTAACAAAGTTTTTTTGGGTAGCTTCTATGGAAAAATGGCCACTACAAGTTGGATAATTTGTTGTCTCATTTGCACTACAATTATAGATTGCAGATTGTTAGCTCAGCTATTGTGATTGGGAAGTCCTTCTGAGCTTGTCTTTGAGTGCATTTGTAGAATCGAGGAATGCATACTTTCATTCGAGATCAGGAAACTACAACACATGATTTTGTATTCTACTACAACCATTTCATATGCTTGGTATGTAATTCACATTAATTTTCATGTTGTGTTCAGATGCATCTTATTTTGGCATTGCTTCATGTGTGTTATTAGGGTTTAAGGTTTAGGGTTTAATGATAATTTTTTTTAACCTACTAAGGATTGGCAATGTTGATGGATTAGTTTGAATCCATTGAAAGTCGAAAGAGTTCTGATGATGACATTGCAGTGATATATACTTGCAGGTGGTGGAACATGGCCTTAATCATTTGCCCTTCACTGAAAAGCAAGTCATTACACCCACAAGTACAGTCTTTATTGTTGGGATAGTTGTGATGATGGCAATGACAAAGAAATCCCTCCATCTCTCTATAATCTTTTTAGGGTTTAGGGTTTATGGGTGAGTACCCTCATAGATATAGTCTACAAGCTTTGAAGATTACTTGACTCTTTTGCTTTGATTATGGATCCAAGCTCTGTTTATGTTGGGGTGGATTTTTGCAAGCATATTTGTGGTGTTTCCATCATACGGAGGTAAGAAACATAAATGCTTTGAGTTAGACATGATAGAAAAAACAAAACTAGGTTTCCTACCAATTGCAAATGGACTACATCTATGGTTAGTGTCCAATTTAAGCTACATGGTGGTGTTGGAATGTGGAAAGGTAGTATTGGGATGATGGAACATGATCATTTGTTATGTGTTGCTTAAGTGGTGTGGGTGTGCTGAAATCTCTTGCTCTTTGGAAAATCATGTTCCACATATTAATGCTCCAATAGAATTCAATCAAGACATGTCAGAATCTGCACATGAACGTCACAATCGCTTGTAGAGAGAACGACGTGCCATGCAATGTATAGAGTCGGTCGGGCCATTTGAAATGTCACAAAAGTGAAATAATCGTCTACATTGAAAACAACAAATCGTACAACAAGCAACAACACGTGCACAACCTTATCTTGGTAATGACGCATTGCAATTGTTTGGAAACAAAGATGCGTCAACTTCAGCACGATGGGATTATAGAGAAATGAACACAATCTGTGGATTCTACAACGCAAAAATGTGGATTAAAGAACGATTGGCAAAGTCGAACAACAACAACCCACAATTTTTTATGTGTTGCGATAATGGCAAAATTTTGTTGTCGAGTCTTCTTGCTACATCGCTAGAGTTGGAAGTTCTTTCAACTAATAAAAAGAGAAGTGTCGTAAAATTTCGAGATCAGATTCGCATGTATATTTCAGTGTTGGCATTCACTTCATTCTGTGCCAAAGTTGATGAGTTGGTAACAAGAGGCATTGGACCGTACTCCTTTCGCATTCATGGTGAGTTTTATCACAAATTCAAATCCATGTGTTTTGTCAAAGGATAACATCACAATTTGCACAACTTTACATTCATGATATGGAGAGTGAACGTCAAAACTACCATGTCGTTATGCCATCGCTTGATCCAACGACATTAAATTGGTTGTTGACCATGATGTACAATATTAATCCCTATGTTGAGGTGTTCAAAATGGCAAGGGATATGATGGCAATAGAAGGTGCTCCCATGGATTTGAAATTGCGTCTCATTACCTCTCAAACAAAGGATGCCCATTGATACAATGTGTTGACGACCAATGAAGTCGTTGCATTGATGGTAGGAGATGGTTTTGGGGCTGTAGATAGGTGTGATGTCATCGTTGCTTAGCAAGCTGGCATGTTTCAACACATTTCCAAACTACATGTGGGATACATGACTCTACATTATTCGTTGTTATTTCCTTATGGTGAGGATGGATGGCATTTGAATATTCCACTCAATGGTGTTATTGTGTAAAATGTTGATGCGGATTTGGATGAAGACCATGTAGAAGAATCTAAGCATCAAAGAAAGCATCGTAATGTGACAATGGCCAAATTTTACGGTTATCGACTTCAACATCGAGACACTGATGACATTGCATTACTTCGGGGTGGTCGATTGTGGCAGCAATACATTGTGGATGCTTATGCGGTTATTGAACAAAATCGCTTAACATATCTGCGCCTAAATTAAAAAAAGCTTTGTGCAGATCTCTATCAAGGCCTTCAAGACACCATCGTTATAGGTGACAATAGCACTGTTGCCATCGAATAGAGGATCATTTTGCCATCTTTTTTCATAAGAGGTCCACGTCACATGGTTCAAAATTATCAAGATGCCATGGCAATCTGCAGATGGGCCTGCTACCCAAATGCGTTTATTACATTCATTTGTAATCCCTAATGGCCTAAGATCAAGAAAGCGTTGTTGCCCAGACAACAACCTCATGATTTATCGGATTTGGTAACCCAAATATTTAAAATCAAGCTGAAGGAGTTGATCAATGACATTCACAAGAAACATATTTTGGGATGCATGATTACGGGAATCTATGTCATTGAATGTCAAAAGTGTGGGTTGCCGCATGCACACATTTTCACCTTTTTTGTTGAAGACTACAAGCCACACATGGTCGAGGATGTAGATTGCATGATTAATGCTGAACTTTCGAATCCAGAAACAAACAGGTTGGCCCACAAGACAGTTACCAGATGCATGATGCATGGTCCATGTGGAGCTGCGTTTCCAAATGCCCCATGCATGGAAGATGGCAAATGGAAAAAAAAATATCCATGCAAGTTCCAATTCGAGACGGTGATGGATGTAAATGGATATCCTATTTATTTACGTAGAGATACGGGGCGCACAATTTTGGTTCATGGCGTTGAATTGGATAATCGTTGGGTGGTACCGCACAATGTCTATTTGTCGACCAAATACGATGCGCACATCAACATTGAGGTCTGCAACAACATTCGTGTAGTCAAGTATCTATTCAAATACGTTTACAAAGGACATGATCGTGCAAATGTTGAGATTTCATGCCAGAACGACAATGCCACTAAAGGGAATGTGGTAAAAGCCAATGAAATTAAAAAATATCTTGACTATCACTATGTATTTGCATTGGAAGTAACGTGGCGCATCTTCAAGTTTGATATGCATGAACGGTTTCCTATTGTTGAGTGTCTACAATACCATTTGCCCAATCAACAAATGGTGTTGTTCGACGATGATGATGATGTGCAGGAAGTGGTAGCACAATCAGCCATTTCTAGAACAATGCTAATAGAATGGTTCAAAACAAACCAAGAATCGGAAGCTACACGAAGCCTTATGTTCGATCAATTCCCTCAACAATGGGTGTGGAATCGGAAGTTGAAGCAATGGACAATGTGCAAAAGAGGCTTTACCATTGGTTGCATGTATTATGCACACTTGACATCGGGTGAATGTTATTATTTGTGGATGTTGTTGAACTACATCAAAGGTGCCACATCCTACAAACATTTGTAAACAATGGATGGCACAAAACATAACACATTCAAAGATGCATGCATTGCAATGGGTTTGCTTGCAGACAACAATGAATGGCATGAAACCTTGGAAGAAGCCGATCTTTGGGCCTTAAGATGACAGTTGCGTGACATGTTTGCCTACATGCTGATGTTTTGTGAGGTGACAAATCCCAGACAACTATGGGATGCACATTGGGAATCTTTGAGCGATGATATTGAGACAATGACACGTCGCAAGCGTGATGATCCAGCCGTTACCCTTTCTGAGGATGCGTTGAAGGATTGTGTATTGTATGAGATCGATCAGGTTCTCATTCGCAACGAGCACCGCCTAGAAGATTTTCCAATGTTTCCCAAGTCTAATTACGTCCCTCCTGTTCATGGAGGAAACCAATTAGTCCAAGAAGAGCTGGCTTATGATCAACATTCATTGACCACAGATGTAGACAATTCAGAAGATAGGCTCAATGATGATCAGCATAGTGTATACGAAACTATTTTGAATGTCGTGACAAACAAAGAGGGAAAATTATTCTTTGTGTATGGTAGTGGTGGAATCGACAAAACATTTGTTTAGATAATGCTTTTGTCTTGTCTATGAAAGCAAGGCAAAATCATGTTTGCACCTCATCAGGAATTGCATCTTTGTTGCTTTTGGGTGACAAAATCACCCATTCAAGATTCAAGATTCCAATTGATTTGCACGATGAATCGATTTGCAACATCACATAATAAATGAAAGTGGCTGAGTTGGTGCATAAAGCTGATATGATCATTTGGGATGAAACACCGATGATGCATCGTTGAACTTTCAAAACTGTTGATCGGACCTTGCATGATTTGATGTAATTGGATGATGCACAGGCAACCGAAAAGATCTTTGGTGGGAAAACCGTGGTCCTTGGTGGGGATTTTTTATAGATCTTACTTGTTGTTCCCAAGGAAGGACAAGAAGACATTGTTAGTGCTTCATTGCCTCGATCGCATCTTTGGCAACATGTTATGATTCCTTGTTTTCATATCAACATGCAAGTCATGGCAACGAATTCTGAAAAGAAGCGAGAGTTTACCAAATGGGTGTTGAATGTTGGAGATAACAGTCTTCCTACCATTGCAGAAGAAGAAGGTGTTGATCCAGATTAGATCAAGATTTCGTCCGATATGAGGCTACCAGTAGAAAATTGCAGCTTAAGAGGATTAATTTGAACCATTTATTCAAATCACCAACGCCACTCTGGAGATGCTGTGTATCTTATGCAACGTAGCATTCTGGCCCCCAAAAATATTAACGTTGATGAAGTCAACAATGCAATTCTTGATTCATTATCTGAAGAATTGCACACGTACCTGAGCGTAGATTCTTTGGCTCTAACAAAAGAAGGTGTAAGTGCTGCTACATGAGTTTCAATGGATTCATTGTATTCGGTGGAATTTTTGAACACTTTGCAATTCAATGCTATCACAAATCATAAGCTAGAACTCAAAGCGGGCGTGCTAATCTTTTTATTGCGCAATCTCAATCAATCAATGGGATTGTGCAATGGTACGAGGTTGATTGTCAAGAAATTGGGTCAACGTGTCATTGAAGTGGAGATCATCATAGGGAACAATGTTGGCAAATGTGTGTTCATACCCCACATTATCATGTCCCCCTCCGGGATCGATTGACCATTTGTTTTGTGTTGTCGTCAATTTCCTATTTGAGTGGCATTTGCAATGACAATCAACAAGAATCAAAGTTAGACACTAAATAACGTTGGGGTATATTTGCCATTTCAGGTCTTTTACCATGGTTAGCTGTTTGTTGATATCTCACAGGTCACAAGCAATGCAAACATCAAGATTTTCAATGGCTAGGGTTTTGATGAATACATGTGGAATGTGGTATATAGAGAGGTTTTGGAATGTAGTTTGTAGTTGTAATTTTGTAATATGTACCCACACCTATGCATTAGGCATGAGGTTCAAATTATTACAACAATATATAACAAAGGAGGTAGATGCACAAACAAAAAAAATGCAAACTCCCTCATATTTTAGAGTCTTATACTACAAATACAACAAAGGAGGTAGATGCACACACACAAAATTCCCTTGTAAAATCCCTCGTCTTTTAGAACCTTTTAATACAACATAAGGAAAAAATAGATATATGAACAAAGTTTCAAAAAGCTTGAACACACCCACACATAGAGCCTTTAGAACAAATAAAAAGAGGGAGGCAAATACACATAGAACTCACTTATAAACAAATATCAACCGCCTTGAAATGTTAGGGTCTAATGGTGAATATGAATAGTGGTTCATGTGAATAGTGGCAATAATTTTAGGGTTTAAGTGAAATAGTGGCAATGTTTTTAGGGTTTAGGTGAAACTTACCTTAATAAAATTTACTCGAGTTTGGAAACATATTGGGCTTGGGTATGAGTATTTAAAATATTATATATCCTTGGAAATCCATTTAATTAAGGTATATTGATATTGAAAAAAAAAAGATAAGATAAAAATATACCCTACCTATACTCAACAAATATATCCAGATAAATGATATGCTCACACAAAACAACCCTTGGACGAGGGTACTGAACCTGCACTTGGTTCTGCCTCCCATGAACCTCATTCTGATAAGGCCCTCATTCTTGAGCTTTACACTCTCTAGAATATGGGTTAGTTAGTGTTGTGGGTGGAGATGCTCTTTGATATTTTGTCAAAGTTGATGAATCATTGCGCTCATCATGCATATATATGTTAAAAGGTTATTAGTAGGTCATTTCTTGAACTTCAAGGTTGATTATGTGAAATTTTTTTTGGTGGTGAATTTTTTCCATTGTGTAAGAAATATTTTTTAAAAAGTATATATTGTTATAAATTCGCTGTTTTTTGGAGAAAAGTCCATCAGGAAATGAATTTTTTAATTAAAAAACTAAAAAAAAACTGTCAATGTTTTTTACAATATGAAAGGGTGCTTAAGATATTTTACTTGTGTATTTTGAATATCACCAAATTTGACTAAATATACTTATAGATGATCATCACCTGAGAAACATCACAAAATTGAAAAAATAAGCACTCTTTTGAATAGGTACTGGAGCAAGATATGGTTTAGTGTCACACGAATAGTGTTAAGTTTTTATTCATATCTTGTCCTTCATCATGTTGAACAT
>Ga0209208_10011312_pt1 | contig 11434 bp, 10 predicted proteins | sample S1TSphfallax_3_FD_187694 | JGI IMG/M metagenome (GOLD analysis project Ga0209208, IMG submission 187694) | Host-associated microbial communities from peat moss isolated from Minnesota, USA - S1T2_Fd - Sphagnum fallax MG (SPAdes) (version 2) | ecosystem: Host-associated > Plants > Peat moss >...
TTAAAACATGCTTCCTATTTATAGAGCCTTGCTCTACATCTGATTGAATTTTTGCAATCAGACCTTTCAATGTCTCAAATGAAATATCTTCAATCAAGAGGTTACAAAAGTAGAAGTCATACCAATGTGTGGTATGTCCCATTGTCAAATCTAGTGGACAAAGAAATTGGTTTCAGACAAAAGCTTTACAAACCCTTCCAATTACTTTGGTTGGGGTTGTGTACTCAATTTTTCTTCCAAGGCTCACTGATAGGCAACCTGGAGCTATCTGCAATGGGCCCACACAAAGTTTTGGGCCATAGAAGCAACTCCTTGAGTGCAGGCATAGGCACCTGCAAACACGAGCAAGGCCAGCATAGCAAAAGTCACTCGCCATGCTACTGTTGAAAGTATTATTGCAACTGCAGTGGAAAGAGCACCCAGCACCACCCCAATCTGATGAAACACATCAACCAATGTTGCAAAGCATTAGCAACAATTCACAGCAGCAATGCCAACATGCACAACAAGCCAATCTCTACTGCCTTGTTTAGAAGTATACAAGCTCAGGAAATCCTCCTCAGAAGTTATATTGCATCACTTCTTTACCTTTCCAAATTTCCAGAAGTGGCTGAGTGCTTGCAGGCATGACTTACAGTGAACCACATGCTGGGAGTAACAATTTGTTGGGTCTCTGGCAAACATTGCCCCAATTGACCCTCTTGCAGGATAAGAAGATGCTGCTGCAGCAACTAGACCTGCTGGTGCAGCTTCAGCAACTGTCATATTTGCAGATTGCAAAAGAGACCTGTGCCCAAAGTAGTAAGGCATACCATGACCAGTAAGATCAAGCCATTTCTGATACTCAGTAACCTATGTATCTGATGACTTCAGCTTGATAAAGGTGTTTGGTGCCCACATTTTCCCGGACAAATGTTTCATTCTGGGAAGCCAGAAACCCCATGTCTTGTTAAAACACAGTATTGCTTCTTCTATGGATGATCCAGGGTGGAATCCATTTAAGTCAGTTCCCAAAATTTGTACCCCCAAACTGCACTAGCAGCCTTGACTTTCCCTGTCCTGCTGGGCAGCAGAGGAACACAGCACTGAAATACACTTTCTTCCCATCCTTACCTACAAGTTTCATGTCATTTCGTAAGCAACAAGGTGCCTCAAACCAAAGGGTATTGGCCAGAGTCTGGCTGCTGATTCCTCCCCATTTTCCTGCAAACCTTCTAGAAGTGTGCTCTGGGACTTCAAAAACCTGATGTTTTAAGAGTCCACTAAAGGATTATGAAGATAACAATGTGCCCCAAGGACACTTTGTCTTGAGTGTCATGCAGACTGATTTGTCCTCACTCACTGCAGGTTAAAGTCTCAAATTGTACTCAATGTCCAGACAAACAGATTAACTCCAAGAATTTGCCATTAAAACCTATGCTGACTTCTGAAGTAAAACACTGCACAATTTGCATCTTCATCATCCAAACTTCCTGCCAATTGCAGACAAGCATTATTGGTCTTATGATCACACCTAAATGGATTCTGCAGTTCCCCAAAATCACCAATCCCTGTTTATCACATTCAATGATGAGCTGTAAAGATTTCAAGCTTACCAAGGCTTGAGCATTTTCACGCTTGGCACTGGGGTCAGCTTGATCATGTGAGATGGGGATATGAGCAGGGTCCAGGAGGTTCTCAAGCAAAATTGAGTAGTCATAGGGGAGCTCATGAATGGATGAAATGTCTTGAAACCCCCCACTTGCATAGTGTTCAAACCAGGGAAGCTTTTTGGGGTCTCCTTTTGTCTTCTCTGAGAGCCACACCCATATACACCCTGTGACTCCCTCACTTCATATGAATGGGTGCATGCTGCCTTTGGTATTATTGCTCCAGGTGCCAACTACAACTCAAATCATGATCCATATATTCTTCAGCCATCCCCACCAGCTAGACAGTCTAAAAAAAACAGAATAAAGCCACAAGAGCAAAGTTCTGTGGTGTTTCAGGCCTAAAGAGCAGTTTACCAAAGGCATCCTTGGCAGCTCTTGGTCATCTCCTTTCAAAATGCTTCATCAAACAGGAACGATTAATTCCTGAAATCATCAGAGGATTTATGGAATAAACCCTCATGGTTAACACTACAATTATGACACTCTGAGTCAGGGTTTTAGAGTAAATATTGTGCTAAAGTAGACCTGTGGGATTTTGATGCAAGTGCCCACACCATTTAATTGCCAGCCATGGTAAAGACACTCCAGATTTCTGTCTGTGATTTGCCCTTCCAATGACTTTGCCGACCTGTCATTTGAACCTCAATGAGCATTTCTACCAACGCAAACAAGTCATAGTACCATAACTCTCATTCTAATGAATGCTTCTATGCAAATAAGCACATGTTTCTAGCACCAATCTTACTGTCACCCTACTACAGAAGGATGGAAGAGGAAAAGGATCTTCAAATTGTAAGAGATGGATCTGCCCCCAACAAGCTATCCTGATCATGTCATTTGACAATATCCAATCTCTTGTACATCTGATAGTGCAAATACCACTCTGCATCATTGTTGCATCCCATTCAATTTGGCATACGTTGTCAGTAGCTTGGTCATCTCATGCATGTTGCAATCATCTTATTGATGGCTGATCGGATATCTAATATGCAAATTGATATCTTCACGGGGGAGGGAGAGAGTGAGGAAAAGGGAGAAACCAACCCTAACAATCTGCGTACAAAGACTGGAAATTACTGAAGAAGAAATCGAGGATTTGAACTGGAAATGCAAAACAAAACAAACTTGCACCTGTGCGGACATCGATCTTTCAAGCAATTGAGCTTGCCCTCGCCATCGTAGTAGAAGGACAAGAGATTTGTCAAAGACAGTGAATCCTAGAGGTGCATTGGAGGGCATTTCATCAGTTAGATACACGGGGTACTATTCTTCTGTCCAATTGTAGTTCACTTTCTCGTTTGATTCCCCAGCAACGTCTTCTTCTATAAGAACTGTTTCTTCGTCTGTTGTTGTTGTTGTTCCTCGATCTGCTGCGGTAACTCGCATCAAAGTCTTGCCCCTAGAGCTCCGTCTTGAAGAAGGCGATATTATTGCAGCACAACAACAATCGGGTGTTTCATCTCCTCTTGAATTATGGTGACATAATTGCTTGAATCTTCTGATCATGACGTTTGAACCTGAAATACCCGACGTCACTTCCCACTTACTGCTGTAGAGATGAGATACAGTTGCAGTTGTCACCCTGGAACTTAATTGTGACGCTTTTGCTGAAGAAAAAGTCAAGCAATTCATCTTCATCCCTCGCTTGTAGCAACAAGCACAAACCACCACTGGAAGTCATAGCTCCTGGCTCCACTCAAGTTTGCCTACACAAACCACCACTGGAAGCCATAGCTTCTGACACCTCTCACGTTTGAGCTAGAGTTACGAAAGCTGGAGAAAAAGTGGCCAAACATGCACCAAATTTGACGAAAATTGGACACAGAAATTCGAAAAATCAAACTCTAATCAAAGAATCGAAAAAGAAGAAAATTTTAAGAAGAAGAGAAGAAGCCAAACGCAAGGACGAAAACCGACCGTCTCCTTCCCCAAATCACTCTCCCTCGCACGTAAAACACACAAACGAGCCACACAGAGAGAAACGAAGAAGACGATAAATTACTATGTAACTGGGTTGCCTTCGTGGATGACAAGCTCCCATACACTGGTTGACGAACTCAGAAACCGTCAGACTACTGTCTTAAAACGATTACCGATGGATGAGAAATCCTTTGGCTGCATGCTCTCGCATATCCGGGCAGTAGATTAGAGTAGGGTAGGGCAGAGTAGGGGAGAGTAGGATGAAAATCTACTAGAGCGAGACCATGGATTAACAGATTTGGTAGCTTTCCTCATGGATGAAAAAAATGTTCATCTATTTGCTTTGTTGTGCTGAGTTGAATCCTTCAATGCAGTCTTCCAATTTTCCTTTCTGAAATTGCAACGAGTCTTTGAGCCATTTTCTAACACCTTCGTTCTCAGTTTTCTCATTTTTTCCCTCTAAAATTGCTAATAGTTTGAGGACTTTCGTCCTTCCTTTGGAATTGCGGTCACTGACTTATTAGTGTATGAATAATGCCTCCTTTTTCTTCCTCTTTCTCAGTTTTCACGTCTTAGTTGGTATTTTACAACCTCTGGTTAGTTATCACTGGTAAATTAGTGATAAATTAGTTAGTTGGTAAATTAGTTAGTTACGAACTTTCTTTATCCACATGGTGTAGTTATGTCTAATCTTGTTGTTATGGCTTTTCACCTTTGTTTAGATATTTATTTATCTTGATCTTGGTGATCAAGTTGATGTTTTGAGAGTTACTTAACATTTATTGATGTTCATTCTTTGGTGGGTGCTCTCTTTTAAAATTAAATATGTATTGAGATTTTTACATGGTATTAGAGCTATAGGCTCTTAGATCCTTGAGGAAGAAAAGTGTTATAAGTGTGTAGCAAAGCTCCATTCTAAACAACACATGTTGTGACAAGTTTGGTTGTGTCTTTAGAAAACAAAAGTTCAAACGTGGTTAACACTCATGATAATGTTTTTTTAGAATTTACAAAGCTTGTTGGGTCTCCGACTTATCATAATTGAAAAATACATGTGAAAAGTCATCATAAAAGAGAACGAGTTTGAGATGTTGTAACTCCCATTTGTATTGTTATTGTAGGCATTTCTTCATTGACTATTAGAAATATTACTAGTTGCACTAATCGAGTTAGAACAAACCCCACTAGAAATTCCATTGGAACTTTTATTGTTGGAATGGTAATCAACCAAGATCTTGTTTTTAGACAAATCAAAGATATGTCCATCATCATAGCTATAATCATAAACAAGTTATTCTCAAAAGTTACAAAGTTTGATGATCCCAAGCTGACATGGGAATATGTACATACACATTACAAAATGCATGATGTTTTGAGATGGATGTACTTATGCAATCAATTGCAACTCTTGAAAATCATCAAAGAAAGTGGAGTCGAAACATATCTTCATTGGTTTAAGCACATCCAAACTCAATTTTCAACCATTGGCCAAAATTTGGAATCAAAAGACTAGACAAAGATTTTTTTCAATGCTTTCATAAAGTCTTACAAACCTTTTGTTGATGGATTAAGAAGAATCAAAATAGTTCCAACTATGACAAAAGAATGAAACTTTTTCAAAGTTCAAACTCTTCAAGTTCTTGTGGAGGTTCAATGCAATAAAAAAAATCAATGAACTTATGCATTAATTGTGGAAGAAAATAAATTTGAATAATCAATTTGTGTCTTTTTGCAATGAAATGGGGATAAAGCGGCAACTAACATAGTCTTGGACTACACAAGAAATGGTGTCATCAAATGAATCAATTGAACCCTTCTTGACAAGGCAAAATCCATGATGGTTGAATTTAAAATTTCAAAACATCTTTGGACTAAAACTATTAAAACTATAGTTTACATCAAGAATCATTGCCCTACACACTCAAACTCCAAGATCACACCAATAGAAAGATTTAGTGGGGTGAAACTTGATTTGAGCCTTCTTTGTATCTTTGAATGCAAGGTGTACATTCCTATTTTGAACCATGAGTGGAACAAGTTGTTGTCACATGCTTTTGATGGCATCATGGTAGGGTATGATGAGCAATCCAAAGTATACACGTATTATAAAGATCAAAAGGGAAATCATCTTGAACATGGGTGTTACATTTGATGAAACAAAATTTTAGGAGCAACTACCTCATGTTGTTGACCCATAAACTCTTGAAATAATTGTTAAAAATCGTGTGCAAAATGTTGAGGAACACTAAACAAATGAGGAAAATCCTTCATTGTCACAAGTATGTTAAGAGAATCTACTTCCAGATATCAACCACCAACAAGATGAAAACATACTAGAAGGTGAAAACACACTATGGGTGATTACATAATTTTGTCACAACTTGATTATTGGTCATGAAAAAAAAATTAAATGAATAAAATGTGAAAAGGACTCAACAAAATAATATGTTATATGAAGTGATCACATCATATGAATCTCAAGAATCTATTTTGAATTACCATAACATATTGGACTTTTGAAGTGTTAAAAACCTACATCACAATCCATATCATATGACTATGGATTCATTATATTTACTAAAATGCTTAATTGAATGATTAGTGGAGGTAGGCCTGAAGGTTCAAAACATAATCTGAAATTTCAGAGCGCCACATGATCATAAACACTTTCACAATAAATTTTTTTTCTTGTTGCCTTCCTTTGACAACCCTGTGTGGACTTTTATTTTAATACTAATATGGATTCCACATATTGCCAAAAGTATTACACCCTAGTGTGTTTTCACCCTAAAACATTAGCCATCTCCTAGTGATGACACACTACTAATACTTGAAGACTCCAAAAGTATGCCCATAAACCTTCACTTGCTTTCAAAACCCACACTAATTAGCAAAATTAAATTCACAAGGTGAATACAACAGCCCAATTGGATGAAAGATTATGCTAGAACAATTATTCCTCATCAAGAAAATTAGGTGTGTGTAGTTGAAGATTATGTTGCAACAATTATTTGTTCTGATGAACCAAAGAACTTTTATGAAACAACTAATCAAGATGGATGGGTCCAAACAATGGAACATGAGTTTGATTCAATAAGAAAAACAACACATGGATGTTAGTTGATTAACCTTTAAGGAAACATCCCATTAATATCAAATGGGTTTATAAGATTAAACTTGCTTTGGATGGAAAACCAAACAAACTCAAGGTGCACTTGGTAACCAAAGGATTCCAAAAGGTGGAAGGTGTGGATTTTGAAAAAACCTTTGTACTAGTAGTTAAATGGAGCACATTTCATTCAATGGTAGTGCTAGTAGCCCATAACAATTAGGACACTTTTCATTTTGACATGAAGAGAACATTTTTTAATGGAAACCTTCATGAAAAAACTTTCATGAAACAACTAGAGGGATTTGTGAAGAAAAGGGAGAAATTAAAATCTATAAACTTTTGAAATCTTTATGGTCTTCATCAAGCTCCGAGATGGTACACTAAAATTGGTACATATTTGAAACAACAAGGCCTAAAAATGAATGAAGAGGATTATAGCTTTATTAAAGGAGTTAAAATTGTTGTCTTGTTGTATGTTAATAATTTGTTTATGACTAGAAGTGATGCTACCAATATCAAATTGTTGATTATTCAACTAAAATCTATATTTGAGATGACAAATCTCATATTACTCAAGGTTTATTTTGTTGTGGACTTTTTACATGTCAACAAGGGCATATTTATGATTGAATGTCATTTCATTCCTAATATTTTCAATCAATTTGGGATGGTTGACTATAAACCCAATTACACTTCTTTACCATAAGGTTTTACACTTGCCATGGGTGATCAAGAATCTCCCATTGAAATCAATCTAACTTTTCACTAAATTTTGGTTGGTAAATTAGTCTACCAATGTAACACAAGAATAGACATTGTGTTTGTAGTAGGGGTGGTTAGTAGATTCATGAATGATCCAACAAGAATTCATCTTGAAGCAATAGAACACATAATACAATACTTGAAAGGGACACAAGATTATGGAATATTCTATGAAGAGGGGGATGCTAATGTGGTTTAATGATTCACAAACTCCAATTGGGTAGGGGATGTTGAAGGAAGGAGGTCAACTTCAAACTACTTGTTTTAACTTGGAAAGGACCTATCACATCAAGTTCAAATAGGCAACCTACTATAGCACTTTCTTCAATAGAAGCAAAGTATTGTTCTTTAAGTGAGGGAGCAAAAGAAGGAACTTGGTTATAAACACTTTTGGGTGAAATTAATATGGCTGAAAATTCCACCACTACCATTTTTTGTGATAATCAAAGTTGTATTAAAATCACAAAAAAATTTGTGTTCCATGTTAGGACTAAACATATAGAAATCTAGTATCACTTTGCAAGGGAAAAGATTCTTTTGGAGAGTTATCTTGAGCATATGGCATTAGAAAATCAACTTGCAAATATAGTCACTAAGCCATTAAGGAAGACAAAATTCAAGAAGCTTAAAGAAGACATTAATGTTTTTAGTTTCAAAGAACTTGAAACAAACTCATAATTCATTTTTTAGATGTAATTTAGTTGTGGAAATAAGTATCATTGAGCTGCTCTTCATTTAGAAAATAGTAACCTTCTATGCCTTTTTCAATCCCTAGACAATAAAATTTTCATCATTTATAATAAACATAGTTATTTCTATTACTTGCTGATTTTTGTTTTGTTATTCGATATTTATCTATCTCTTTGTGGTCACAAAGGTTGAAAAGGGGTGTTGGTATCTTACAACCTTTGGTTATAAATTAGTTAGTTATAAATTTATTTTATCCATGTAATTTTGTTATCTATGATCTTGTTGTTATGGCTTTCCACCTTTGTCAAAATTTTGACTTATCCTAATCTTGTTAATCATGTTGTTTTGATGGCTACTTAACACATACTAGTGTCAATTTTTTGGTTGGGTGTTTTCTATTGAAGAAATATGTATTGTGATTTCTACAATTTTTTTTGTGTTATAATTTGCAAATAGGTGCGGGGGAACATTTTCCTCATGAATTGCTATCACCAAGTTTTGTCATTCAACTCTTTTTTCGTTTTCAATTTTCACATTTGTTGTTGAAATTGCAAAATAACATTACATCACCTTTCCTCATGGATTTTGTGATCAACTTTGTTTTCAATTTTCCCAATCATTTTTTGTGCCAATATTTCAAAAATAGTCTTAAAGTTTTTTTCCCCCCTTCTTTTTTGAGTTCTCATCATGAAATAAACTCTAATGAATACATTCATTGTGAGGTATGCACTTGATGTATTTTCTATGTTGAATTTGCACATAGTTTGAAAGCAAATTTTCCATTTGAATTGTGAAAATTTTATTCAATTTTTTCTTTCAAGTATTCAAAGTTGCTTGCTCTAGCCTAAAGTTGCACTCATCAATGTCTCTTTGGAATCAAACTCCACAAAATCAAGCTAGTAGTTTATTCACTTGAGTGAAGTTTTAAGTAGGGATTCTATTTCCAAATTGGCAAGGTAAGCACTCCATATAATGACTCTAATTCCCAAGAAGATGTTTGTTTGATGATACCAATTCTATAGAATTTCAAATGTTTAGTTACATAAATTTGAAAACCTAAAATTTTGACTCCATAATACCTTGGCAACTTTGATAGATGTTAGTCAAATAAATAATTAATTTAAAATTTTCATTTTGACAAATATTATTTTTTTGAATTTTCTTGTGAAAATTTCAACATTTCTAACAATAATATAATTACTATTGAAGTTATCAACGTGGTGTGTTATTATCTTGAATGTTGTATATCTATGTTTTGTTTTAGTGGTATAAAGATACCTTCAATAACAAAATAAGTAAACACAAATAAGGGAGATAATTTTCCTTAATATAAAGGAATGCTTGACAAATAGAAAATGGATTTATTTGAATATTTCATAATTTATTATTAGGGAAGTTAGTTAGTTTTGTATTGTTTTCATCATGTTGAGATATTGTAAACTAAGGTGGTCCTTGTCGGAGTCTTGATATTGTTGGAAAACCTTCAATGAAAAGCAATGTACTAAAGTGGTTTCATAATGTTTAGATATATTGTGCAAGGTTATTGAATTATGAAACATTTTTTCATTGAAAAATTAAAAAAATGAAATTAAAAATTATGGTGAAAATTATAGTGAGCTTTTGGTGCTATTGGAAAGTCCTAAATGAATGGGATTGCATGCAGTTGATTTAATAATTTTAAAACCTAAATTTGGGAAATTTGAATTTTGAAACTCAACATTTTAAATTTTTATGGAAATTAGATTTCAAACATAAGTCAAAAAAGTTACATATCATTTTGTGCCCTTTTAAAATTCATTTAATATTACAATATGTGCTCAATGGCATAGGCCACACTAGTGTATATAATAAAAACACTATAGAGTCAAAGAAATTTATTCACGACTTTTCTTGAAAATTAAGATTCAGTAGCCAACAAATATAACTTGTATAGTTCAATGTAGCTCCTAAAATTAAGGAAAGTTATTTTTCTCTTTTGTTCCAAGCAGGATCTCAAGTGATAGTTTCATGGTTGAAGTCAATGAGAAAGAGAGCACATGTCCACACTTGGAGTTAAAGAAAAAGTAGAGTGCACCTTAGTGCTTATAGTTTAATAGAAAAAAAACCGAACCTCAATGCCTAAAGAGAAAGTTCAAATGCATTTCACAAAGCAATAGCTCAAAATTGACATCCTTGCTTAGAGTACTAATTTGAGATCCACACAAACTCTTGAGTTTGTGAGCATCTTAAATTGTGCATTCCAAAATAAAAATTTGAAGAGTTTATGAATTTTTAGATTATGTGAATTCACAAATTGTTGGAAACATTGATCTGGAAACCTTGAATAATGAAATTTTAAGAAGGGCTTCATTTCATCCTAGAAAGAAAGTTTGGAACTTTTATTTGATTTGTTTGTTTGTATTGTTGTCGCCTTTTATGTTATAAAAACTTATTATTGCCCTAAGATAGTAGACATGCATGTATGATTTTAGGCTTTACCAAGAGTGTATGGGGCAAACACAACTAGTTATTGCATGTCAGATAAACAAAAAGTGATAGTATTGGGAGTCTTTGCCAAAACCCACCTTCTTCTTTTAGACAAGCGCCACATTCCATATCAGATGAAGCAATTTTTCTCCTTCTACTAATGCAGTCCACTCTCAACTGGTTTTGTAAGCTTTTGTTTGGACCTTTTAGTCCTTTGGGCATGTTGTGGCTTTTCAGCTGTAACCTAATTTTCACAATCCTCTCAGATGTAATTAACTCAGCACTCTCGCAGAGTTCATCCATGGACTCTTGTAAGCACACAGACATTGTGCCAAATCTACAGCATGAATTTGCTGGATGTCAGTCAATTTCAGCATAAGATCTGTAGACTGAAGAAATTTGCAGATGAAGCTGAAAACTTTCCAAAAAACATGATCATGGGTCTCTAATTTGTAGTGCTATATAAGGCTTCAATTTATCTGCAAACATGATAATGGGTCTCTTCAATTAGTGTTGCTACATCACCTCATTTTATTTTGAAAACATAATCATGGGTCTCTCGAATTAGTGGTGATGTCTAGAGCCTCATCTTTTTTTGCAAAAAAGATCATGGGTCTCTTTGATTAGTGCTGTTGTATTGCTTTAATTTATATGCATATATGATGATGAGTCTCTAATTAGACATGCTATTGTAAGTAGACTCTGTTGTCTGTCCAACATCCTTTCTGGTCCAACTATGAGTTGGGATGATTCTCTTCTGGAGCCATGACATGTTAAACATGCTGAATTCTTTCAAAAACCCAGTGTTTGTAATTCTTAATATTGTTTTTGT
>Ga0209208_10011313_pt1 | contig 11433 bp, 13 predicted proteins | sample S1TSphfallax_3_FD_187694 | JGI IMG/M metagenome (GOLD analysis project Ga0209208, IMG submission 187694) | Host-associated microbial communities from peat moss isolated from Minnesota, USA - S1T2_Fd - Sphagnum fallax MG (SPAdes) (version 2) | ecosystem: Host-associated > Plants > Peat moss >...
TGTTCAGCAATTCATAAAAAAGATGGATACGGGTATGCATAGTAATGGAACCACGGCGAATAAATTCGCCCGCGCCTTGCCCCCATAGATAAATCTAGGGGCTTCCTCGGCGCGGATAATTTGGTGAAATTCTGAGAACGAAGTTATAGGTGTTTCAGCCCACAGGAGTCGCGCATCAAGTGAACCCACACCCACAAGGAACCCATACACAAATACTTTTACTTACTTTTACTTACTTTTACTTTTACTTTTACTTTTAAAAAATGAGTGCAAGAAATATCTAGTATTTCTTGCACTGGATTTTATACTCGCCTTTTTTTGCGAGGCTAAACCCCTGATCTGGAGAGCGTTTGGCTTGGTTTGATGACCAGACGTGTCTCATGTAAATACATAAATCGTTATAAAACGATTTAGCGATAAAAAAATTTACTTACTAGAACCACACTTCTGATTAGTAGAATGGTCACAAGGTAGTAATTGTCAGACTTTATGCAGACGCAAACGCTTTACTTAAGTAAACCACCGCCATTGACTTTACATCCGGCGGCGGTTTACCTGTCTGCACTAGCACCAGGTTCAAGACCGACAATGGAACAAGCCTTAAATTCGATCGCGTCTTTGTTGACCAATGGTGAGTGTGATGCCATGACCTTAAATTGGGCTTCCCTGCGTTACCAACACACAGCAGCTATCCGTACTGCTTTGATGCGAAGATTTGCTCCTGCTACTGCTAATAAAATGTTGTGTGCATTAAGGAGAGTTTTACTAGAAGCGCTGAGACTGGATTTGATCAGTGCTAATGATTACGCAAAGGCTGTAGATTTCAAGAGTGTACAGGTAAACAAGAATCTACGAGGCAGGGCACTAAAAAGTGATGAAATTGCGGCACTGATGCAGGTGTGTGTGGAAGACTCTGCACCCCAGGGGGCTAGAGATGCGGCACTGATAGCAATTTTACGTGGTGCTGGGTTAAGGCGGGCAGAGACAGTTAATTTGAATTTGAGCGACTTTAGTGCAAGCATTGGGAGGCTAGAGGTGCGTTGTGGGAAGGGGGGAAAAGACAGGATGGTGTATTTGCCAACTTCTGCGGTCGCCGTGCTGGAAGATTGGCTCTCAGTTCGGGGTAGGAAACCAGGACCGCTATTGTGTCCCATCCGCAAGGGGAAAAAGGTGGAACTGCAGCGGCTAACTCCGCAAGCGGTGCTTTGGATTGTGAAAAAACGGGCGCAAGAGGCTGGTGTAGAATTGTTTTCTCCTCATGATTTCCGCCGTACATTCTGCTCAGATCTATTGGACTGTGGTACAGATATTGTCACAGTGCAGAAGTTAGCAGGGCATGCCTCGCCTGTAACTACGAGTAAGTATGATCGGCGTGGTGAGGAAACCAAGCGTAGGGCTGTGGAGAATTTGGATATTCCTTATACTCCTAGGAAAAGCAAGTGAATGGGCTAAATTGCTGCATTCATAATATCAACCATTTCTTTTTAAAAGCGATCGCTGCCCCGGTGCGCCAGCAATTGCTACCACCAACCACGACTGAGATCACAGAATACTCCGACGGCTACTTTGATGCCTCCATCGGGCTAGCCCCCAAAACCAAGATTACACCGTCAATTTTGGAGAATCAGACAGAAAAAGGTTTCTGATGCCCCACACCCGTTTCGATTTTCTCGAATTAATTTCTGCTTGGTGGGGCATGAAACCTTATATATAGCAGTTCCCAATTATCTGAGGAATGATTAGTTAAGAACTGGGAAAGACAAAGCTAATTTTCACGCGTGGAGAAACAAGCCAACCTGTATTTATACAGTTGAACGTAATTGACTACAAAAAACAAAATTCAAAAATCCAAAGCAGAGATAGCGTTCTGCTTCTGCTTCTCAGTTACACCCAGATATCGCTCCAAAGCTGCCAAAGTCCGATGCCCCGATATCTCCTGTATGTGGCGATTTAGAATTATTTCCTGAAAATAAAAACAAGCAACATTTTCAGAATGTTTTCTTTTTAAATGCTGAAATTCTGAATTGTATGAAATAGCTGTATAAAGTCTTTAGGGATAAGTGCTGGGATATCGTCAATAACCTTTAATAAAATTTCTCGTTTTAGTTGAGGCTCTTGTTGAAACTTTCTTAATTGAGGAAAAATATTTTTAAGTGTGTCTTCTAGGTGATGTCCTTGAATTTGTAAAAACCACAATGGTAAATTAATCACTTGTCCACCAACATATTCACACGATAACGTATCTCCTTCGTTATGTGACGTTATATGCTCTGTTACTTTTTTGACTATAAAGTCAGCTACTACCTGAAGCCGACTGCTATCAAATTTACCCAGGTGTATATAAGTCTCATCATTATTTAAACCTACCACAGAACGTTCAATCCACTTTTCCCGAAGCAGCAAGGCTGCTACAAGAATTGGATCAAGTATATAGTTTTCGATACTATAACGATTTTCTTTCCCAATGACTTTTACCCGTTCACTGTCATGATTTTTTAAATCCCAATCAATTATTCCATAAACAGTTCGATTTCCACCAGAATATAGATGTCATCAAGTATATAGTACAAAATTGCTTTTTATTTATTGGTGTGTACGTCATTACATACCTTGAAGCGATCTATATACGCTATTTGATGTTTTAAAAATAACAATCTAAAACCCAATCACCGAAACAGCCTTTCGCTTCTGCTCTGGCGTAACCTCCAGATAACGCTGCAACGTCCCCAGGTCACTGTGACCAGAAATTTCCTGGATTGTCCTCAAAGGTATCCCTGCGCTAGTATTTTTTTTGTTAGTTATAAAATACCCTTGAGAGGGTTTCTGGCTTGACGTTCTTTATCTTGGCCATATAACCATAGACCTGTGCAGGTTCCTAGTGAAATTAACCAAACTAACAAAGTATCTTGCCAAGAGAGGAAGCGTAAAAGAAACATAGTTGCAAAACTAACCAAAATAGGAAACCAACAGAATAAGGGGAAAGTGAAAATAGCCAAAAAACGGAAATAATTTTGATTATCCTTCCGTCCGTACCAAGACAATCTTCCAATACTCAACAACACCCCTGTGAAAATCCCAAATCTAACCCCAATCATAGCCACAGTACTAGCTCCAGCCACAACCCTAGCCAAAATTAAAGTCCCAATCATAGCCATAGCCATAACCCGAATCCAAGATACACGTCCAAAGAAAGCCGCAACTACAACCACAAAGACAGCCACAGTCACAACTATAGCCACAGTGCTAGCCCCAGCCACAGTCCCAACCATAACCCCAGCCTCAATCGTGGCAACAGTTCCAGCCAAAATTAAAGCCATATCCCAACTCACCTGTTTAGACAAAACCCCAACCGCAACCACAAAAACAGCCAGGTTCACAAAGAGTAGAAACACAATGTAAACGGCTGGAAACCTACATCTTCCGTGAGCGATGACACCCGATTAACCCAGACTTATCAATCAGCCCTCAAGCACGACCGCTACAACCCGCATTATCTCGTTGGCTGATAAAACCTGCTTATGCTTGCGGCGCGATGACCACTTGCAGGTATGATCCGCACCAGTATGATTTGCTCATGTTGCGGCTTGCTCAACTGTCTATACTGCTTCTATACCCCTGGTTGATCCATCGTTGCTATCAAAACCGATATCAATTTTCTCTCCACCCGCGTCTACACTATGTCTAGAAGGAAACCAACTGTAAATAAAATTTACCTCTCTTGTGGTGCGGGGGACATTTCATGCTATTGTCTGACTGATTTTATAGGAAATTTCATATAATATGGAAGATGATGAGGATATTATAGAAATTCCTTTACGACCTCTTGTTTGGATGGGAGACTCTCTCAAAAATATCCGTTCATTCCCTGAAGAAGTGCGTGCATCAGTAGGCTATGCGCTGCAATTGGTGCAAGCAGGAGAAACACCAATGGATGCCAAGCCTTTTAAAGGGGTTGGAAGCGGCGTGTATGAAATCGTCAAACGCTACGATACCGATACTTACAGAGCAGTCTATGCGGTAAAGATTGGAGAGAAAATCTATGTCCTGCACGCTTTTCAGAAGAAATCAAAGCAGGGGATTAAAACTCCACAGGCTGATGTTGATCTGATTAAACAACGCTATAAGGACGCGGTAGCTAGGGAGAAACAACAATGACACAGGAACCAGTTTTTGAAGAAAGCAGTGGCAACGTATTCGCTGACCTTGGTTTGGCAGATGCGGATGAACTTTTTACGCGGGGCAAGATAGGGATTCAGGTACTGCGCCTTTTGAAACAACGCAACCTAAAACAGCGTGAAATTAGCGAACTTCTTGGCATTCCCCAGCCAGAAGTATCTCGTTTGATGAAAGGAGAATTTCAACGGTTCAGCGAGGGCAAACTCCTCATTTTCCTCAAGCGACTCGATACGGAAATCACCTTACATCTTCGCCCTCGTCACGCGCAGGGCGAATCTACTGAAACTGTGATATCGCTATAGGGAAGGATGGAAGCCTGAAAATTTCTTAATTCTTACGGTACATAAAATGGCTTTTTCCAATACCGATATGCAGCTGTCGGCGATAGAATCGGAAAAATTAAAGTCATGCGTTCATGTCACTATAGGAACGAAATGGTTTGATGTAAGTGATTTTATTTATATCAATCGTATAATAGTGAACGCAGTAACACTAATAGCATTTCTTATGAAAATAAGTCTTGATAGGGAGCGTACCCTTGAAATGGCTTGCCTTTCTCAACTAGCTTACGTCGCCTACAACCAAGGAGATAATGTTGTTTGCAATATCCTTAAGTTTGGTTGTCCATCATTCGTTCAACAGTATCAAATAATTGAATTTATTCACGCACCACGTCTTTTTAATTACACAGATGAGTTGGCTTGTTGTGGCTTACTTTTGTCTACAGAAAGTGATGTTGTCATTGCTATCAGAGGCACAGAAAACCTAGACGATTATTTCTTTAATTTACTTGCCCTACCTAATTCAGAAGCTATTCACTCCGGGTTTAACTTTTATATTGAAAGTTTCTGGCAGCAATTGCGAGATTTTCTACTGCGAGAAGATAACGCTAAGAAAAATATTTTCGTAACCGGACATAGTTTAGGTGGTGCAGCAGCTACACTGATTGCTAAACGGCTGGGTGAAACAAATTTAAAGCCTATTGAACCATCTATTCTAGAAACTTATACATTCGGCGCACCGCCAGTCAGTACACTGAAATTAACTCTAGATACACCACTATACAGATTTCGCAATGTCGGTGATTTTATTCCACATTTACCAAAAACAATTGCTGCACTGATGAACAGGATACCAGGACTAAAAGGGGCAATCACCAACTGGAAACCACAACTTTTACAAACACTTGCTGACTATTGCCATGTAGAGAGTGAGTATTGTATTAATAAAAATTACCAGATTATTCGGTTAGATGAATATGGAACAGCTAATATTTGGCAGTTGCTTCAACTCTCTAAGCTATTAGTACCACAACTACAATTGCATAAACAAACAGATATCAACAATAAATTTCAGTGGCTGATAGCAAATTTGATTCAAGCCTCATTGCAAGAACACCGCGCCATCAAATATGTAGAAAGACTAAGTTTTGGTAAACTACCAACTTGGTGTCAAAATTTAGAAATTCCATGACCAAAATTATGGCTTTTCAGCATTTTTCAGTAAAAAATGCTTCCATAACTTATGAATTAGCAATGTTATTAGTAATTTTAATTATAAAAAAATTAAGAGAGCATAAAGGCATCAAGTTCATTAATGTTACGAATAATTTTGACATCTGAGACCTCATAGGCTTCTGCCAACTCAATACTAGCCTGAAGCCTTAACGCTACGTTTTTACTTGTATCAAATGCTGCTTTTGTTAAATCTCCAAGCTTTTCATATTCAGCAATGATTCTCGACACTACTGCTTGGTAAGTTTGATCAATCTTAGTAAGGCACTGATTGTAGTATTCTTCCATCCGATGTTTCAAGCTCTCAGTTTCCTTAGCAAAATACTTTCAGTCCTTTTTCTGTGAAGTACATGGTTTTAATCATGCTGATTCATCTCAATTGTGGAGGTGCAGATGATTCTATCACTCCAGTTCAATTAAAAAGGGCGTTAGCCCTAGGGGGTATGGCGAATCGCCTCCAACTTTGGGCGGGCGTTGAGCGATGGTGTGGAGTAGCCGCTGTTGAGAGCAATCGCTACCCCTGTGAGGAGCGGAGGAGGCGATGGTGTACCCTGCGGGAAGCTACGCTAACGCGCAGCGCCTCGAAGAGAAGAACCCACCCAAGTAGAGGTGATTTTTTGTCTTTCACCGAGCGGATTTCAGCCGCTTAAGCAGCATTTTTTTTGAGGAAAGGAAATTTTTTGGGGAATACTGAGATGGGGAGTTAACACACCCCTTGTTAGATGAAGTGACTATTTCGGGGAATGCGATCGCATGAAGACGGGTGCAAAGAGCGACATTACCAAGGCGTGGGCAGTTCGTGCGCTCGCTTTTTTGGTCATGAGTGTCAACATTTGCCAATGGTGGCGGGGGGAGGGGAAAGGAGCGATGCGTTTCGCGATTGCTAGGCTAGACAAATAGAGCTAAGGCTCTATTTAATGACAGAACTGAAGGAGACTGACTATGACTGAACAGAGGTTGGAAGGGTGGAAAGAATGTACCAATATTTCCACTCCAGTGAGCACTTGGACTCTCCAGCAATGGAGAGAGCTAGGGTGGCAAATGAGCCAGAAGGGGGAAATGGAAGGGTGGGTGCCTGCACCCTTCCCCAGTGCTGAATCAAAAGTAGCCTTTTGGGAAGGGTGCAATGGGGTAGTGGAGGGAATTGACCCGGAGTCCATTGCAGATACGGAGGTCTATGGACTAGTCTTGATTGCATTTCCCACAAGTACCTAGTGGAGGGGGGAAAGATGGGGAATTAATCAAGTTCCCCTTGGTTGCCTCAAAGGGTAGCTATCGAGGAGAGGGTTCCTCAAAGGAAGCCTCTGGGCATGAACGGACGATCACTCCAAAACACGTAAAATTTAAATACTGTCCACAAAAATTAGATTTCAGTTGTCTCCTAACCATCGTACGCCGTTGGCGATGGCGAAACGCCCGCGTCCCGCGATCGCCAGCAGTGGAAAAGTAGCCCACACTCATAAGCCCCTAATCATCGACTGTCCAGGGTGCGGTAGTCACATTCGAGTCGATGTCGGTAAAGATCTATTTTCCGCGCACCCTTGATATCAAACCTGATATCAACCCTACCTCACCCCCTCCATTAGCTCATTCCCCTCTTGATATCACTACTGATATCAATCCTCCATTTTTCCCCTACCTGGCGATCGCTGCCACGCAGTGTTAGGCAGAAGTCTTTACGATGTGGTGATTCCCATTTTGCACAGACTCGTTTGGTCTTTTGGCAGATCAATCAACTTATCCTCTTGCTTCTCTACCCAATCTTGTGGTGAAAAAACATCGTCCACAGAAGTACTAGGATAATTTTCTCGAAGAGTGCAGAGCCGGTGATGCTCATTAATATATTTATCCGACTCATGGACGTATTCTGCCCGATGCTTACGAACCGCCCTTTCCGTCTTAAAACCTTCGACAGGACTTAACCAACCACCTGTTGATGCTGCTTTGGCAATTTCGCCTAACTTGGGTAGCATCTGATCGTATAAGGCTTTGGTTTCATCGGCGGACAGTTGAAAGCTCTTCTTCATTAAAGACCCATGGGCAGTTAGGAACATCCATCCTAGATGACAACATAGCTTTGCACTATTCTCAATGAGAGCAGAACTTATCTTAGCATTGACAAGATCTGAATGATTACCCGGCATTGGCAAAAAATGTACATTTGGCTTGATATGCTGAGGATTTAGACTATCTGGATTTCCCTGTTTGCCATGCTGACTCTTAGGCGCAAGGAGTTTAAGATCATGCCGATCTGTTGGTAGAAAGTTACCACCATCTGCATCTAAGGCAAGAATTGCTAAATAGTTCCGAACATTTGGTGGAATTGCCAGCATATCTAAAGTTCTAGCGGTATAGCCTCCAGGAACTGGATCAACAGCGAAGATATTGACGTTAATCGTGTCTTCAAAAACCTCAAAGAACTTATTTGCCATCTTTAAGCAGGTGACAGCACCCCGACTCCACCCCACAATATTTATAGTGTCGATAGGCTGAGACATCTCAAACTTAAGATGAGTTATCATCCACACTGCCTTATAGATGTTATCATCCCAACCATTTCCTAATGCCCTACCCATCTGTCGCCAGACTTCAGGAGTATTTCCCATAAAACTATCTTGGAAGGCATCCGTTGTTTTGTCTCCAAGTAGCCAATATTTTTTACCACCTTTGAGAGCTAGTCCAGGATTCAGTTTCTGAGAAGCTTTGGGTGTTTTCTCTGTGTTGAATATCGGGTTAAATTTCCCAGGATATGCATGGTGTATTCCACTTTTTGAATCTTCTGCAGAAACTTCTTCTGACCCTGGCCCTTCACAAATCAAGTAAGTTGGGTCCACAGACTCTAAGGCGAAAGGCAGTGGATTTTTTTCTGTACGTTCATCTGTTTGAATGATACGAGCCTCACTCCCCTCTATCGCGGTGCTTAGTTGGCTAATAAGCTCATGTGGATTGGCATCTCGATGAAAATCAGTTCCGTGATTGAAGATTGTAAAAACGTTGAATGACATATGTAAATTCTTTAAAGCTATTAAACCGTTATTACTTGAATAATTCCTTGATTGAAACCCTGAATCACCCCCAGGGCGGTTTATAAGTTATTTAAAAACCTGAGTTAAATAATAAACGATTATTTTATTCGTAAGGCGCTTTTACCCCAATGTCGTCAAACGTTATTTTTTAGACTTAAAACATCCCATCGAGTAAGTCAGTAATTTCCCCCTGATCCCGGTGACGGTTGTCATCATAAATCATTAAAGTATCCAGCTTGCGGTGACGGCTAAGTTTCTGCACCTTCCTAACATTGCCACACTCCAACCATTCAGAGATAGCTGCTACCGTCCCCCCTCCTAAATCAATCACCTCAGACTGTGTACCTCTCCCCTTGCCCAAAATCGAGAGTGTCTTGGTTTCCGGGTCAAAATCCCGCACATTTAATTGACACACCTCATTTCGTCTCAGGGCATTACCCCAAAGCAGACGGAGAATAGCATAATCCCGTTTTCCCTTGTATATCTGTATTCATTTGAGGATAATTTCCGGTATCGATAACGTCTATTTCCGCGAACTCTTTCTCCCCATTAAACCCCTCAAAGCACTTCCCAGGGTAATACTACAAAAAATCCAAGTTGTTACAACGATTACAAGATCCATGATCCAGAAACATGGTCTAGGAACCCTTCTCGCCAGGGCTATTAAAGATCAAGAACAAAGCTAAGACTACTTACCCCCTCACCAGAGGGTATTCTCCTCATGTTCCTGGTATGCTACATCAATTTCTCTGATAATTTCATCTAGCTCGCGATCGCTCATGGCAGCTGCCAATGTCGTCTAAAATTTTCTCTAATGTCATATTTTTTTGGATAGCAATTGCTATTTAGGTAGGGTTTAAACCAATACGGTTCGGATAAATTCCAGACGGACTCCTGGCTCCAAAAGATTACTGTAGTATAACCACCGCTTGTTTTAAAATCGCCTCTTTCTCTGCTTCGGTCAGTGGGCGATCGCTGTCCTGGACATCATCTGGCAGGGTGTTCAAATACGATCCAATCCGCCAAATTGTATCATTTTTGACGTGTTTATGTGGTGTGGATTTGACTAGTGTTAGTTTTGCAGCAATGTAATTCTTATCCATGTTTCAGTCGTTCTAGATGGAAATTTTCCGGCTAAATTTTGGTATAGTCCAAACAAGTTTTTGGAGTTCGAGAAATTGCCGAAAAACAGAAAATCTTCGTGTAGGTACCTGTGCAAAATTAATTGCCTATTTTAAAAATCTGTATCCTTAGCTGGATAAGGAACATAGACAAATTAGATGTGCAATTTATTTTCCACCCCTAAATTTACCTTGAACTACCACCCTGCTCTAAAAACCCTATTTTTCTGCGATCGCACAAAGTCGGGACTATAGTACATTTGTATTCTAGGCTAGAACCCCTACTAAATGGTTCAGCTTTTTTCTAACTCAATTTAAAGTAGGCGAACCGGGAGTGCTGATATCAAGCTGTTCTTGAGCAGTATTGCCATAATTCCTTCCCCCATAGTCGGACATAGAACCCGCATCAAGCCTTGTGGGGTAAAGGTTCACGTTGTGACAGCTTGTGAGCGTTGTAACTCTACAAAAAGCAATGGCGTTCGCCTACCTCATGAAGCGGGAATGGTACTGAAAACCAAGCCCAAAGTTCCAATTCACCCAGCAGTGGCATTTGCAGAACAGTTCTGGAGCGCACAACGCCTGACTGAAGCTGAGTAATTTACTCAAACTCAATCACAGAGGGCGATACAGCCATTAAGCCACCCTTGCCCTCTCAGTTCTCAAAAAAGTTTGTAGTACGCCCTTGACATCTTGTATTATAAAATGTAGTATGTATGTAGTGAAGCACTACAGCCTCTCAAAAAGGCATAGTGCAAACACTTCTGAACCATGAAAACTGAATCATTGTCAGCCAACGTGGGGGTGTAGCCAGGGATAGTGTAATTGGCAACACCACAGTCTCCAAAACTGTTGTTCTGGGTTCAAGTCCTTGCGTTTTACTCTCTGCCCCCGTGGACGAACGGTTAAGTCGCTGCTCTTTCAAAGCGGAAGTTGCGGGTTCAAATCCCGTCGGGGGAATTGTTTATCTGGGTCGGCTCACCTATTGGTGTAGGTAACGGTCTGTAAAACCGCCGCGTTCAGTGTTGCTGGTTCAAATCCAGCCCGACCCATCACGGAGAGATTGCTATTGGCAAGGCAAGCTGTTTGCTAAACAGTCGTGAGATTCATCATCTCACTGTGGGTTCAACTCCCTCTCTCTCCGCCTCAGAACGTGGTGTAACTGGATAACACGTCAGTCTACGAAACTGAAGATTGAGAGTTCAAGTCTCTCCGTTCTCGCCTTATCCCCCGGTAGCTCAGTTTTGGTAGAGAGCGCTGGTCTGAAAAATCAGAGGTCGTCGGTTCGATTCCGACCTGGGGGACTGGCATATTACCCCATAGCTTCCTGTAGCCTAACTGGAAGAGGCGGCTGTCTCAAAAACAGTCTATTTTGTACGGGTTCAACGTCACACCTGGGGGTTCAATTCCTCCATCTTCCGCCTTTCCACCTGAAGCCGAAAAGTGAGGCGCTGTGCTGATAACGCAGTTATAGGAGGGGCAGTACCTCCCTGGTGGATTATTTCTGCGATCGCTACAGCGTATGTGCTTGGCATTATCGTCTATCATCAAAAAGTTTTATGATGCGATAAAAAATCCTGTGCCAATGCAAGAAACCTT